>Ga0209595_100483_pt1 | contig 13849 bp, 7 predicted proteins | sample Porto_4metaG_FD_187427 | JGI IMG/M metagenome (GOLD analysis project Ga0209595, IMG submission 187427) | Marine algal microbial communities from Porto, Portugal - Porto_4 metaG (SPAdes) (version 2) | ecosystem: Host-associated > Algae > Red algae > Unclassified | place: Portugal: Porto | collected...
CTTCGGCTTGTGCTTCGATGCCTTTGGCTTGTGCGACGGCTTTCTTTTCGATGATGGTCGCTTCTATCATGCCTTCCTGCTCACGCGCTTTGGCTTTGGCTTCGATGACCTGTGCTTCGGAGAGTCCGATGGTCGCTTCTTCGGCGGCTTTTGCCTCTGCGCGAATCTTGCGGGCTTCAGATTCTTTCTCGGAAGCGTTCTTCTGTGCTTCGGCGTCTATCAAGAGGGTTTGTGCTTTGATTTCGGCAGCGAGACGCTCGGCTTCGGCGACTTTTTCTTTCTCTATCACCGTCGATTCTCCGATTTGCTCGGCTTGGATAATCGCTACTCTTTTGGCACGCTCGGCGGTAGCGACTTCTTTGGTGTCCTTGATTTTCTCCTCTTCTTCGACCACCTTTTTCTCAACCATGATACGGTCTTTTATCACGTCTTGTATGTTCTTTTTCGCCAATTCAGTGGCGCGGGTTTTTTCGATTTGTGCGAGCGTAACGATTTTCTCTTTTTCGGTTTGCTCCAAAAGACGCTCCTTGTCAAGTCGCTCAACCTCAACGGCTTCTGTACGTTCCTTGTTTTTGGATGCTACGATGACTTGGCGCAATTTGTTTTCTTCGGCTATCGCCAATTCTTCGTCTGTATTGATGCGTACCATTTCCGAACGCAGTCTTTCTTCTTCGTTTATTTTGGCAATTTCAGCATTTTCGCGGGCTTGGATATTGGCGATTTCACGCTTTTGGCGTTCTTCTTTTTCTGCCAATTGTCGCTCGTATTCCAAGATAGCTTCTTGCGCTTCTACGTTTTGTTCTTTGATGGTTTTTTCCTCTTCGCGGCGAAAATGATTGGCTCTGACCTTATGTACTGCCGTCAATTCCGTGATTTTTTTGATACCTTCTACGTCAAGGATGTTGTTTTCACTAAGATACTCTAAAGGTGTTTGCTCCAAATAATCTATGGCGCAATCGTCTAATATATAACCGTTCAAATCTTTGCCTATGATGTCGAGGATTTCGATTTTGAAATTCTCGCGCGAGTCGTACAAATCGACAAAATCGAAGCGTTTACCAACGGTTTTGAGGGCTTCCGAAAATTTTGCTTCAAAGAGCGTGTGGAGTGTTTTTGGGTCAGAAGCACGACCGCAGCCGATGGTTTGAGCGACATTTTGAATGTCGGTAGGATTTTTATTGATGCGTACAAAAAAGACGACTTTGATGTCTGCCCGCATATTGTCTTTGCAAATCAAACCGTCTTTTTGCATACGGCTGATTTCGATGGTTTTTACAGAGATGTCCATTCTCTCCATCAAATGCGCGACAGGAACAACGGTAATCCCTTTTTCAAAAGCGACTTTTGTACCACCAATTCCGGTACGGATAATGGCTTGACCCTGTGGGATTTTTTTGTAGAATGAGACGATTGCTGCAATAATTCCGACAATAATCACTGCCACAATTCCTATGGTGACAAGTACTATAATGGTTGCGTTCATAAGCGTTTAATTTAGATGAGTTTAAGAATGAATAAATTTAAGATTAAGTTTAATTGGTTGATAATTAGTGTTTTACATTAGATTGAGTTAGAATTGGTTTAAAATAATTTGTTTTTTTAGGATTTACCGACTTGTTTAATATTATTTTGGTGAACATACATGGGTTACAGGATTTCCTAGATAAAATTTTACTCCCCAACCCCTCTCCAACAAGGAGAGGGGAGTCGAGTATGTGTGTTTTCATGGTTAATGTTTTTCCGAATGTTATCGTTTTTTCGTGTTAATGTTTTTCCGAATGTTATCGTTTTTTCGTGTTAATGTTCTTTTGAATGTTATCGTTTTTTCGTGTTAATGTTCTTTTGAATGTTATCGTTTTTTGTGTTAATGTTTTTCCGAATATTATCGTTTTTTCGTGTTAATGTTCTTTTAAATGTTATCGTTTTTTCGTGTTAATGTTTTTCCGAATGTTATCGTTTTTTCGTGTTAATGTTTTTCTGAATGTTATCGTTTTTTCATGTTAATGTTTTTCCGAATGTTATCATTTTTTCGTGTTAATGTTTTTCTGAATGTTATCGTTTTTTCGTGTTAATGTTTTTCCGAATGTTATCGTTTTTCTGTGCTAACGTTTTTCCGAATGTGTCTTCAAATTAATGCCGTTACAATAAAATACCTTTTATTATCTGCTTCACTGATGACGACGATTTGTTCGCCTTTCTTTGGAATCACCTCATTTTCCGGAATTTTTACACTGATAATGAGTGGGTTACCACCTTCTATAATTTCTGCCTGACCTGCTTTGTCGCGAGTGGGCGGTAATATGAGTGTACCTGTTTTTCCGATATAATTGACAGGTTCTTCGGCGGTGTTGAGCTTTGCAAAAAACGGTATTAAAGGCGTTGTGATAATTTTGGTTGCCGAAAGGCTGACAAATAATATTGGCAATGCCGCTACCAGCGCGAAAACGATAGAACCATGCCCAAAATTATCGTTGACAAGTAGTGCCACTGCCCACTGAATCAGTATCACAAAGGACATAATGACCATAAAAGGCAGCTTCCCAAAGTTGAAAAAATGCAATGCACCTGCAAACCAGCCGCCGCTTCCAACATCACCGTCTGCATCTACATCCGCATCCATATCTACATCTAAATCAACATCCAAATCGACATCTACATCAAGGTCAAAATCAATGTCAAATGAACTCGTATCCATCACACCAAGGATGATACTCACCCAATAAATCAGGATAATCATCAGCAAAACGGTATAGATAACATTCACCGGACTAATCGCGGCTTGCAATAGTTCTATCATAATGATTAATGGTTAATGATTAACGATTAATATATTTTTTACTTCGTAAAAAATTGATATTTAGTTGTTTATGTTTATATGGAGCATACTTATCTCATACATAGATAGTATGTAGTGCTTATTTCGGAGGTAATAACGGATGACAGATTAGAATGATTTACCCATTCACTCATTACATTGTAGCATCACAACATTTGAGCATTATAGCATTAAACGGTTCGAGTGTATCGTAGCTGTTCAATATAAAGGTTGTTTTGTGTATGTTTTGTTGGTGTGGAGTTATTTGATATTTAATTTGGTATTTCATAGTGTTTACGTTCATTTGTCTCAATTTGCAACAAAAGTGCATCAAGAACAACTTTTATCGTTTAGCATCCAGAAAATCTCGACTAATTCTAATTTTTTCGGACGAATGTTCATATCTTTATGACAAAAGTATGGCATTTTTAGGAGTGACTTTTAACGAAATTCAGACACTTTTAAGAAATCGTAGAAAGCCGGGGACTCAACTTCAACTTCAAACTCAACTTCAAACTCAAACTCAAATTTTAAATTGAAACAATGGAACAAAATGAGCTAAACTTCGTATATGAAGTGTAATTTTATTATGTCACAAACTCGATTTATTTTATTTTCTGATAAAAAAGTACACTTAATTAATTGAAAAGCTGTAAGTTGCATTGTGACAGGCATAACCCGATTTTAAAAGGAATAAAAGTAGTCACCACTTTTTGAAATGTAAAATAGTAAATGTAAAAGTGTCGATAATGTGCAAAAAATATCTAAACTTTTATTATTTTGGTTCTTTGACAAATCCAGTGAAGTGAATGAAAATTTGGGCGTATCCCCCTCCTTATCAGTCGGGGGTCGGGCTATCCGGCACTCTCTCCACTCCGCTATCGCTACGTTAGGGAAGAGGAAGAAAATAATCTACCCCAAATGAAGAAGTTATTTTTTTTATATGTTTGGCTAAATTTGACGCGCATAGCTGGGCTACGTAAGGAGAATTTAGTGAAACATATAAGAAAAAGAACAATTCAGACGGGTAGATTATTTTTTTCGTCTTCCCTTAAGTTCAAACAACACCTACTATCCCTTACGCAAAGGACGAACAATCGCGAGGCAGAAAAACAAACAATCACGGGATTTGTCAAAGAACCATTATTTTTAATTTCTTTCACTTAGTATCAGGAATTAAATAAATGTACATTCTTCGCGTAGTTATTTTTTCTTTAGACGAACCAAATTTGACACGAATACTCATTGTATTTAAGGAAAATTTGGTGAAGTAGACTTTATTCTAAAATAGTTTGGATGAAAGAGGAAATAAAGATTTTTCACTAATCAAGGCGGCTGAAATTGAGCTATGCCTTAGCATAGTGAATTTTCAGGCAATGCAGAGTAATGGAAAAAGATTATTTGCTCTATGCAAAATATTTTGGAATAAAGTCTAATATAAAGGAAAAAGAACAAGTCGAGAATATACATTTATTTTGTTCCTAATATTACTCCAAATATAAAAGTGTCAACCAGTCAGATAAACTCGTCAAAATAAGTATCTTTTGCCCCATAAAGACCGTCTATATTTAGACATTTAATAGAATTATCATATCTCCTTAAATCTATATACTTTGGAAGGCACGACAACGAATAACTATAAATTCAGAGATTTAAAAATCTATTCTTCAACAGAATGGTTGTATAAAAATAAAAAACGCTACCGCCAGGTTTTCGAGCGTTCGCTGTGCAGCTATATCTATGCTGAATTTTCTTTTTATAATAAAAATTACGACGTAGAGGACTGGGATATGTCTATCAATTTGAAATGTTTTTCCAGCAAACGCACAGGTGTCAAGGAAATATGTTCGCTGAATATCACACGAAAAATCAGTAAGACTGACCACATTGTGTATATCCGCGAAGGTTGGGGCAATAAGAAAATAGGGACTTTTTGGCGCAAAGGACTCTATTATTGGGAGGTCTACGTTGATGAAGTTGCGATTCGCCGCAAGGATTTTTATATAGAAGATGCCGAGAAAAATTCGGACGAAGCGAATCCTTATTTGGATTTAAAATCCATCCGCTTGTTTGAAGGAACAGGGCAAGAGCCGGCAGGCAAAAAACAAATATATTACAAAAAATTTAGCCAAGAACTGACACGCTTTATTTATCTCGAATTAAAATTAGATAATAAATTATACGGAAAGGCGTGGTATTGCGAATTGTTTTTCAAACACTTCAACGAAGTTCGCGAACTCAAAGGAGAATATATTTCGCTGCAAAAAGTAGAGAAAAAAAATGATATTATTGCCGTCACTGCCAAGTGGGGGTCTAATATAAAAGGTCAATGGCGAAAAGGACAACATTGGGTTGATATTGTGTTTATGGAGCGCGTGTTGGTGAGTATCCCTTTTCATATAGGCGAAGAACATGAAAAAGGAGTTGTAGAAGTGTTATTGCCTGAAAATCAAATCTTTGAACCAGTTTTAAAAGAAGAAGAGCCAGAATCTTTTGAGGATGTAATGGTGTATCTCGATGCTTTGATTGGCTTGGAAGATGTCAAGCGACAGGTGCGCGAACATGCTCAATATATCCAGTTTTTGCAACTCCGAAAAGATAAAGGCTTTGAAGAAAACGAAGAAATTAATATACATTCAGTATTCATAGGAAATCCCGGAACGGGCAAAACAACCGTCGCAAAAATGATGGGCAAACTCTACAAAAAAATGGGTTTGCTTTCGAGGGGTCACGTACACGAAGTCGATAGGGTAGACCTCGTCGGCGAATATATCGGGCAGACCGCACCGAAAGTCAAAGAAGCCATCGAAAAAGCACGGGGCGGCGTTTTGTTTATCGACGAAGCCTACTCGCTCGCTCGCAGCAACGACGACAGCAAAGATTTTGGGCGCGAAGTGATTGAGATTTTGATCAAAGAAATGTCTGACGGCGAGGGAGATATGGCAGTCATCGTAGCTGGCTACCCAAAGGAAATGAAGGGCTTTCTCGATTCCAACCCAGGCTTAAAATCTCGCTTCAAAATCTATTTCACCTTTAATGATTACCTACCGCAAGAGCTTTCCAAAATTGCGGATTACGCTTGCGAAAGAAAAAGAATCACGCTTTCACCTGCGGCTGACAAACATATTAAAGGTTTGATAGTCAAGGCGTTCCGTGGTCGTGATAGGTCTTTTGGAAATGCAAGGTTCGTTTACGATACCGTAGAAAAAGCAAAGGTCAACCTCGGCTTGCGCGTTATGGCACTTGACGACCCACAGGCACTCAATCAAGACGAACTTTCGGTCGTTCAATTCAAGGATGTCGAGCAAATACAAGTCAAAACAACGCGCCAACTACCTAATATTCCCGTAGATGAAGCCTTCCTCAAAGAATCCATGAAGGAACTCCATGAACTTATCGGAATGGATAGCGTCAAACAACAAATTGATGAACTCGTCAACCTCGTGCGCTATTATCGTGAAACGAGCCGAAAAGCATTAAATAAATTTCACCTACATACTGTCTTGGTCGGCAATCCCGGCACCGGCAAAACCACGGTTGCGCGTATACTCACCAAGATATACAAAGCACTCGGCGTATTGGAACGCGGACATATTGTAGAAACTGACCGTCAAGGACTTGTAGCAGGATTCGTAGGGCAAACCGCCACAAAAACCGCCGAAAAAATCGACGAAGCGATGGGCGGCGTCCTATTTATTGATGAAGCCTACGCACTCAATCAAGGGCATAGCAACGATTTTGGCAACGAAGCCATACAAACCCTACTCAAAAGAATGGAAGACAATCGCGGCGAATTTTTCGTCTTTGCTGCCGGCTATCCCGAAAATATGGATGCCTTTTTGAAGGTCAATCCCGGCTTGCGTTCGCGCTTCGATAAGGTACTCAAATTTGAAGATTATTCGCCGCAAGAACTCCTCGAAATCGCCCTTATGATGTTCAAAGAAGAAGAAGTAGAAGCGGACGCAAAAGCACTCGCACACTTGGTAGAATATCTAAATTTGCAATTTGAATTACGCGACAAGTACTTCGGCAATGCACGTACTGTGCGCAGTACAGTGTCCAATATTATCAAAAATCAAAACCTACGCCTCTCCAAACTCACCAAACGTCAACGCACCCAAAAAGCCATCCGAACCATCACTTTCGAAGATGTCAACAACCTTTCATTCGACAAGGAGAAGGATGTAATTTATAATAAGAAAACCATTGGTTTTGAGCGTAGACGTGGGGGTCAGGCTTGAGTTTAATTTTATTGATTTATTGTTTTATTGCTGTATTGCTGTATTGCTTTTACTTTTTCGCTACGCGAAAAAACAATATAGCAATACAACAATACAACAACACAACAATACAGCAGTAAAACAGTACAGCAATAAAATAGTAAAACAATGCAACATCATTGCATTTAAACAAATTTCACTGTATATTTGCAATATCATTGCAAAAAACAGCAAAATTTAAAACTTATGCAGCGTCCACGCTTCAATTTAGACATACTCGGAATGATTCTCTCACTTGCTTGTGCGGTGCATTGCGCCCTCTTGCCTTTGATGTTGATGTTCGGAGCATTTACAGGGCTGCATTTTCTTGCGGATCCAATGATAGAACACACCGTCATCTTCGGCAGTATGTTCATCGCTGCGAGTTCACTCATTCCACATTATTTTCATCACAAACGCAAGGAAGTACTCATCGTCGCTACGACGGGTTTTGCGCTGATATTTATCGGACATTTATTTGGTATGGCTTGGCTGCACAGCGTACTTATGGTGGCAGGTGGTATGGCTATAGCTATCTCTCATTTATTGAATTTAAAATATTGTAGAAAAGTACATTCGTAAATGTATCAAACGTATCTTTACTCAGTACGGTGCTTCCAGCCCGTGTCCGCATTAGGAAATACGAATTACGTGAAAACACGGGCTAGAAGCATCGTGCTACGTTTATAAAACTTCCCCCACCACAAAAATACTTCCACCCACAAAAACCAAATCTTCCTCCTGTGCCTGTGTCTGCGCCATACGTAGTGCGTCAGGTACATTCGCATAAGCACTTGCAGATAAGCCTTCGCGCACAAATTTCTCTTTCAATTTTTCGGCATCCATACCACGCGGAATATCCGGTTTGGCGATGTAATAGGTCGCATCCTTCGGCAATAATTTTATCACCTTTTCATGGTCTTTATCGCTCACCATACCAATAACGATATGCAAATACCGATAGGGTAGAGCAGCGAGTTGTTTCACGAGCTGCTCGATACCTGCCGTATTGTGTCCACTATCACAGACTGTCAAGGGCTTTTCGGAAATAACCTGCCACCTGCCCACAAAATTAGCAAGCGATTTCACCTGCTTTAATGCGATAAATTTCACCTGCTCATTTGAAATTATCTTTTCCTCCGTCAGAATTTTCTCAACAAATAAAACCCCACATAAATTCTTTGACTGATAATTACCATAGAGATCGGTTTGAAGGAAATAATTTTGCGCACCCCCAGCCTCTAAAGGAGAGTCTGCCCACTTCGATATGAAAACGTGCCCGGAATCCCCTTTAGGAGCTGGGGGCGTGAGCGGACAGACTTCATACACATTCCCCATCAATGAAATTTCTTTTTCTTTTACGGTAAAAAAATCGGATGCGAAATAGAGTGGTGCGTTTCGTTCGGCTGCTATGCGTTCAAATATATGTGCGACCTCATCCTGCCGTTCGCTAATCACGACAGGTGTACTTGGCTTGATAATACCTGCCTTTTCGGTGGCTATTTCCGGCAAAGTATCGCCCAAAAATTGCTGATGGTCATAACTAATATTCGTGATAATGGATAAGATAGGGGAGAGAATGTTGGTCGAATCAAGCCGCCCACCCAAACCCGTTTCGACTATAGCTATATCTACCTCACTATCAGCGAAATACTGAAACGCCATCACTACCGTAATTTCGAAAAAAGAAGGTTTAATTTGCTCAAAAAGCGGCTTATTTTTCGCCACAAAATCCACCACAAACTGCTCGGTGACGTACTGCCCGTCTATTTTGATACGTTCCCTAAAATCGCGATAATGCGGTGAAGTATATAAGCCAGTTTTCAGCCCTGCTGTCTGCAAAATCGCGGAAAGGATATGCGCCGTAGAGCCTTTTCCATTGGTGCCTGCGATATGTATGGATTTAAATTTTTGGTGCGGATTGCCGAGTGTTTCGCATAAGAGGCGGATATTGCCGAGGTCTTTTTTCATAGCAGCAGCACCTATGCGCTGATACATCGGCAATTGGTTATAAAGGTAGTCGAGGGCAAGTTTAAGTGTCAAATTCAAATATATTTATTGTTTTAATTATGTGGAGTATGTAAAGTCAGCAAATAAGCAAACACTGAAATAATACCATTGTCGCCAGACGAATTTTGTTCTAAATAAAGCGTATTTGGGTAATCAAACCATAGATTTTATAAAATCCTTCGTCTGCCGACTATCCCATTCTTTAATCATAAGAATAGCTATTATTTTATTTACCGCCCAAAGTTCGCTAATTCTGCGAATAGTTATTAACTAATTTCTTGATTTTTTGCGTTTCAAATAAGGGTAAAAGAAGCCGTCCAAATCGTGAAGTTATTATTTACTCGTTACTAACTATCTTTTTGAAAAAAAATATTTTTTTTCTTCAAAAAAGTTGGGAGTTTTAAAAAGACCTTCTATCTTTGCACTCCGTTGACGCAATATTGACGATTGAAAAACAAAAAAACATAAGAAAGGGCGATTAGCTCAGTTGGTTCAGAGCACCTCGTTTACACCGAGGGGGTCGGGAGTTCGAATCTCTCATCGCCCACAATTTTAGAAAAGGCTACACATTTTGTGTAGCCTTTTCTGTTAGGGATGAAAAGATAATAAACGTACATCTTCACGCCGTTATTTTTTCTTTACACGAGCCAAATTTGACGTGAATAACGAGTTATTTAATTTCTTTCACTTAGACGAGAGTTGGCGATTAAAAAGAAAAAAAGCCAAAAATATATTGATTGGTTGATTAGCTCAGTTGGTTAAGAGCATCCCAAATTTGCTTCGGAAGGGTTGGGAGTTCGAATCTCTCATCGCCCACAATTTTAGAAAAGGCTACACATTTTGTGTAGCCTTTTCTTTTCTTTCACTAAGTGAAAGAAATTAAATAAATTGTTCCAAAATGCGCCGTAATTTTTTCTTCTAAAGAATTCAAAAAATCGTTGCATAGCCATAGCTACGGAACTATTTTTTGTGTTTTTTAGAAGGGAAAAGAACAAGCATAATGGGGCAAGTTATTTATTTTCTTTCACTTAGCTATAAATTCCATTTAATTTTCTTTCTCTAATTCCAACGATAGCAATAATAGACATCATCAATCCGAGAATGATGAGTCCCCATTGTCCTACGGTTGGGATAGATTGTAAACATTGTGTGCAGCTATTTCCTATGCTGAGTGGTGTGCCGTCAACATTTACACTTAAAGTATAGCCCACATCTACGGGATGCCATATAATAGCTACCCATTCATCTAATCCGTCATTATCTGAATCGCCTGTATTTGTAAAATCAGCTATTGAGATACTACTGGTAATATCCGTACCAGTGGCATCAAAAATATTGCTACTAGCAGGTGGAGTATTATCAATTGTGATGGTAGCACCTGCGGGAGCTTCGATAGTGACTTCATCAGCAAAGAAAGCTACCATAAGTGTAGCATCCGCTGGGTCATCGGCAGGGTCTATCATGATATTCAACGGGTTGCCACAAGCACAAGGGTCTGATATATCCAAATCAGGCATAACTTGATAAGTACAGAGCGTATTGTCAATACATGCAGCTGCTGCATCATAGTTTTCTGCTGCTGGGTCGCCACAAGCTGGAGTTACGGGAGTTGCGCTTAAACCGCAATCGCCACAAGAGACTCCACTTGCAAGAATGAAAGTTTCCATTTCACCAGCAGTACATGGGTCACTATCATCGCAGGCTTGTGTACCGATACAGCTTGCGTCAGGATTGTCAGCACAACCAAGTGGTGTTACACAAAGTGTCGCATTAGGTGTATCATTGGTACCTGGATTAGGCGCGAATTCTGCGAAGCAGATATTATCACAATATTCGCCATAAGTACAAATTGTATTATCAATACAAGTGGCATCCATGTCATAGTTAGTCGCTGTAGGGTCGCCACAAGATGGCATGATAACTTGACCTGCACAAGGCGTACAAACTACAGTTGCATCACATGAATCCAAAGTTTCCATGTCGTTTTCTGTACATGGGTCGCCATCATCACAAGCTGTGGGTGTTGCAGGTATTGAACATGCCGCAATGGCTGTTCCGCCACCACATGCTGTACATACTTCGCCTGTTTCTATTACAGTCGTTTCCATTTCATTTTCTGTACATGGATCAGCATCGTCGCAAGCTAGTGTTTGAAGGCAACTGGCATCGGGACTATCTGCACAACCAAGTGCAGTCACACAAAGCGTAGCATCAATGAAATCATCTGGTCCGGGCATAGCCACATATTCTGCAAAACAAATATTATCACAGTAACCTACGCCGGAAGCGGCGCAGTTGTAGGCGGCTGTATCCATAAGCGTACACCCTGCAGGGTCTGTACAAGGCGCAAGTGCTACTACGGTCACACCAAAGCTAGTAATTGTACCGGAGTCTTGATTTACAGCGTCAGATACACAGATTGTCCAGTCACCCGCAGCGTCTTCACCATCAAATGTGGATAACATATCAACGGGCTGATAAGCACCTGAAATAGCAGGTGCATTGGCACAAGCATTTTCAAAATCAGTTGCTGTGTTAGCAGCTGCATCATCAAAAGCAACGGCTATATCGTCTCCGTTACAGCCGAAGTTGGAAGCGGGTACTCCTGGTTGGTCTCCTAAAGTGATTGTCGTTCCTGCTGGGCTGGTCAGCGTAATCACCAAATCACCTATCCAAGTATGTGTAATTCCTAAATCTATAACGACATCGGTAATTGAGCCACCGTCAGGTATAGTTAATGTTGAGCATCCCGGATCCGCAGAACCTGCGCCATCTGGTATCGTAACGGGAGTGTCGGCACTTACTTCTGCTTGGACAGCAACTTCGGCAGCACAGCAACAAGCTACCGGATAGCCTAAAACAATATCATGATTGACTGTTCCGGCATCACCGGGGTTGATAGTTGCGGGAGCATCAGTAGCAGTGACAGTTACAAAGGCTTCGCATCCGGCAGTGATTACCCATGTAGGTGCAGCACAAGTACCATCAGTGAAAGTAACTAAATCAGCCGGAGCAAAAGTTGATGGGTCAGGATAAACAGTCAGTACCAATGTACCTGCATCCAACGTTGGCATGAGTGGCGTAGTACCACAATCTACATTCAGGTAGAAAGTAACTTCTTCTGGCGCACAAGTAGGTGGTGCAGGTGTGTAAGTAGCACCCGCAGTGACACCGCCCATACTCAAATAGTTTCCAGTACTCCAGATATAAACAGCATCAGAATCATCATCCAATACAACTGAACTGAAGTCAGTCGGTAAAGCATAATCACCCGCGATAGTACAAATCTCTTCTGCATCTGCGTAAGGTGTCATCACCATAGTAGGACAAACTAACACACAAGGTTGGTCTAAACAAGCATTGGGCAATTCGGTAGGAGATGCAGCAGAACATACATTATCACTTTCTCCAAATAATTGATTTGCCCAGTAATTCATCACCTGTGCTTGATCTTCGGTAAACATGCTCATACAAGCATCGTCGGTATAAGCCATGAAATTAGCCGTTGGTATGGGAGAATTAAAACAGCTTGCAGTTGGCACAATAGCACCATTAACTGCAGGGCTATTATTACCGTTTGTCACACAACCCGTAGGGCAGCCATAAAATTGACCTGCCATAATAGGTGTATCATTAACGTTAAATGGACCGGGAGCAGCCACATCATTATCTGTACAACTAGCCGGACCATCTACGTGCGTGTGAAACAGACCAAGGTAGTGACCAATTTCGTGTACCATGGTAGCACCGAGATTATAAGTAGCTTCATCGTCAAGCCCACAGCCAGCAGAATCCCCAAAACCACCAAAAGCGGTGGCACAGGTAGAAACTCCATCACCGTTTCCGGCTCCGGGAATACCATCAGCAACTCCTAAACAGCTGCTATTATTGACAATAAAAAGATTCATAATACCGCCCCAGCCGGGTGCACCGTTACCACCAGCATTAATACCACCGGTAAATGCACCAATGGTAATTGGAGGGTCGCAAGCAGGGTCAAGTCCTTGAGCATTTCCCGTAGGAGGAATAGCCAAACAGAAGGAAATACAAGTTCCCGTAGAGGCTACACTATTTCCATCAGCATCTTGATAGGCAGCAGGACAAACCCCTTCTGCAGCTGTACCTGTATTACTACCAAAAGCCAAATTCATAGCATCCAACTGATCTTGTACTTCTGCCAGCAAGCAATCTGAATCACCACAAGTGACGATACCTGGCGCAAAGTGAAAAGCAACAGGAACTACAATCAAATTTGTGCCATCACAAGGAATAGCCGGACTGGGTGATTTTGCCATAGAAATCGCGTTGTTGTGAAATTCCGCATAATCCGCGTCGTTGGCGATACGATAGTTTAATCCGTCCATCGTAGCACATTTAGAATCGGTAGTCTCGTAAGGACGAACCGCACTATTTGCTGCGATTTTATCCACAATAGAGTTTGATTGAGCAATAATGAAATTACTACAATAAAATGTAAGTAATAATAAGTAAATAACTTTTTTCATGTTATGAGTTTATGGTTTTTAAATTGAATGATAGGGCATGAACATTTTACACAACAAATTGTGAAAAAATAAAAAACATTAGCTGGTTTGCAATTGAAAATTCTACTGTAAGTAGTGGGACAAAAATAGGCTAAGTGAAAGAAAATAAATAACTTGCCCCATTATGCTTGTTCTTTTCCCTTCTAAAAAACACAAAAAATAGTTCCGTAGCTATGGCTATGCAACGATTTTTTGAATTCTTTAGAAGAAAAAATTACGGC
>Ga0209595_100484_pt1 | contig 13806 bp, 7 predicted proteins | sample Porto_4metaG_FD_187427 | JGI IMG/M metagenome (GOLD analysis project Ga0209595, IMG submission 187427) | Marine algal microbial communities from Porto, Portugal - Porto_4 metaG (SPAdes) (version 2) | ecosystem: Host-associated > Algae > Red algae > Unclassified | place: Portugal: Porto | collected...
TGCCTGTCACGCAGGGGGTCGCGGGTTCGAGTCCCGTCCAGACCGCACTCATTATCAAGGAGTTACGATTTTATCGTAACTCCTTTTTTTGCTTAGGGTCAAACATAGGTCAAACATTTTCGCTTTTCTATAAAAATGGTATTTTGTTGCTCAAAGAACGTTGACTTATAGTTTTTACTAATAGTTTATTCCTGTCTTAATAATTTGCACAAAACCATCATTTCACATTTCTGACAACTACTTTTCTATATATATCTTAACTTCTCAAAAAATAGGGTGTCAAATAGGGTTTTTGACCTTCGGACAGCATTTTTGATTAGAAATTGTCAGAAATTAAAGTATAGCTATATCTAAAGATTTTTTTCGTGACATCAAATCATCTTAAGCTTTTCAAATAGGGTGCGAGATAGGGTGCAGTATAGGGTGTCATGTAGGGGTAAGGGTAGGGGTAGGTATTTGTATGCGACTTGCATAGCTATTCACTGTCAAATATCCAATTATTTTGTGTAATTTGTTATACGCACAATAAATCTATCAAAAATTTTGTATAATTGTGACACGGAATAAATTTAACCGTAAAAAAATCATAAACCAAATTCTTTCGGGACAGCAGATTTTAAGGTCGAGATTGGAAACTGTATCTGATTTCTAATCATTTATGAGTTTTGTCCTTAAAAAATGTTGCTTCTAAAACCAAATGAAAATCACTATGGCTGTTAATCCTACAGATATGCCACCATTTATTCAGGTAATATCTCAACTTCGAGAGTCTTCCAAATATGCTATTATAAATGGAGAAGACTATGCTTTAAATGATATACAGAAATATCTACACGTAGAACGAGAGGTTCAAACCAAACTATCTGAAATCATTGAACAATCCGCTAATTTAGATAAGCCGCAGTTGGTTTTGGTTTGCGGTAATGTTGGTGATGGCAAGTCTCACGTTTTATCCTATTTGAATAGCAAAATAAATGGCAGATTCTATATCCATAATGATGCAACGGAGTCCCACAATCCGGAAGAATCCTTTGTAGATACTTTGGATGAAGTGTTAAGGACTTTTCAAGATGAACACTTGGGACAATCCGACAATAAAGTCATTCTTGCCATCAACTTAGGCACGCTCAACAATTTTTTGGATGGTAAAGGTGAGAAATACTCGAAACTAAAAGCTTATGTAAAACGTGTGGGCATACTTGATTCTGACGAGGTGACATCAGATGAGCACTTTAATCTATCCTCTCCGTTTCAATATGTAAATTTCACAGATTATCAGTTGTATGAACTTACAGAGTCCGGGGCGACATCAGAAGTTGTAAGTCAATTGTTCGATAGGATTTTTAATGCCGATGAAAATAACCCCATTTACAAATCATACCAATCGTTTAAAGCGAAATTTCAATCTTTCAATTCTCCTATCATTTACAATTATGATTTTTTATGTAGTAAAGAGAATCAAGCTATCGTAGTGGATTTAATGGTAAAATCCATTGTAAAAAGTAAGGGCATCGTTTCTCTCCGTTCCATATTGAACTTCATTCACGATATTATCATTCCTATCCAATTTCGTGTAAATACCACTACCGAGTTAGAGGAGGCGCATAGTCGTACAAAAGCCAAAGACTATGCACAAGCAATTTTGCCTTACTACATTTTTGAACACCCCGAACTTTCCAATCTATTTGCCATCATAGCCGAAGAAGACCCTTGCAATATCAGGAGCGAGAAGATTGATGATTCTATCGTAAAAATCACAAATACCGGAGATATTAAAGGATTTATGGAGAGCCATTATTCTGACAGGACTTATCTGGGTAACTTGCCGGACTTGGCGCGTAAAATTCAAAAAGATAGAACGATTTTGACCAAACTTCATACTCGCCTATTATACTTTGAAAATAGTGAAGCATACGGTATTGACGATAAAGATTATGCCCAATACCTTAGTTACTTGTACCACATAAACAATGGTACAAAGTCTGAAATAAAGAAGTTATACCAACTTGTCATCAATGCGTGTAAAAAGTGGAACGGCAATCCCAATGCCACTGACACTATCATTATCGAGATAGGGCAAAAGCAGAAAAAGTACCGAATCTTGCAAACGTTCAAACCTAAACCCTTGCCTCCATCTGTGTCAGATAAGCACCAAGCTGTAATTAAAAAATTCTTACCTCAGTTAAAAGTGAATTTTGAAGGGCGGAATGGAGAAAAAATAAGGCTTTATATTGATAACGGATTATTGAAATTACTCAGTCGCGTGGATGAAGGCTACCGCCCGAATAAATTGGACAAAAATAGCTATATCAATTTTATTAATTTTCTAAATAAATTGATAGCTGCGGAACAAGAAGTAAAAACACTAAAAATAGATGAAGTAAACATTGGCAAAAACATAGACTACGTTTTTTCAATAGATGCTTTCGGAGAATACACCTTTGAAAAGGCATAAAAACTAAAAAAAATGGCTGAAATAATATTAGACCTTGAAAGTTTAGCTGACCGACACATAGACAAAAGTGAAAAATTTAAACACAAAACTTCTAATCAGTATCGGCTCTTTCCATTTACTACTAAATGGAGTTACAATCATTACAATGAGTTTGTTTACTTCAGGGGAATCTTAGGAGAGGTATATCGTAACTTGTATAAAAAAGAACTACCGAAAGAATTAAAAAGTAGTGAAAACTATCACTTAAAACTAAAGGAAAAACTATTAGAGGAGGCTTTATCTAAAGTGCAAGTAAATACTCCTCTGCAAAAACAAAAACTTACACAATTCCTTGAAGATATGTTCTTTGAAGATGGGAATCTATTTTGTTTTGCACCATCTACCTTGCCTTATCTTACGTTCAAATCGGATAATTCAACTTTAAAACAAATTAGCAGCTTTATTTACGAGGTTTTTTTATCTCATTCCAGTATTGAGGAAAACACCAATTCGGTACAAGAAAGTACAAATATTCTATACGATATAATTCAAAAATCTTTACCCGGATTAGAGGATAGGAAGTATACAAGGCATGGTTACGTTATATGGAATAAAGAAATAATCGAATGCTTCGTAGAGGATTATATGCTTCTTATTGAGGATGAAAAGTTTTTTTTACAACACATAGACTCTTTATTAAAGCATTATTACTTCATCTATATTTCGCAAATTGCACTTGAAATAGATGACTTTTGTGCCCCCAAAGAACATCCATTATTCTTTCTTTTAGAAACAGAAATTGTATCTAAGAATAGAGAAGGTTTTAGGGCGGGTTGGGCAATGTTAGAAAAACGACTAAACATCATATTTTCCCATGCAAACACCTTAGAATTAATTAATTACATAAAAATTGATGATGTATCAATAGGGAATTACCGTGATATCAAGGCAAAGTGGGAGCAATTGAATGATGCCAATAAAACCAAACTTTTATTATGTATCAAAAACTTGGAAGAGTACTATATTTCATTAATAACTGACCCCAAAACAGGCTGGGAAAGGTGCTACGACACACTTGAAGCCAATTTAAGATTTAAAAAAATGACTTGCCCTTTAGAAAAAGCAATTTACCGATTTTGGTATATAGTCGATTATCAGTTTTTGAATACTGGTAGGCAAGCACGCTATAAGGATTACAGCCTTTGGTTTACCGAATTTTGCAAAGCAAATTTCATCAAAAGAAGAGGACGAACAGGCAACACCTTAAAAATAGACCAAGAGATGCTCTTGTTTCTTACCAAATTATGTATAGGCAAAAATCCAAGAATAAGGCTCAAAAGCCTCTGGACAGAACTAAGCAAGCGAGGAGTCAATTTTGATGAATCCTCAAAAATGGAAGTCGTAAAACTATTTGAAAAAATCAATCTCATTGAGAAAAAAAGTGATAGCGGTGATGCACAATACGTCAGAACAATTTTATAAATATATCAGCCAAACGATAATTAATTACCTTACCCAAAGGCAACTGGAGGGAGGTGAACGATTTAATCTGTACATAGAACAGGCTGAGGATGTTGATATGCTTTACAAAAGCATAAAGCAAGAATATCAATCGAAAATTAATACGTTTAGCTATAAGCATGAAAAGGGTAAAGAGACCTTTGAAACTTATGCTGTTCATATTGAGGATAGCGATTTGATAGTTGTTGCATCTAATGATACACTAAAAGAAGATTTCATTACTACCCTACGAAATAAGGTGGCAAAACAAGAGGATAGTTTTGAGAAGAAGAATCTCCTCATTCTCTTTAGTGGACGTTTAGACAGCTTATTAGGTGGTAGCGAGAGCTTCTTAAAAGAGGGGATGCCGCTGAATGGTAAAGAATTTCGGATAAGATTAGAAAATGAGATAACCGATAGTAGTTCACTCCAACCATACGAAAAAGCCATACTGAATTACCAACTTCAAGAAATGGAGGTATATGGCAATATAGATACCCAATCTATATTTGACTACACAGGAATCGTTAGTGCCATTTATAAAGGACAAATTGAAAAGTCAGATTATAAAGAGATAGGATTATTTCCGCATCAAGAGTTACAATCAATAACTGGCGAAAAGAACTTGGAAAGTAACATCAAAGAGAATAACGAATTATTCAAGCAGATAGAGTCTATCTTCAATCATGGCGACCCTTCCAATGATTTGGAATCCATTGTATCCGAAAAAGGTGCAAAAGAAATTAACGCAGAAGATGCTATTTGGTCAGAGATAGATTTTTCCAACATAGTAGGATGGAAAGAAGATCGTGAGAATTTAGCACCGATTACCTTTGTAGGAGAAGCTCCTTACGAATGTAATCTTGGCGATAATTATGTATTTGGACGGGCTGATGGATATAATGGTGCTAAAAAGAGAAACACAAATATTATCCTATTCAACCCTATGGGCGTTTATCCCATTTCTTTGTCTCTAAAATTCAGTAGAAATGTAGGCAAAGACAGCATTAAAACTGATAAAACAGACTCTGGTTTAACTATTTCTACCTTTGGACCAAGGATTAATATAGAAGTGAACGAAGCCGATAAAAATTATCGTTGGTTTCAGTATTACGATAATGCTTCAAAAAAGAACTTCACGTTCAAGATTTTGATATACAAGTGTAATCCGCATTACCTTGACTCTATCAGAAGGGAGTTCACCATTGATAAATCGAAAAAATGCTTTGAGTTAAAGCACGGAGATAAACCACTAATATTCAACAAAGAAGCTCCCGAAAAACAAACAGAAACACTCGAAGAAGGAACAATTTTCGACATTCCAAATGCCGAGACTGCCCTTCAATTAGACATTAAAGATGACTACGAAGCTGAAAAAACTACTTTCAGCCTTCGCATTCAAGATGAAGTTATACCATTCAACTTAATCACCGAAAAACCTACTTTAAAGCCCATCACAGGATTGATGCTTTGGAAAAATAAACGCGAACGCAATAAAAGTTACGCCTTAGAAATAAACTCAAAAGATACTGACGACGAGACTATAAAGGTATTGAGTGACTCCGAGGAATACACCGTATCCGGCGATTTACGACAAAAACTAAAGTGGGAAACTCAACTCATAGAATCCGATGCGATGAGTTGGTCTATTGACTTAGAAAACAAACTCGTAGATACGGAACTTGAACACATTCCCGAACGGCTTACATCAGCTTATAATCGCTTGTTGCAAGAATACAGAGCCAACAAAAAAATCCCAAGCCTAACACCATTAACAGGCGTTTACTTGGAACTATCCGAGCAATATATTCAGGTATTTTTGGATGTTGTCGCAGAAATAAACGATAATGAAGTATCCGAAAGCGTACATAGTTTAGCAAAACTTGGATTAGTTTGTGAAAAACATCATCACGAAGATATATTTGTTTCACCTTTGCATCCATTGATGTTAGCCTATCAAATTGCATTAAACCAAGAGGTCGGCAGCGAGGGACTTTATGATGCTATTCTAAAACGTCTCAATCCAATCAATTTAATGCCCTTCTTGAAGTGGGGAAACGATGCCATCTATTCGCCTACTGAAGATTCATCTGCCCCCGAATGGATGAAGTACAACAACAAAAAGGTCTTTAAAAAAGGTATATCAAAGGAATTCGTGAGAAAGCTCGTCAAAGATAAACTTGATGAGTTTCAGAGTCATTTTTCCTATCTGTTTATCAAGCCCCAAGCACCCATTATCATCAATTTATTCAACTTAGGAGATTGTAAAGAAGTATTACAAGGGCTTTTTGATTTCTATGAAAAGCGACTAAAATCAAATAAAAAAATAGACAAACTCCCCTGTATTGATGTAAACATCTATGGCTCGGATAAGTGGGTAACAAAATTTGAAGAATTGACCTTCTATCAAAATGCAAAAGAATTAGCTGACAAGGATACCGAGCTAAAATTACACCTTCAAAAAACCAGTCAATATGATGCAGATGATTTATTAAATGCTTTCAGAAGAAATGTTCATTTCTACACAAAAAACGAAGAAAATATAAGCTATGCCCATATCTCCTTCTTTCATTTTGACCAAGAAAAAATAGGGTATAGCGAGAATGTAATGGAAAACGTACCAACAGGTATGGCATTAAACGGTTTATTTTCTGACCTAACTTCTGAATATAATAACCAATCCTATCGCACCGGATTTAGTACCAAAGGACTCAAGGCAGAAAAAACACTTTTGCAACAAACAGCCATTGCTTGTAATGCGATGGGACGAGTCGTAATGACCAATGATCTGTATGAAAAGGATAAAGCATTATGTTCAACGGTGGACTTCAATACAAAGGCATCATTAGAGAATATTTATGCAAAATCGCAGTGGGTTACATTTATAGAACCGAGAGTAGGGCTTAACTTTTTCAAGGAAAACGACAATGTTATCATCATTCATTATAGCGACCAATATAATAACACAAGCGGTTACGATGCGATTACGGTTACAAAGAAAACCGAGCAATACCAATACGTAATTGAAGATTTTCTGAAATTAAAAGGCTTAAAAGATGATAAGATAAATACCTTAGAGACCATCAACCTTTTCAATACAATTAATGGCGATTGGCTATTAAAAATGGTGGCGCAGAACAATCCAAATTTCAAGAACGAAAAACTCAGTATTCTATCCGCAGTAAAAGCAACATTGGCATTATATAGTCATCCTGATATAGTATGGATTCCCACCTCTCTGGAAGAAGTCCTCAGAGTATCCGGCAATGCAGGTTTGAGTAAGTCAGACGGATTATTTTCTGCGAAAAATTTGGGTAAAGCAGGAATCCATAGTGACGATTTGTTACTCATTGGTTTAGAAAAATCAGAAGATTCGCTAAAAATGTATCTTCATCCAATCGAAGTGAAAATAGGCAAGAACAAACCCGGCGTTATCAAGAAAGCAAAAGAACAAGTCAAAAATACAGCCCGTTTGCTGGAAGAATCTTTGATAGTGGAAGAAGATGATTCAAACTTCAAAACAGCCCTGCATAAGAATTTCTTTGCAAAATTAGCCTTAGTCACTGCCGAAAAATTGAAGTTATACCAAGTATGGACTAACCAAAATCATCAGTGGGATAAAGTGTTATATGCTTACAGGGATAAATTACTCAATAATGAATTTGAAATACATACATTAAAAGAGTTTATTGGCACTTCCTCTATCTTCCTGTTTGGTGGTGACCATTTCCGAAGAACGATAGAAAGAGAAGATGAAGAACTTACGGTATTCAAATTCTTAGAAAAAGACGGTTACAACTTCCTATGCGAAGACATAGATGTTTGGTGTCAAGAATTTATAGAATCAGAAAACTCTATCAATAGTGACCTTTTGTTGGGCAATCAATATAATTCACCACAAGCATCGGAGGTGTCAGAGCAAGCCAACCTTAGCAGCCCAACACCTGAAATAGAACGTACACAGCCCACTATCCCAAATGAAAAACCTATGATAGAAGAAGTCATTGAAAGCCGTCCGATAGAAATACTTTTTGGACACAACGTTAATTCAAAAAAACCTGTAAAGTGGCATCCAAGTACAACCAGTAAAGTGCTTCATACCAATACTGGCATTATCGGGACAATGGGAACAGGTAAAACGCAGTTCACCAAATCGTTAGTGACACAGCTTGTTCAAGAATCTCAACACAATGTAGATGGTAAACGGATTGGTATTCTTATCTTCGATTACAAAGGGGATTACATCGGTGAAGACTTCGTAAAAGCTACCAATGCAAAGGTTTTTGACTTGTACCACCTCCCTTACAATCCATTAGCAATTGATGTGTATGAAAATGCGATGAACCTATTGCCCTTACATACGGCGAGTACCATCAAGGAGACTATTGCACAAGCCTATGGCTTGGGTAAAAAGCAAGAACAGGCACTACGGAGCGTCATCATGGATGCGTATGAAGCAAAAGGAATTTATAAAGCTGATAGAGATAGCTGGTCGAACCCTGCACCAACCATTGCTGATGTCTGTGAAATATTCATGCAAGATGAAAAGGTAGCACAAGACAGCCTTTATGCTGCCTTGGATAATCTCCAAGAGTTTGAGATATTTCAGCCTGACACATCCCAAACCCAATCCCTATTTGATTTGTTAGAAGGCGTATTGGTCATCAATCTTTCAGGCTATGATGAGAGTGTGCAGAATTTGGTAGTTGCGATTACCTTAGACCTATTTTATTCGCAAATGCAAAAGGCAGGGCATAGCAAAATAGATGGCGATTTCCGTCAACTCAATAAGATGGTATTGGTAGATGAAGCCGATAATTTCCTTAGCAAAAACTTCACTTCGATACGAAAAATATTGAAAGAAGGACGCGAATTTGGAGTAGGTACGATACTTTCTACGCAGTTTTTGAGCCACTTCTCCACTGCCAGTAATGACTATTCCTCCTACATCCTTACATGGATAGTACATCGAGTAAATGAGATAAGACGACAAGAAGTGGATTCTCTTTTTAAATTGGACACAAAAGAAGCCGCCCTACAATTGATGAACGACATTAAATCATTAGATAAACATTATAGCGTAATTAACTTAGCCGGAAGCGAGCCTATTTTTATTAAGGATAGAGCTTTTTGGGAGTTGATGAGAGATGCAAAAGAGTCATAGAACTAATAATAAATTCATCTTTAACACAAACAAAACGTTTACCTTTCTTGTTTTTTAACCAAAAAAGTTACAAATTTGCATATATTTATGTATATTTGACTAAAATTACAGCGTATGGCATTTGACCGAAAAGAAATAGAACAAGAAATTACGGAGCAATATTTTGAGGACGATGGCGGTAGACCATGGATACTTGGTTTTAGTGGAGGCAAAGATTCTACCATGTTACTACAATTGGTTTGGTATGCTTTGTCTAAAATAGAACCAAAGAAGCGGCTACGCCCCGTTCATATTGTTTGTAACAATACATTAGTAGAAAACCCTAAAGTATTAGATTATATCGAAGATATTCTATCCTGTATTGAAAAAGCTGCCGTCAAACAGTCCATGCCCATAACAGTTAACCAAACCACCCCAAAACTCCAAAACAGTTTTTGGGTCAACTTAATCGGCAAGGGCTATCCGGCTCCGAACAGTACGTTTCGATGGTGTACAGAACGTCTGAAGATAAGCCCGACCACACAGTTTATATTGGATAAAGTCAATGAACAAGGCGAAGTGATTATCCTCTTAGGCACTCGTTCAGATGAAAGTACCAATCGGGCAAAAAGCATTAAAAAACACGAAATAAAGGGTTCACGATTGCGTAAACACGTTTTGCCGCGAGCCTATGTATATCCGCCAATCAAAGACGTAATCACAGAAGAAGTCTGGCAATACCTCTTAGCCGCCCCCTCTCCGTGGGGCGCAAATAACCGCGATTTAGTCACACTCTATGGCAATGCCAGTAGCGGCGATTGTCCCTTGATTACCGATATATCAACGCCTTCCTGCGGTCAAAGTCGTTTCGGATGCTGGGTTTGTACCGTCGTATCAAAAGATAAGTCAATGGAAGGACTTATTGAAAATGGTGAAGAGTGGATGCAGCCTCTGCTCGAAATACGTGACTTCCTATACGAGACGATTAACCGAAAAAGCCCGACTTACTCCCCGGAGAAGTATAGAATGGATATTCGCCGCAATGGTACGCCCGGTCTTGGTCCATATCGCCCCAAATGGCGAAAGTACATATTAGAGCAAATTTTATTGGCACAGAAAGAAATCCAACAACAAGAAAAAAATACCAAACTCATTACCAATCAAGAACTAATAGCCATACAGGTGACTTGGTATAGAGACAATATTTTTGAGTATGATGTTCCGACTATCTATAAGGAGTGCATGGGAGAGGAGTTTGCCTTCAAAGATAGTATCGACAAAAATGTTATGTATGAAAAAGAACTACTCTTAGAATGTTGTGAAAACGACGAAGGTGACTTTCGACTTATCAACGACTTATTATCACTCCGAAAGTCGAAAGTATTATTAATGAATAATTGGGGTTTACAAAATGACTTAGAGAATAAGTTAGAAGAACATTTATATCCGACCAAGAAATATGTATATTAAGGAAATAACAATAGATAACTTTAGAATTTATAAAGGGGCACATCAACTGTCTTTCTCTCCCGAAAAGGATAAGAATATTTTTATTCTATCGGGTAGCAACGGATACGGTAAAACGACCTTTCTTACTGCACTCGTTTGGTGTCTGTATGGCAAGCAGATGAAAGATGTAGATGATTACTATAAGGCACAAATTTCAGAGGTTGGAGGCTACGGTAATTACATCCAATCTTCCCAAAATCATAAAGCAAATGCGAATGGTGAGAACGAATTTGAGGTAAGCATCACTTTTTCTGATATTGATGTGCCGACTTTACGATGCGATGAAATAAAAATCGTCCGAACAGGCTTTTATAAGCGAGGTATTGACGACCTGAAAATTTATATTGATGGCAATATAAATGAACTCACCAAAGAAGTAGGCAACGAAATATTTGTACAAGATTTTATCTTACCCAAAGAAGTCGCCAAGTTCTTCTTTTTTGATGCAGAAAAAATAGTCGCACTTGCAGAAAATAAATCCATTGCAAATAAGCGTCATTTAAGTAAAGCCTACTCCGAAGTTTTGGGGATAAAGAAATACGAAGACCTAAAATCAAGTCTTAAAAACCTCACCTTGCGATTCAGACAAAATTCTGCGTCTCCAGCCGATAAAGCTAAATTTGATACGCTAAAAACCGAGTTGGAGCAATTGGAAAACAACCTAATTGAATGTGAAATTCAATTAGATAAATTTCATAACGAACGCGAAATACAAGCAAAACGCTCCGAAGAACTACAAGAGAAACTAATACGCGAGGGCAGCGATTTGTCGGTGGATGAAATCAATAACCTTAAAATTGATAAGCATCAAATCACTAAAGAAATAGAAGACCTTAAACTTCAATTTAGGGACTTACTCGACCTCGCGCCTTTCGCTATCTCCGGTAGGCTCGTAGGCGAAGTAAAGCAACAAATAGAAACCGAGCAAGCCATTTATAATAATGAACATAATGAATCGCTCCACAACAAAGCCGCAAAAATACTAAGCGATTTCAAAAAACTATCCAAGAAGATTGAGCACGAAGCAATTACAAATGAAGTCAAAAAAATCTATCTAAAAACGGTAAATGAATTACTGGATAAACACCTCAACGACAGTACCTCTGATTCAGAAAACGAAAAATTCAAACCCATACATAGTTTTTCCGGTGAAGAACGTAATGCCTTCCTGTCAGTGCTACAACAACTCCAAACAAGCTACCAAACAAGGGTAAGAAGCATCGCCAAAGACCTCAGAGAAAAGCGGACGCAGTACGCACGTATTAGTAGGAAACTAAGTGATGCAGAATCCAAAGAAACTGATGGTCTTATTGCAAAAATAAGGACTGAAAAAACAGAAATTGACGATAATAATAAGCACATCGACCAGCAAATAGCCTTACTAAATCAAAACATGGGCGGTTTGCATACAACCATTGCAGTCAAGAAAGCGACTAGCGAAGGGATTGCCAAAAAAATAAAAATCAATGAGCGTTATGTAGAAAAAGATAAACTTGCACAAAAGCTCATTGACGAACTCGACACCTTCATCAAGCGGATGAAGTTGGAGAAAAAAACACGGCTCGAAAAACGCATCTTAGACTCCATGAATACGCTGATGCACAAGCAGGACTTTGTAAACCAAGTAGTTGTAGAAGTTGGCGATGGAATTATTGACATACTCCTCTACAATAGCGCAGGCGAAGAAATTGAGAAAAACACCCTTTCCAAAGGTGAACAACAGCTTTATGCCTCTTCTATTTTGAAGGCATTGGTGGATGAATCTAATATTGATTTTCCAGTATTTATTGATAGTCCTTTACAAAAATTCGATGCGATGCACTCTAAGAATATCATCGCAGACTTTTACCCCAACATCTCAAAACAGGTGGTGTTATTCCCATTATTAGAAAAGGAAATGACCCAAGAAGAATACGCCTTATTGGTCGATAGGGTCAAAGCTGCCTACCTCATTTCTAATGATGCCACTCGTTCTGCATTTATACCTGTATCACCGAAGGACTTGTTTACCGTAGCTAAAAAAATGAATGATTATGTTCTCTAGTATCAAAACATCAGAAGCCAACAAACAGCGCGTAACCGAACTAACCAACAAGTTACAATTGGGCACAGAAAACGTAATCGCGCGTATTGCCCTCAGCTATTCTCTTGCTAAATCTGAACCATTAGTCCTCAAAAGTATTCAAGATTCAAAAGGCAAAGAATATAGCAAACGCGTACTCTTTGGCGACAACTTACCCTTTTATATTGCCCTCGTTTGTCAGCGATACCAAATATACAAAACCAACCAAGAAGTACCCCGCTACCTCAAACTCCATATCGACGATGGCTTGGAACGCATCCACAATGAAGTAACTGATAATCCTAACCTTTTAGGTACAGAATTTTTATTGAATTTGATTGAGGAGGGAATGGCTAAGATTAATGACGACGTGTAATAGCCGGCAAGCTCTAAAATAAAATGGCAGACACGTCACCATGTCTGCCATTTCAATTTACGTACAAGGTACTTTGATTACCCTTTCATCAATACTCGTACATCGTGTTTGTACGCGCCTGTATATAGTTCGTCATATAGACGCATAAGTTGCACCTTACCGAGGGGAAGGTCGTTTTGCGTCCAGATAAATCGCTCGTCCAAGATTTTAGCGAGTGCGTCCACTTCAATACCGAAAAACGAATCTTCAAAATCGGTGGGCGTATTCATCTGTCTGAAAATATCTATGAACTCTTCTAAGTCGCCGTTCCAGCGCATGATTTTATCAGACTCCTCTTCAACTTCACCAAACAGTGCGTTCACTATTTCCATATCTATCAATTCATCTGAAACTCCAAAACCAAGTTCTTCTTCGGTGTCTTCAACCTCAAGAGGTTCTTCCGCAATTTCAGCATCAAAGCATTTTTCTATTTCTTCATAACTGAACAATGATAAAGATTCATCGAAAGAATAGTTGTGGATAAAATCTATAAGTGCATCATCAGAGGCTTCTAAAAGTGGTCGTCCATTACGTTCAATTGTTCTCAATTTTATAAAAACATTCACAAAAGATTGAAGGTCGGTAATACTGCTAAATTTATGCTTAGTGAAAGAAAATAAATAACATGTGCCATTATACTCGTCTTTTTTCCGTCTAAGAATCCTTTGAAATCCTTACGTAGCTAAGGCTATGTGCGGCTTTCAAAAAATCCTTAGACAAAAAAAATACTTCGCATTATGGGA
>Ga0209595_100486_pt1 | contig 13768 bp, 12 predicted proteins | sample Porto_4metaG_FD_187427 | JGI IMG/M metagenome (GOLD analysis project Ga0209595, IMG submission 187427) | Marine algal microbial communities from Porto, Portugal - Porto_4 metaG (SPAdes) (version 2) | ecosystem: Host-associated > Algae > Red algae > Unclassified | place: Portugal: Porto...
TCGGACACGAAAAATTGGTGAGCGTTTTCGCGTTTATCGTTTAGAAGTTGATGTTCGGTGAGGAGTTGTTCGACTAATTGGGAGACGACATCTATGGAATCAAATACACGTACTTTATCGCCTAAATAGGCTTCTATTTCCTTGCGAATCAAAGGGTAATGCGTGCAAGCCAACAATAAGGCATTCATTCCCTCAAATTCTTTTCTACCTAAATAATCTTCGATAATGGCGCGGCTGATATTGTTTTGAAAATAGCCTTCCTCTATCATCGGTACGAGCAAGGGCGTAGCCAAAGAAGCGACATCAAGTGTTGATTTTTTTTCGAGTAATTTGCGGCGATAAATACCTGTATTGATGGTGGCTTTGGTGGCAATGACGCCGACTTTGCGGTAGTTTTGCGCAGCAGCAGCTTCGACAAGCGGATCGACGACATTGACAAAAAGTACTTGTCCCTTGAAAAAATCGACCAATACATCATACGCCGCCGATGATGCCGAATTGCAAGCGATAACTATCATTTTACAGTTTTTTTCTAATAAAAACTTAGCTATCGTAATGCAATAATAACGTATCGCGTCGGCAGATTTGTCGCCATACGGCAGGTGTGCGGTGTCGCCGAAGTAGATAATTTCCTCATTCGGGAGGTGCTTGGTGATGGCATTGGCAACCGTCAAACCACCTATCCCTGAGTCGAATATGCCGATTGGTTTTTTATTATTCAAAATTTAGTGTTTTATTGCTGTACTGTTTTTTTGCTGTATTGTTGTGTGTTGTTGTGTATTTTTCGCGTAGCAAAAAACAATAAAGCAATACAACAGTACAACAATAAAAAAAGGCGGCATAAAGCCGCCTTTTGATTATTTTTTGAATTTGCTACGTCCCTAATTTCGCTCGAACTTTTTAGATGATGTCGTTATCGTTTTCTTCGTTTCTATAAATAAAATCCGAAGTGTCAATTATATTTTGATAACCGTATTCAACAGCGATTTGGTCAATAATATCTCTGATTTTTTTTCTTATTGGAGGTAAAAGCGTTTTTTCTTTATGGAGAATTTTTTCTTTATTTTCGGTAGGCATTTTGTTTACGGCTGCTTTCTTTTGCCTGAGTTTTTCCTCTATGGTTTCTTTTTCTGAGGCAGTCGCACAGAGGGTAGTATTATTATAAAATTCTATTCTATTCTCAAGTGCCTTTACTTTAAATTGATATTGTTTATCGAGTCGTTTCTCATAATTCGCAAGACTATCTTTTGCCACTTGTGTCGTAGGATATTTTTCAAAAACATCTTGAAAATTGACATAACCAATTTTCTGTTGAGCGTGAACATTTATCACGAAAAAAGACAGCACAAGAAGTAGGAAAGAACGCTTTATAATTGAAAACATAAGCGGTTTTTTTAAGAAAGTGAATGAGTGACGAGAATGATTCATTCATTCAAAATTCACTCATTCACTCATTGGTATATTACATACCCAATTTTGTTTTCACTTTATCTGTGATGTCGTCGCCACCTTGAGCGTGGAGTAGCGTACCGGTTTCCATGATGTAGGTATAACCGTTGGCATCGGCTACAGATTTGATAGCAGCCATAAATTTCTCTTCGAGTGGCTTCAAAAGTTCGACTTCTCTTGCTACGTATTGCTGTTCGAGTTCTCTTGCCTTTGTTTCGATAGCCTGTCCTTCTTCCTGAATTTCAGCTTCTAAGACTTTAATTTGATTGGGTGAAAGTTCGTCAGCAGTTCTTCTAGCATTTTCAATTTTTTGTTGCAATGCTTTTTGTCTGTTTTCCAACTCTGAGCTGAGTTGTTTTCTGTAGTCTTCGAGCTTGCTTTGAGCTGCTTTGGTTTCAGACATTTCGAGGAAAACCGCTTGCGAACTCATGTGTCCGATTTTTTGGGCATCTACGCCAGTAGCCGCCGCAAAAATGAGGGCAATCGACAGCGTGAATATTTTTATCATTGACTTATTCATAATAATTCTATTGTTAGGTCGGCAGCTTGCAGTCTGCCGTTTTTACGTGAAGCCCTTTTTGTATTAGTTAATAGGTAGCGAACACGTAAATAGTTATTTTTTAATTTGAAAAATGGTGATTGTCTTATTGCTTGATTGCTATTGGGTATTTGGCGAAACCAAATAGACAATAATACAATTTAACAATCACAAAACTACATGCCGAGTTTAGCTTTTACTTTATCGGTGATGTCGTCGGCAGTATTGGCGATATATAGCATATTTGTCGTGTCAAAGATGTACGCATATCCACCTTCTGCAACGACATCTTCTATGGCTTTGCCCAGTTTGTCAAAAAGTGGCTCTGTGAGTTCGTTTTGTCTTTTAGCAAATTGCTGTTGAAAAGCCTTAATTTTTTCTTGCAATGCAGCTTCCTGCTTTTGTATTTCTTGCAATTTTTCGTTGCGCTCGCTATCGCTCATTTCGCCCGAACCGTACCTTTGGTTGGCAGCTTCGATTTTCTGTGCAAGTTTGTCCTGCATGTTTTTAAAGTCGGCTTCCAAAGAAGCGTTGTATTCTTCGAGGCTACTACGGGCGGTTTTGGTTTGTGGCATTTCAGATAATACTTCTTCAAAACTCAAGTGTCCGTACTTTTGTGCCGACACCGAAGTAGTTGAAAAGCAAACCAAAGCAAACACCAGCACGCTCCAAGCTGCCATTAATGATTTGTAATTCATGATTCTTTTCTAAGTTTAAGTAAAAAGAGATAAGAGAGGTGAGATAAGAGAGTGATTTTCTCTCGTCTCTCGTCTCAAGTCTCTCATCTTTTATAATTTTAGTTTTTCGATAACCTCTTCTGTTTTGTCCATTTTTGGGGCAGCAAAAATCATGCTTGGCATCGTGCCTTTGTCAAAAATAAAATCCAAACCACGGTCAGCAGCGAATTTCTGAATGACGCCATACACACGGTCTTGGGTAGGCTTGACAAGTTCTTGGCGTTTGCTGAATAGCTCGCCTTGCGGTCCAAATTTTTGCTTTTGTAATTCACGAACTTGGGCTTCTTTATCGACGATTTCTTGTTCACGTTGAGCGCGAGTAGTTTCGCTCATCAAGACTTCTTGCGCCTGATATTTGCGGTACATCGTTTCGATTTTGCCGTATTCGATGGCGATTTCTTGTTTCCATCTTTCGGCTGTCGCATCCAGTTCTGCTTGGGCAGCCTTGTATTCGGGGATGCGTTCGAGGATGGTGTTCATGTCTACATATGCGATGCGCTGTGCGTCTACCGTGAAAGCGGTGGTCATCGCAATCGCCATGACGAAGAGTAATTTTTTCATATTTTAAATTTAGTTGATTAGTTTATTAATTTATTGGTTAAATAGTTTATTAGTTTTGGGATATTTTTTCGCTTTGCGAAAATTAAGCGAACTAATTAACCAATCAACTAATTCACTCATAACGAACATTGCAATAGCTTTGCCAATTTTTAGGAGATAAATATTTTTTTCATTTAAAAACAAATTAAATCATTGATTTTCAATAAAATAAGAAAGTAATAAACACCCATGTAGAGCTGATGATTTAACAGGAGTTTAACAAGGTAAAGGTAGCAGACATCCAAAATGTCTGCTACCTTTTATCTAAAATTTTGGTTCTTTGACAAATCCCGTGATTGTTTGTTTTTCTGCCTCGCGATTGTTCGTCCCTTGCGTAAGGGATAGTAGGTGTTGTTTGAACGTAACGTAGCGATAGCGGAGTGGAGAGAGTGCCGGATAGCCCGACCCCCGACTGATAAGGAGGGGGATACGCCCAAATTTTCATTCACTTCACTGGATTTGTCAAAGAACCAAAATTTTTAACCGTAACACAGACATTCTTGTCTGTCCTTCATGCGGTACAGACAGGAATGTCTGTGTTACGGTTAGGGAAGAGGAAGAAAATAATCTACCCCCAAATGAAGAAGTTATTTATTTTCTTTCACTAAATTTGACGCGCATAGCCGAGCTACAGCCTGTCCCGTACTTGATTCGGGATAAGGAAGATTTAGTGAAACATATAAGAAAAAGAACAATTAAGACGGGTAGATTATTTTTTTCGTCTTCCCTTAAAACAATCTCTACTCCGGTTCGAAACCAAGTATGATACTAAATCTACCATAATCCGACCAAATACTTGTCTCGGGGTCAAGATAGGGTTTGTCAAAACCAATACCATAATCAAATCCAAGTGTACCAAACATCGGTAAGAATACACGTAGCCCCGCCCCTGCTGAGCGACGCAAATCAAGTGGGTTGAAGTCGCGGAAGTTGGTCCAGGCATTTCCACCTTCGGCAAAACCGAGTACGTAAATCGTCGCTGAAGGATTGAGCGAAAGTGGATAACGCAATTCGAGCGTAAATTTATCGAATACCGTTGCGCCGAAGGTATTTGCCGAAATATCTGTGTTGTTATCTTCATAGCCACGCATCGAAACGATTTCGATACCTTCGATATTGAAGTTGGCGATACCATCACCACCGAGTTCAAATCGTCCGAAAGGCGTTGTGCCTATGTTTTTATTATAACTTCCAATCATCCCAATTTTCGCGGAAGCACGAATGACAAATTTGCCATAAAGTTTGGAGTACCATTCGGCATTAAAACGCCATTTGTGGTATTCGACCATTTTATAACGCGTTGCGTTCTCGGTATCGCGGATGAGTAGAGCGGCGGCACTTTCAGAGAGTCCCGATAGTCCGCTGGCGTCTCGTACAGCATTGGCTTGTGCGATAATATCAGCGGCTTCTGCGTCCGACAATTTCCAGAAATTATCTTTTTTGAACAAAGAATACGGTAAAGATAATTGGGCTGAAAGTGAAAACCTCGACCCCGAAGTCGGGAAAATCGGGCTATCAATAGAGTTACGCGAAATGGTTTGGTTCAGGGTAAGATTGTGGTACGTACCGAGCAAAATTGGTTGCCCTGTTTCTTCTAATGTAAATCCACGATAGTTCCTTAGACCGATATTTTGATAACTAATTGTTGTATTTGATACGAAAAAATCATCTGGCACTTTGAGTCGTGTACCCAAGCCTACAGAGGCTCCGGTAATCGCCAATCGTTGAAAGCTTGGATTGTCAATGCGTTCTGTGACATTATTGTCAGTAATCACGTCAATGCGGTTTGGCGCGCCATTGGTGGAGCGCGAGTGAAAGGCGGAGAAGGTAAATGAATTGGGCTTTTTGCCGCCCAACCACGGCTCGGTAAAGGAGAAATTATAGGATTGGAAAAACTTGCCATTGGTCTGTGCGCGAAGCGAAAGGCGTTGCCCATCTCCCTGCGGTAGCGGACTCCAACTATCAACATCAAAAAAGTTTCTCAATGAAAAATTATTGAACGTAACCCCAAGCGTACCAATCACACCACGTCCGCGTCCACCCCATCCGGCGGAAAGTTCGAGTTGGTCAGAAGGGCGTTCTTCGACGGTGTATTCGATGTCTACCGTGCCACGCTGCGGGTTGACGGGCGTATTGATACCCAAGTTTTCTTGGCTAAAATAACCCAAAGCCAATATCTCGCGCTGCGAACGAATAATATCCGAGCGACTAAATTTTTGTCCCGGCTTGGTACGCAATTCACGGCGCACAACGTGTTCGTGTGTACGGTCGTTTCCGGCGATTACTACGCGGTCTATCGTTGCTTGCGGTCCTTCAAATATCTGTATTTCGAGGTCTATCGAATCCGTTGTGACCGTTTTTTCTACGGGGTCAACACGGAAAAAGAGATAACCATTATCCAAGTAAAGCGAACTCACGTCGCGCCCATCCTGGCTAAAACTCAGTCGAGTGTTCAATACTTCTTCATTATATACATCACCTCTTTCGATACCGAGTACTTCGGTGAGTTGTTCGGTACTGTAAATCGAATTGCCACGCCATTTAATATCGCGGAAATAATAGCGGTTGCCCTCTTTGACAGTCATATCTACAAACATTTCATTACCAATGCGGTAGACAGAATCTTTCATAATTTGGGCATCACGATAGCCGAGTTTGTTGTATCGTGCAATAATGGCGCGTTGGTCGTCTTCAAATTTATCGTCAATGAGCTTCGATGGCTTAAAAAGGTTTTTCTTGCGCTTGGTTTCCTTCATCAAACGACGGATTTTGCCATCTGTCAATGCCTCGTTTCCTTCGATATTTATCTCCTTGATACGTACTCGTTTTTTCTTATCAACATCAAAGAGCAGTCGGACAGCATTGAACATCGTCGTATCTGTTACTTCTTTTACGCTCACTTCTACATCCAAAAAGCTACGCTCAATAAAGAAATCTTTAATGGCGTTTGCGGAGTTCATTTTCACGCTTTCGGTGACGATACCGCCGCGTTGTACAAAGCGTTGTACCTCGTCGTTGAGGTCGTCATGCAAATGTTTTTTCACACCCGTATACGAGTAGCGCGAAAGTCGCGGACGTTCTTTCACCTTGATTGTCAGAAAGATAACATTTGAGATGCGTTTGTTTTCGATAATTTCAATATCGGTAAATAAACGCAATCGCCACAAGCTGCGAATCGCATTGGGAATGTCATCGCCCGGAATTTTTATCTCACTATCTACTGCCAAGCCCGTGACGGCTATCACCGCATTTGGCTCACTAAATTGCAGTCCTTCAACTTCTATTCCTCCTACGATAAATTTTTCTCCCGTAGAAGGCGGCTCCTGCGCTTGTGCAAGCAATGAAACAAAACAACAGTATATTAATATAATAAGGGATTTCGGCATATAATTCATAAGTAAATTTTATTCTGCAACTTAAATTAAATGTTTGGGAAACGAGGCAAAAATAACTTTACATTTCGACTTTTTCTTTCTTCCTCTTTTTTCGCTGCGAAAACGCTTACATAGCATAGGCTATATGCGGTTTTCTCAACAAAAAAAGAAGAAAAAAATAACAGTATCAAAAAAGTAAATTTATTTATGCCTCGTTTCCAAACAACGTTGCTGTGCGTTTTTCTGCTGCTTTTCAATCCAAGTAATAAGCATCTAAAAGATGCCGATAACTATTTTTAAGCTAAAAAAACACACAAAGATAATGCTATGTATTGATTTAGTTAGAAAAAAACGTGCATTAATATTTAAACGCCCTACATTTGCCTAATATTTTTTAGTCCATCGTCGATAATCCATCGTCTATAGGCAGTCGCGAGCGGTATTTTTCACGGTCGCCTATCAACTATGGACTATGGACTATCAGTTACATTACTATGAATAAAGTCGAAGAATTTAACACCTATAGAAAGGTGATGAACGAAAAAATACTCGGTCAGAAAAACAAAGTCATCAATCGCTTTTTCAATCTGGACACGAATGCCTACGCCGATGGTGCGCTACCAAGCAAAACAAAGGAATTGATGGGTTTGGTGGCTTCTATGGTGTTACGTTGTGATGATTGTATCGCTTACCACTTGGGTTCGTGCTACGAATTGGGCGTGACAAAGGAGGAGGTTTTTGAAGTATTTGCTATCGCCAATCTGGTGGGTGGCTCTATCTGCATCCCACATACGCGACGCGCTGTGGAGTATTGGGAAGCACTTGAGAATAATGATTAAATGTTGAAATGCTTAAATGGTAATGAGTGAATGAATGAATGAATGAATGAATGAATGAGTGAATGAATTTTGAATGAATGAATGAATGAATGAATTTTGAATGAATGAATCATATTCAATTCGATAGTTTGTGATTCATTCATTCACTTATTCAAAATTCATTCATTCAAAACATTTAAACATTTAAGCATTGTATAAAGCATTGCTGATGAAGATTTTGCTATATAATGATAAGACAGGCGTGCGGGGCGGTACGGAAACTTATGTCAATTCTATCAAGAAAGAGATGGAGGGGCGGGGCTTTGTCATGGAGCGACTGACGATCGATGTGCGGGAATTTTCGGCGTTTGGGCAGGGGCGGTTTTCGTTGGTGCATAAATTTCGAGATGGTTTGTTTTATAAGCGAAATGTGGGCGAAGCGATTGAGGCGAAATTAAGGGCGTTTGAGCCAGACCTTATTCACATTAACAATAATGCTTATTTCACGACAACAATTTTGACGGTAGCAAATCGACTGAATATTCCTACCGTACAGACAATTCACGATTATCGCTTGATTCCGAAGGACGGCGAGGGCGTGTTGGCGCGTTTTATCAAAAAAATACGCCTAAATATTGTCAAAAAACAAACGACACATTTTATTGCGCCGAGTTATAAGTTTGAAAAAATACTCCGCGCTCGTGGTATCGAAAATGTGACGTATATTCATCATTATATTGAGGTAGACCGATGGAAAACAGACGAACAACATACACGCAAAAAACGGATTTTGTATATCGGTCGATTTGAAGTGGTGAAAGGAGTTTTTGTGTTGTTGGATGCGTGGAAACAGGTGGCGCAGGATTTGCCGGATTATGAATTAATTTTTATCGGTGAAGGCGGCGAATCGGAAAATTTGAGCGCAGCGATACATAAAAATAATTTGCAAAAACAAACAAAAATATTACCTTTTCAGCCGCAAAATATTATCAAAAAGTATTTGTATGAATCTGAATTGATTGTTGTGCCGTCTGCGTATCGGGAAATGTTCGGATTGATTGGTTTAGAGGCGTTTGCGTGTGAAATCCCCGTGATAGCAAGCGATGTAGCAGGCATTCCCGAATGGTGCATCAACGAAAAAACGGGCTTGCTCACAGCAATGGAAAACCCTAATGAACTCGCCCAAGCAATTCAACGGATTTTGACCGATAAACCCCTTTCAAAACGACTTACCGAGCAAGGGAAAACTTTTCTGCATGAAGCACATGACAAGCAGAAGGCTTTGGATATTTTGGAGGAATTGTATGTGTCGTTGATTCGTTAATCCGTTGATTCGTCAACCCGTTGATTCGTCAATTCGCCAACTCAACAACTCAACAACTCGTCAACTCGTCAACTCGTCAACTCGTCAACTCATTCACCGTCATCCACGCCATCAAGCCTGTGCTTAATTCGAGTGCTGATTCATCAATATCAAAAGTGGTCGTGTGTACAGCGGAGGTGATGCCTCGCGCGACATTTCCCGTGCCTAAGCGGTAGAAAACACCGGGTATTTCATGCGAGTAATAGGCAAAGTCTTCGGCGGACATTCTGATGGGTAATTCGACGACATTTTCTGCGCCGAGGTAGTTGATAGCGTGTTGGCGTACTTTGGCGGTGAGGGCTTCGTTGTTGATGAGAAATGGGTAGCCTTTATTGATGCGAAATTCGCAACTACCGCCCATGCTTTGTGCCATCATTTCTGCCATTTTTTTCATCTGAATATGGGCTTCGGCGCGCCACTTTTCATCCATTGCACGAAAAGTACCTTCCATATATACTTCGTTGGGAATGATGTTGGTAGAGCCATTGGCGATGACTTTTCCGAAGGTAAGAACGGAAGGTGATACGGGGTCGTTTTTCCGAGAAATAACTTGTTGTAATGCCGTGATAATATGCGCCGTAATGACCACCGGGTCAATACAATCGTTTGGTGCTGCACCGTGTCCGCCGCGACCTTTTACGGTGACGTAAAGTTCGTCGGCAGATGCCATACACATGCCGCCACGCATCCCGATTTTTCCGGCTTCGAGCGGCGGGTGTACGTGCTGCCCGAGGATGCTTTGAGGCGCAGGATTTTTGAGCACACCTTCTTTTATCATAATCGACGCACCGCCGGGAAAACGTTCTTCGGCAGGTTGGAAAATGAGCTTGATAGTGCCTTCAAATTGGTCTTTGACTTGGTTGAGGATGTGCGCTGTGCCGAGTAGCGAAGCCGTGTGTGCATCGTGTCCGCAGGCGTGCATGACGCCTTCATTTTGAGATTTGTAGGGTACATCGTTGGCTTCGTGGATGGGTAGGGCGTCCATGTCGGCACGTAGGGCGATGGTTTTTTTGTCGGGATTTTTGCCGCGAATGATGCCTACTACGCCGTTTTCTGCCATGCCGTGCGTGTGTTCGATACCGTAGTCAGCGAGTCGCTCGGCAACAAATTTTCCAGTCTGGACTTCTTGGTAGGAAAGCTCCGGATGCTGGTGCAGGTGTCGGCGCGTGGCGATGGTGTCGGCGTGTATGGAGGTGGCGAGTTGTTTTATTTTATTTTGTAGCATATAGTTATTGTAGTGTTTTGAGGTTTCAAAAGTAGGGCTAATCAAGGGATTTTCAAAATTGATGCGAGACTAGATTTCCAACCAGTCTTCGTAACCGTATAATGGGTAGGTTTGATTGAATTGCTCGTTTAAGCGGTGTTTTTCTTTGGCGACAAACTTGTGATTTTAAGAAAAATTGATAAAAATGTCGTAAATTTATGTCTCATTTATGCCAATTCATATCGACCATATTAAACAAACGGGTGCTACATTCACCCCTGTAAAATTAGCTAATTTTATAGCAGAAAAGCTATTGCTATACATTAATGCTGATGGTGTAAAAATATTAGATCCTGCCTGCGGCGAAGGCATTTTACTAAACTCCTTATCTAAGTTACTCAATAACAGAAACTCACCTCACCACTTAGTCGGTTATGATTTAAATAAAACTTATCTGAATACTGCCAATACAAATCTTATTTCTATTGTCTCAAAGGAAAATGTCAACCTCATTCAAGCCGATTTTTTGAATTTAATTGATCCGGAGACACAACAATTATCCTTATCGTTTTCCGATAAAAAAGATATTATTAATAACTCATTTGATGTGATTATTGCCAATCCACCTTATGTAAGAACACAGACGCTTGGTGCGGATTACGCCCAAAACCTTGCAAAGAAATTTAATTTGAAAGGTAGAGTCGATTTGTATTATCCTTTCTTGATTGGCATGACGAATGCTTTGAAAGAAAATGGTATCATGGGCGTGATTACTTCCAATCGCTATTTATTCACAAAAAGTGGCGGAAGTATTCGTGAGTTTTTGGAAAAGAATTTTGAAATATTGGAAATTATTGACTTGGGTGATACTAAGTTATTTGATGCGGCAGTCCTGCCCGCTATTTTTATTGGCAGAAAAAAAACGGGCTTCAATAATCAATCCGCCTCATTCACAAAGATTTATGAGGAATTGAATGGGGATGATAATAATTACCATTCATCGGATAACATTTACGATGTACTTGATACGCCTTCCGAAGGGTATTTTAAAGTGGAAAATAAACGATTCAAAAAAACTTTGGGAACGGTAACATTCACTAAAGCAAAAGATGCACTATGGACAATGTTATCGGAAAAAGAAGCCAATTGGGTGGACAAAATCAAACAACACTCGACTGCTTGTATTGGCGATTATTTCAAAGTTAGAGTTGGGATAAAAACAACGGCAGATAAAGTTTTTATTCGTGATAAATGGGAGGATTTAAAAGGCGAAAAGCCTGAAAATGAGTTATTAAGAGATTTAATTTCACAAGAAAATATAAAAACTTGGTCAGTCTGTGATAAGACTAAATTGCAAGTTTTGTACACACATTTCAATGTAAATGGCAAAAAACAAGCGATTGATTTAGAGGCATATCCAAAAGCGAAAAAATATTTTGAACAGTACAAAGAAGTCCTGCAAAAAAGAAAATATGTTACGGATGCCGGACGCAATTGGTACGAAATATGGGTGTCGCAAAATCCTGATTTGTGGAAATTTCCAAAATTAGTTTTTCCCGATATCAGTTCTTCACCACGCTTTTATTTTGATGATAGTGGAAAGATAGTAAACGGAAATTGCTATTGGATAGTAGCACAAAAATCGCTGGAAACTGATTTGCTTTTATTGATTCAAGGAATTGCCAATTCCAATTTAATGGTGCGCTATCACGATTTGATGTTTAATAATAAATTGTACTCCGGCAAACGACGTTATTTTTCTCAATATGTCGAAAAATATCCATTGCCAGATATTCATTCCGCAGCGTCAAAAGCTATCATTGAAACCGTCCGAAAATTGCATCAAGCCAATGTGGACGACATAAAATATCTTGAAAAAGAGCTTGAAATTCAAGTCGCAGAAGCCTTTGGTGTTGAGCCTGTTTTTAATCAGGATTAAAAACTACTTTTCCCTCGTATTTGTCAAAAAATGTCATCGGAATACCGCGTTGACATTTATAACTCTTATCACTCACATACGAACAAATATCGCCGAGTTGTTTCCCTGGCAATAGTATAATCCCTTCAATTTCAGTAGTTTCAGAGTTTGTTAATGCTATCAAATATCGTACATCTTCTGTTGTTAAGTTCAAATTCTCAACGATGACCTGCGGGATGGCAGGCGAATATTTACCCAAGTCAACGGTTTGTTTATCCTGCACTTTCACTTCCAATAATTGATTCATAATGTCGGGATAAGCACCATGAAGCACATCAATATCATCCGCACTATACCCAAGCAACTCAATCACCTTTTTCTCTAAAGCCTGACCTCTGTTTTTTGTAGATGCTACATCCAGTTTTTGACCTATCAATGGCTTGGCTACCCTCTTTTTGAGTAGTTGAATGGAAAATATCTGATGCGCTTGCGGAGCTTCAGACATACCCGATTTAGGTTTTGCAAACCTACGTTTTACAAACGAAATTAGCTTTTCTGTATCATCTGCAAACAGAATTTTTTCTTTACTTTCGATAATAGATTTTCGGATTTTTGAAGGAATCAATAATTGGTGTTTTATCGTTGGTTTGCCAAACTTTCCAAAACGCTGTTCGATATAATCCGCTGTCAAAATAGCAATACTCGTGATTTGATGTTTCACGGTATTTATACGTACCAAAATAAACCTGACATCACGACATCTCAACACCTCTTCATTTTCATATTGAACTAATAATGAGTTGCTTGCAGGGATTCTATTCCAAACTTGCAGATTGTAAGTCTCATTACTTGTGACCATGTAAGTATCTACAAATTCAAGTGTCATCTTGGGCAATCCTTTCTTTTTCGGCGGTATAATTTCGTAATTATCGGGTGATGCAATTTCAGGAAGCGGATATTGCTCTAAAGTCGAAGCAATTAATTTTCTCAAATTAGAACCGTCTGTTCGTGTTTTTCCCGTTAAATGAAAATCGGTGTATATCAATCCCTTCAAACGTTTTACCAATGCTTTTGGTGGAGTCAGATATTGGGGAGATAAGGGGGGAATCTTAAAGTTTGGATTCATAGCTCAATTTTCAATAGGTCAGATAATGTTACATTCAAAGCAGCAGCAATTTTTGAAAGGTTAATCACGGCAATATTACGCTCACCACGCTCTACTGACCCCACATAGCTTCTGTCAAGACCACTTGCAAAAGCCAATTTTTCTTGAGATAAGCCAACTTCTAAACGAGTTGTCCTTATCCTATTTCCAATTTGTTGAAGTAGTTTTCTTTCTTTGTCGGTATATGATTTTGCCATAATTGTTTTGGGCAAATATCTGTTTTTGAGGATTATAATGCTACGGACTATAAGTACCAATGCCTCTTATTGAGCTAATTTGGTTGATTTTTTCTAACAAAAACCCGTAAATTCACCAACACATCAAGCACAAGATTCAAGACATTGGCAAAACCAACAAAAAAACAGTATATTTGGATAAAGAAAAATCATGAAAGCAATCGAAACAGCCGGACAAATCGACGAAAAAGGCAGGCTACAAATTGATACACCACTTGCCGTGACCAATAAGCGTGTCAAAATTATCATCCTTCTTCCCGAAAATGACGACATTCAGGATGATGCGTGGTTGAAAGCCATGAGTACCAATGATGCCTTTAGTTTTTTGAATGAACCCGCAGAGGATGTTTATACTTTGTCGGATGG
>Ga0209595_100487_pt1 | contig 13707 bp, 8 predicted proteins | sample Porto_4metaG_FD_187427 | JGI IMG/M metagenome (GOLD analysis project Ga0209595, IMG submission 187427) | Marine algal microbial communities from Porto, Portugal - Porto_4 metaG (SPAdes) (version 2) | ecosystem: Host-associated > Algae > Red algae > Unclassified | place: Portugal: Porto | collected...
CTCAACCGGGTCAAGGTCCGGTTTCACTGGGACAGGCAGGCAACATCCGGCCAGGGCAATGATCAATCGAGCTGCTGGCTACGCGTCTCCCAGCCAAATGCGGGTCAAGGCTGGGGCGGGGTATTCGTGCCGCGAGTCGGGCAGGAGGCCATGATTGAGTTTCTCGAGGGCGACCCCGACCGGCCCCTGATCACCGGACGCGTCTACAACGGTGACCAGACGCCACAGTGGCATTCCAACGGCCTGCTGTCTGGCTTCAAGACCAAGACCTATCGCGGCGGCAAGTACAACGAACTGGTGTTCGATGATGCCACCGACCAGGAGCGGGTGCGGCTCAATTCCGAGCACGTCAAGAGCCAGCTTAACCTCGGCTACCTGATCCACCAGAACGGCAATACCCGCGGCGCCTTTCGCGGTACCGGCTTCGAGCTGCGCACAGATGCCTACGGCGCCATTCGCGCCAATGAAGGCTTGCTACTGACCAGTTGGGGTCAGATCGGGGCCGGCGGAGAACAGCTTGCGCTGTCACCCGCGTATCAGCAGTTGTCGAGTGCATACCGGTTGGCAGAATCGCTTAGCGAAAGTGCCACCGGTCATAACGCCGAAGCCCTCGGCGCGCGTGATGATATCAAGCAGGCCAGCGACGACGCTCAGGGCACCTATGGCGTCGCCGACGCCAGCCACGACCTGGACCAGAGTACCGCCAAAGGCGCGTCTGAAGGCGGCCGTGGTGAAGCGGGGCGATTCACCGCTCCTTGGCTGCATCTGGCCTCTCCAGCCGGCATCGCCCTAAGTACTCCTGAATCAACTCACCTGGTACAGCGCGGCTCCATGACGGCAACCAGTGGCGAAGACATCAACCTGGCCGCTGGCAAGAGCCTGATCGGCATTTTCGCCGATAAGCTGTCGCTGTTCGTCCAGCGCGCCGGCATCAAGTTGTTTGCGGCCCAAGGCAAGGTCGAGGTTCAGGCGCAAAGCGACAATCTGGAGCTGACTGCCGAGAAGGATGTGACTGTTACCTCAACGGAAAACCGCGTGCACATCGACGCCAAGGAAGAGATCCTGCTGTCCAGCGGCGGGGGCTATATCCGCTTGAAAGGCGGCAATATCGAGATCCACGGCCCCGGCAAGATCGACGTCAAGGGCGCCCAGCACAGTTTCTCTGGCCCCGCGAGCAAGGGTAGCGAACTGGTTGACCTACCCGACTTCGAAGACAAGCTGTGTGCTTTCAAAAATCAGGCCGCCAGCAAGAACGGCGGTGGGCTCGTCGAAGACTGATATGGACATTTCCCTGGACGTAGAGCGCCTGCTAGGCATGTTAAGACCTGGTCAGGCGGGCCAGCAGCTGTACAGAGTCGTCGATCCGCTAGATGCTCCCGAGCGCAGGTTGACGACGCAGCAGCTCAGCGAGTGCGGTGTCTTGGCCAACCCCTTCTTGGCGCTTGCTCCTACTAAACAGCTGTATCTACAGCGTGAGGAGCTGGATGATGCGCTACTTCGCGACGCCGTTACCGCCGAAATTGCTCGGTTAGACGAGCCGAGTGGAGGCGCTAGACCTTTCTGTGGCTGGATTCTGTCTGAGTATGCGCTTCCGACCGTTGTCGGCTATCTGCAGCGAAAACTGACACTCGTCAGCCCGGAGGGAAAGGCCGCGCTGTTTCGCTTTCATGATCCTCGGGTGTTGCAGCGCCTAACGGCTATCCTGACGCAGGCTCAGCTGTCGCGACTGTTAGGGCCGGTTAATAGTTGGTTTTACTTTGATCATAAAAAATGCCTGTGCGAAGTGGCGCCCCATGGGAATAAACGCCACTTGGGGCGGTTACATGTTTTACCAGAGCAATGGCAGTCTATTAGACGAATATCCATCGTCAACGAATGCCTGGCAAGCCTGAAACACCAACGTTGGGCTCAGAGCGCCGAAATCTCTCTCGATGCCATTGACCGGTTAGTGATGAGTGCGCAAGAGTGCGGGTTAAGCGATAGTAAGGATATTAGATTCTTCGTTATGCATGGCCTTTATAGCCATAAAGATTTTTATCGTCATCCGATAATAACGCGGTTACTGCCAAGGCTGGCGTCGAATCGTAGTTATGTGGCATTGACGAACTCTATAACAGGGAATGATTGGGCAACTATCTCAAAGGATATGCGGGAGGCTGTGAACGATGAGTGAGGATTTCGGTAATGCGATGCTTGAAGAGGCGGAGCAACGTTCAGGAGCATCGGGAGCCCCTAGTTCGAGTGTCGACGGCGTTAGCTGCCCCTATTGCGAGAGAAAAGGATTACCCATACTTCCGGTTCGATATGCCGTCTGCCAGCGGACCAGTGATAATTCAGCTATCGAAGAAATACCGCCAGGCCGCGTTGCCGAATTTACCAGTGTCGGTCTCGATAAGGCCCTGGAGAATGGAGTTTCCGTCGATAGGACGATTGACGCGTCCGTAAAAAGCGTGATCGACAGGGCAACCAATACCCAGGTAAACAAGTATATTCTTAGACAGCTTCGGCCAGGGTATTTTTATCTTTTCGACGAAGCGAACGAACTGCGTTGGTATGCTTACAGAGTGACAGAGGAAGGACTGTTCGAACAGTTTCGCGTTCTCTATCCGGATGAGGGAAGTCTGGCCGAATTTTCGTGCCCGGGAAACCCGACGAAATCGCTCCATGCGTCATTGGTCACCCTGCCGAGCGTAGACAGTTCCGAAATACTCTACTACGCCTTTACGGAACATCCTTGGTCTGAAGAACATATTAAAATGGTCGGTGCCAATAAACAGTGGCGCGATGATAATATGCAGAAGGTCGATGTTAAACGCTGGGTGGCTGGGAGTGGTGGCAACGCTTCCATGGCCCATGCCTACGGCGTTGAGGATCTGGAAAAGGTTGCTGAGTATGGCCCCGGCAATCGCGTCGTCAAAGAGCATTTCTGGTCGGTCGACACAGATAGGAAACTGTTTACCGCAGACCACGTCAAGGAAGTCATGGGTGATAAGCTCTCTGCCGCTTCTTCGCGGTATCAAGGTAGAGGGTTGATTCTAGCGGTAAATGACGAGTTAGGTGTTATTGATGAGCTTAATGCATTGCGCCATCAGTCGTTTGGTGTCCTGGAGTCATTCCTGGATCAAGACGGTGAAAATAATCGTAGAAAGTTCGTCGCGATGCAGGCAATAGATGCCTTCAAAGAAAGTTTTCGACAATCTTATATATTGGAAACCGACCAAGGGTACGAAACAAGGGCCGCCGATATAGATAAAGAGAAGGCTCCCTTTGAGGAATCGCTGAGTAAAACTAATCGAGATATTGAGGCGGCGCGCGCGGCCGGGGATGAGAGCGAAGTCAGAAGGCTGCAGCGCAGGAAAGAGCATATTCAATTATCTATCGATATGTTTGTTGGAACACCCGAAACGCAAAACGAGATCGTGAGACGGTCGCGGCAATCACGTGAAGATACTGTCGTGGAGAACCATGGGGAAGAGCTAAGTTCGTATGTCGACGAGGTCGGCTTATCTCGTTTTCGGGAGGACTATAATAAAAAATTAGTGCAGTTGGTTAAGTTGGTTGATAGCATTGATGCCGACTACGCCTATTGGCTAAAGTTCCATATGCCCGCAGCAATGAATCGTTACAGTACACAAGATTATGGCTATGGGATCGGCATGAGCGGCCTGATAGTTAATAGCTTCAGAGGGGGAGCGTTAGGTCCTGCCAGCACAAGTGTCTGGGCCGAAATGGCGAGGGAGATCGATACTCCTGAATCCACCCTTCGACGAGCCATGTTCTCCAATATGAGCGATCTCGTCGAGGCGTCACTGAACGATAGGGGGGCACTGGACGACGGCGCCTTCTTTAACTCTGGTTCACTTCTCCATTGGGCGAATCGGTATATTGAAAAAGCCGAATCGCTTCCGCTCGTAAAACAAGAAGAACTAGAAAAAAAGTATCAGGTTATAATGCCGGCGATAATGTCGATAATAGGTAATTCTGTTTCGGCGTTGGCAGTGCATGAGAAGTCTCACGTCGAGGCCTCAGGTGCGCTGGACGCCTTGCAGTCATTTATTCGCTATGCGCAATTGGCATATATGGGGCAGGCCGAGGCTCAGCAAGGAAGTACTCCCCTTCCATTGTTACGTTATATCACCATGGCACGTGGCGAATATTTTACCTGGATGAATGCGACTGTTCGTCGTATTGCCAAAGAAGAAAGAACGCCTATTAATACGGAGGACGCCATCCATTATGCGGCTGGTGAAAATGGTGGTGTTGGTGGCAACATCATCGTGCAGGAGGATGGCGACGAAACGCCCGTCTCGATAGTCAAGTTTGTCGAAGGATCAGAAATTGATCATTTTGATGACGATGACCGAAGCAAGCGAGATGGTGACCTTCGCAGTGGTGCACGAAGCGCATTGGCTTCTTCGCTAGACAAAGCGAGAACACCTCTTACCAATTTTTCCAGCATAGGACTGGTGAGCTACAACGCAGTAGCTACATTGGTGTCTGAACTTGGCGGAGATAACGACGCGGATAGTCTTAAAGTCATGGGGGCGATCGTTAGCTTAAATGACTCGGGTATGAAGATAATCGAGAACTATGCTGCTGTTAGAAATGCGTCATTGCCGCCTGGCCAGTCTGGTTTACATTTTGTTGAATCTGCCAACTGGAAAATCGCAGGGCAAGGACTGGCTATTGTCTCGGGGGGGCTTTCGATCATCTCTGGTCTCAAGGAAATAGGGAAGATCGGTCATGACCGGAGGATCGGTGTACCGGATGAGCTGACGCACAGAAGCCTGATCCTGGGTGGTTTAGGCATCGCCTCGGGAATCATCGGCATTGTCGGTGTCTTTGTTCTGGGTGGCCCATTGAGCTGGGCAGCGCTCATTCTGGGCATAGTTGCGGCAGTGCTGGGGTACCAGTTTGTAAGGTTGGTGGCGCCAGCTGTCGGGATATGGGTTGATCGATGTATTTTTGGACATAATACCAGTCAATTAGCAAGATTTGAGAACCTGAGTCAGGAACTTACCTCGCTGGATTTGGTCTTTAGTGGGGTTACCGTTGAGTTGACTTGGGAGTACCCTGATATCGCCACGCCGATGCCAGGCCTGTCTGGAGGGGCGGTGTTTGGGTATCACACGAGAAGAGAAATACGGTTGTCGGTTATTCTTCCGAAGTTGGATAAAATTAGCTGTTCTGTTACTCTTAATGCAGGGATTGGGCAGTGGGATGTTTTGACTGAATTGTATAGTTATAATTTCGTGAAAGATGAAAAGACGGAGGGGTTAGTTGCTGATGAAAGCGCTAGTTCTAAATTGGCTCCTGGTGATGATTTTATAATCAACGATAAAGATTACGAGTATGAAGTTGATTTAATTAACGTTGTTGATTCTGAAAAGCTTGGAGCAGGTGTTCGATTGCATGTTCTCTTTTTTGGCGGGGCGAGAAATGGACGGAAGCAAACGTTGTTTGAGATGCGCTTTTAGTTTTTTAATTGTTCTAATTTTTTTTCTTTTTTCGCAGATGGTAGTCGCTGATATTATCTACGAAAATCCAGATGGCCGGGAGTATGGTGAAGATTTGAGAGGGGGGACGCTTCAAGACTTCGAGAGGGCGTCAACTCAGATTCCCGTGACAGAAGCCGCCGTAAAAGCACAGTATATTATGGGGTTGGTATATACAAAAGGATATGAGCGGTGGGGGGTTGAACGTGATCTTGATCAGGGCCTGACACTCCTTCAGAGTGCATGGAAGAATGGTGCCGCTGATGCAGGGTATACATTGGCACATATTTATTTGCAAGGCCTTGGTGTGACGAGAGATTCGGAGCTGGCGCTCGAGTATTTGCGAGAATCTTCTAACATGGGATTTCTTCTTTCCTTGAGAGAACTCGGTCGGGCTTATATAGGTGAGGAAGAGGATTGGGAAGACCAAGTTGGACAAGATGTATCTTGTGGCCTGGCTTTATTGGAGCGTGCGGCTAACTCGGGTGATTTGAAGTCTGCAATGTCCCTTGCAAGTATTTATGCTAAAGGAGAGCTAGTCGAGAAGGATTTTGTAGCGGCGCGCGAATGGACATATAAGTGGGCCGAATCCCAGTATGGTACCGACCCGAATGCATTTTCTTGGTTAGCGCGCTTCTATGAACAAGGGTTAGGTGTTGGAAGGGATTTGGTTCAAGCTTACAAATTTTATGATTTGATGGACCCGGCAGGAGCAGATGGTAAGGCCCGCCTAGCGGAAGAAATGACCGATGAGCAGATCGCTGAGGCGATTCGGCAGTCCCGAGCCTGGCAAGAAGAGCATAATACGTTTGTGCCAAGCTACTATAATCTCGAATATCAGGAAGACGGTAGTTTTCGATAGGTAGCTTTCGATAGGTAGCTTTCCATATCCAAATCCATATCCGAACCCATACGACTAGATTCCTGAATCTGTGGTGCCGATGCCGGCACCACGGACCTAGGGGCCTGCCAGTACCAGTTTCTGGGCCGAAATGGCGAAGGTACTGGCCACCCTAGCGCGATATTCAGAGCAAGTGGTGAGGCGTCAGACCTCCGGTCTGACCAATGCGCGCCGGTGAGGGTATGAATCGTTTGTTCTAGGCCGCGCGGTCACACGCACGCGGTTACCGAAACGAGGCCAACTTCATCGCCATGATCTATCTGATTGGCAGCCCGGTGGGGCGTCTGCTGGGCAGGTTAAATCCAAATGAAGTGGAGAATAACCTCTTTTTAGACTGTCCTTATGAATAATAAGGAGCAATTGTCTCTCAAGGGGGAGGAAGTGTGAATGAGAGAAAGCAAGATGATTTTACACTATTTATGTAAGGCTTTTTTCGTTTTTGTGCTGTGTTTTTCAATGTCCTTTTCGGCACTGGGGGATGTTGTGTATGAGAATCCTATAGAAAATGAGTTCGGACGCGCCTTGATCGATGCCTCATTGGAAAATCTGGTGAGTAAAGCAGAAGTTACGCCAATAGACAGCTCGGTACTTGAAGCTCAATATTTGCTTGGCGAGGTCTATCTTGCCGGGAACGAAATGCTGGGGGCCGAAAGGGATGTTGAAAAAAGTTTAATGTATCTTCGCAGGGCTTGGCGTAACGGGGCGGCCGATGCAGGATTGTCTCTCGCTTATATTAATTATAATGGAGATCTCGTTGATGAAGATTTTGATGCTTCTCTTGCATATCTGACAAAGTCGGCAGAGATGGGGTTTTTACGAGCGCAGAGAGAATTAGGGAAAGCATACCTTGGGGGCGAGGGGTGGGATGGCCTAGTAGAGGAAGATATAGCCGTCGCGTTGACATGGCTTGAAAAATCTGCGAATGCTGGTGATTTGGATTCCGCAAATATTCTCACGGATGTTTATTATTCTGGGGATAAGGTCGAGAAAAATCTCGAGACGGCATTCTATTGGCTTCTTGCGTCATCCGAGTCGAAATACGGGTCGAGTACTTTTGCATTTCGTTTGCTAGGAGAGTTCTATGAGGAAGGGATTGGAACGGAGGTGGATCTAGTTCAATCCTATAAATATTATGATTTGGTCGATCCTTCGGGAGCGGCTGACAAAGCCCGCCTAGCAGAACAGATGACCGATGAACAGATCGCCGAGGCGATTCGGCAGTCACGTGCATGGCAAGAAGAGCATAATACGTTTGTGCCAAGCTACTATAATCTCGAATATCAGGAAGACGGTAGCTTTCGATAATTTTTTTGCCATATCCACATCCTTATCCGAACCCGTACGACTATATTCCTGAATCCGTGGTGCCGATGCCGGCACCACGGACCTAGGGGCCTGCCAGTACCAGTTTCTGGGCCGAAATAGCGAAGGTACTGGCCACCCTAGCGCGATATTCAAAGCAAGTGGTGAGGCGTCAGACTTCCGGACTGACGAACGCGCGTCTGTGAGGGTATGAATCGTTTTTTCCAGGCCGCGCGTTCACACGCATGCGGATATCGGAACGAGGCCAACTTCATCGCCATGATCTATCTGATTGGCAGTCCGGAGGGACGTCTGCTTGACAGGTTAAATCCACATGAAGTGGCGAAGTGCCTCTTTTTAGACTGTCCTTATGAATAATCAGGGAGCAATTGTCTCTCAAGGGGGAGGGGGTGTAGATGAGAGAAAGCAAGCTGATTTTACGTTATCTATGTAAGGCTTTTTCTGTTTTTGTGATATGTTTTTCAATGTCTTTTTCGGCGGTGGGGGATGTTGTGTATGAGAACCCTATAGAAAATGAATTCGGACACGCCTTGTTCGATGCCTCATTGGAAAGTCTGTTGAGTAAAGCAGAAGTTACACCAGTAGACAGCTCCGCACTTGAAGCTCAATATTTGCTTGGCGAGGTCTATCGTGGTGGTAACGAAAGATTGGGCGTCGAAAGGGATGTTGAAAAAGGTTTAATGTATCTGCGTAGGGCTTGGAGTAACGGGGCGGCCGATGCGGGTTTGTCTCTCGCGTACATTAATTATAATGGAGATCTCGTCGATGAAGATTTTGATGCTTCTCTTGCATATCTGACAAAGTCGGCAGAGATGGGGTTTTTACGAGCGCAAAGAGAGTTAGGGAAAGCGTACCTTGGGGGCGAGGGATGGGATGGCTTAGTAGAGGAAGATATAGCCGTCGCGTTGTCATGGCTTGAAAAATCTGCGAATGCTGGCGACTTAGAATCTGCGAATATTCTCGCAGATGTTTATTACTCTGGGAATAAGGTCGAGAAAAACCTCGAGACGGCATTCTATTGGCTTCTTGCGTCATCAGAGTCGAAATACGGATGGAGTACTGTTGCATTTCGTTTGCTCGGAGAGTTATATGAGGAAGGGATCGGAACGGAGGTGGATCTAGTCCAATCTTACAAATATTATGATTTGGTCGATCCTTCGGGAGCGGCTGACAAAGCCCGCCTAGCAGAACAGATGACCGATGAGCAGATCGCCGAGGCGATTCGGCAGTCCCGAGCCTGGCAAGAAGAGCATAATACGTTTGTGCCAAGCTACTATAATCTCGAGTATCAGGAAGACGGTAGCTTTCGATAGGTAGCTTTCGATAGGTAGCTTTCCATATTCAAATCCTTATCCGAACCCGTACGACTATATTCCCGAATCCGTGGTGCCGATGCCGACACCACGGACCTAGGGGCCTGCTAGCACCAGCGTCTGGGCCGAAATAGCGAAGGGACTGGCCACCCTAGCGCGATATTCAAAGCAAGTGGTGAGGCGTCAGACCTCCGGACTGACCAACGGGTACCTGGGAGGGGGGCATGGTCTGTTTCAATCCCCTCGATCCAAACGCACGCGGTTACCGGAACGAGGCCAACTTCATCGCCAAGATCTATCTAATTGGCAGTCCGGAGGGACGTCTGTTGGGCAGGTTAAATCCACATGAAGTGGCGAAGAACTTCTTTTTAGACTGTTCTTATGAATAATCGGGAAACAATTGTCTCTCAAGGGGGAGGGGGTGTAGATGAGAGAAAGCAAGCTGATTTTACGTTATCTATGTAAGGTTTTTTCTGTTGTTGCACTATTTTTCTCAATATCCTTTTCGGCACAGGGGGATGTTGTGTATGAGAACCCTATAGAAAATGAGTTCGGACGCGCCTTGATCGATGCCTCATTGGAAAGTCTGGTGAGTAAAGCAGAAGTTACGCCAATAGACAGCTCGGCACTTGAAGCTCAGTATTTGCTTGGAAAGGTCTATCTCGTCGGAAACGAAAGATTGAGCGTCGAAAGGGATGTTGAAAAAGGTTTAATGTATTTGCGTAGGGCTTGGAGTAACGGGGCGGCCGATGCAGGATTGTCTCTCGCGTACATTAATTATAATGGAGATCTCGTTGATGAAGATTTTGATGCTTCTCTTTCATATCTGACAAAGTCGGCAGAGATGGGGTTGTTACGAGCGCAGAGAGAGTTAGGGAAAGCATACCTTGGGGGCGAGGGGTGGGATGGCCTAGTAGAGGAAGATGTAGCCGTCGCGTTGTCATGGCTTGAAAAATCTGCGAATGCTGGTGATTTGGATTCCGCGAATATTCTCGCAGATGTTTATTATTCTGGGAATAAGGTCGAGAAAAACCTCGAGACGGCATTCTATTGGCTTCTTGCGTCATCTGAATCGAAATATGGATCGAGTACTCATGCATTTCGTTGGCTAGGAAAATTCTATGAGGAAGGGATTGGAACGGAGGTGGATCTAATCCAATCCTATAAATATTATGATTTAGTCGATCCTTCGGGAGCGGATGATAAGGCCCGCCTAGCGGAAGAAATGACCGATGAACAGATCGCCGAGGCGATTCGGCAGTCACGTGCATGGCAAGAAGAGCATAATACGTTTGTGCCAAGCTACTACAATCTCGAGTATCAGGAAGACGGTAGCTTTCGATAGGTAGCTTTCCATATCCAAATCCTTATCCGAACCGGTATAACTATATTCCTGAATCTGTGGTGCCGATGCCGACACCACGGATTCAGGGCTCTGCTAGCACCAGCGTCTGGGCCGAAATAGCGAAGGGACTGGCCACCCTAGCGCGATATTCAAAGCAAGTGGTGAGGCGTCAGACCTCCGGTCTGACCAACGCGCGCCTGTGAGGGTATGAATCGTTTTTTTCAGGCCGCGCGGTCACACGCACGCGATTACCGGAACGAGGCCAACTTCATCGCCATGATCTATCTGATTGGTAGCCCGGTGGGGCGTCTGCCTGACAGGTTAAATCCACATGAAGTGGAGAAGAACCGAAAAATGACAAGTCGAATCCGCCAGTTATTACTGGTAGCGGCGAAGGCGGGTATTGTGTATCGATAACGGCTAACTACGAAGACGATCATTTAGGGCAGAATGTCAGCCTGGTTGTTGTTTTTCGGGATTATGGATTAGGACATGGTAGAAAAATTGCTAGATTCACGATGCTTCTATAAGGTTGCTTTTTTATTGTGCCTTTTTTCTTTTGGGACGCCTAGCGCTTTTAGTGAGGTGATTTACAGTAACCCTGTCGAGGATGAGTATGGCCAAGACTTAAAGGATTCTTCACTTGAAGAACTGTTGTTTGAGGCTAGTGATCAGAGTGGTGGCGAGCAGAGCGTTAAAGCTAACTATCTGTTAGGGATTATTTTTATTAATGGCGATGAAGAATGGGGAGTGCGTCGGGACTTTAACAGAGGAAGAGGTTATCTTCTTGATGCTTGGGAGGATGGAGCGGCTGATGCCGGTTATACATTGGCCAGCATTTATTTAAAGGGTGTTGGTGTTGAAGTGAATCATGGTAAATCACTTATGTATCTCAGGAAGTCTGCTGAAATGGGCCTTCTACTATCTCAGCGAGCGCTGGGGCGAGCTTATTTAGGGGGCAGTGAACAATGGTCAAGTCTCCTTGAGATGAATGTAGAAAAGGGATTGTTTTGGCTTGAGATGGCTGCAAATTCAGGAGACATAAAGTCGGCTATGTCTTTAGCAAGTGTATACGCACAAGGTGAGTTGGTGGATAGAGATTTTGAAGCGGCTCGTGCCTGGGCATACAAATGGTCAGAGTCTCGCTATGGTGTAGATGTAAATGCATTCGAGTGGCTTGCGCGTTTTTATGAGAGGGGGCTAGGGACTGAAAAAGACCTTGTGCAGGCATATAAATACTATGACCTTATTGACCCTTCTGGCGCAGATGATAAAGCTCGTTTGGCCGAAGAAATGGCTAGTGAACAGATCAGTGAAGCTATACGCCAATCTCGTGAATGGCAAGAGGAACATAATATATTTGTACCAAGCTATTACAATCTTGAGCACCAGGCAGACGGTAGCTTTCGATAAACCTCTTGCCGCTATCCAAAGCCTTATCCGGAATCCGTGGTGTCGACACCGGCACCACGGATTCAGGGACCTGCTAGCACCAGTGTGTGGGCAGAAATGGTGAAGCAACTTCACCCGGAGCGTCGGTCAGGTGACGTCGACACTAATGGTTTAGACGCCTGTCGTCGCGGACTTCAAGCCTTCAGGGGTTCGATTGTTAAGTGTCCAGTCTCTTTTCCGTTGCGACTAGCGCTCGCCTCCCTGCTGGCCGATGTAGATAAAGCGGAGAAATTCGAGCTGGCAGTGGAAAATATCGGGGGTAAGTCCGGTGAGGAAGTTTCTAGTGTTGCGACAGCAGGGACCTCCCTGCAGGGCTGTTAATTAGATGGATTTTACCGGTCTTAATAGATTTAATGCGTATAAGATTAATCGGCCACTGAGTGATGAGGAACGGGCTGAGAGTTTGGACACGAACCGGTCAGAAGAACTTGATCCTTTTGATTGGTTGTCTACGATAAAGTTAAATAGTGCGTATATGGAATTGGTGGACCGTTGGTATCCATGGAAAGGTTTTTCTTCGTGGCTTGGTATTATTTTTTTTGCTCCCCTTTTGTTTTCCATTGTTACCGTTGTATTGTTGATGTTTGAGAAGAATGAGTTGAGCGTGTGGTTTGCTGGGTCATTTATCGTTTTTTTGTTTTCATTGTGCGCTTGTTTATTTGCTTGGGTTATTAGCATGGATGCGTTTCGGATGACGCACTATCCTGTTCGGCTGAACAGGAAAGGTAGAAAGGTGTATGCGTACCGCCCAGACGGGTCGGTGATTCGAGCAGATTGGGATAGTCTTTTTCTGTGTAGAGTAAAGAATAAATTGACTATAGGTCAGGTTTCATTTGATATTCGTGCTCATGTGTTAGATGAGAGCGGGGAAGTTGTTAAAGAGACCTTTACACTTGGATGCCCTTGTCTTGGGGGCGCGAATGACGCGTTGCAATTTTGGGAGTATGTCAGGATCTATATGGAGGATCCTGACGGTTTAGAGAAAGTTCAAGATGGCGTCGGAATGTTACTTCCTATAGATGGCCGAAGGGAAGGTTTTTCGTTTGGGGTGGTCCGTGTTTTTGCCTCAACTGCTAATCATCCATTTGTCCAGTTACTTGCGTCGCCCATAGCCGCGTTAACCATTCTTGGACGCTGGTTTGCCATGTACACGTGCAAAGTGCCGCGCTGGCCGGATGAAATAGAGGCTGCTTGCCCAGTTGATCCTGACGACCCCTATCAGAAGGATTGGCGTGATAATGGAAAGTACGACTTCCGGGAATTCGGCTGGCCGCTGATCTGCTTTTTTGTAGGGCTTGGTGTGCTGGGAGTTGGGCTCACCTTCCTGGTGCGGGAGTTGTTGGCTTAGACGCCGAGCCACGACCGATTTTTCTGGTCAGTCTGGCGCAGAGCACTGAGGTGTTCAGCGACGCGCTGGCTGTCATGGTCAATATGATGAATAAGCTCAATCCCTAGGCCCTATGGGACGATGAAAACTGGCCAAAAACGCCCTGGGCTTTTTCACAGGTGAGTCATTAACTAGTCGGGATCCGACAATTAGACTAAACGTCGTCCATGTGGTCGACTTTCGGCTGGCTACTGCGCGACACATCAACAAGGAGTGTTTGCCATGTTTGGTTCTGGAGACGGTGTCATCGTGTTGGGCGATGCCACTTCCCATGGCGGGAAGGTCATTTCCGCGCAATCCAATTATCTGCTGAACGGGACGGCGGTGGCGGTGGTGGGGGATATGGTCGCGTGCCCGCAGAAGGGGCATGGGGTGTGCAGCATTATCGAGGGGCATCCGACGATAACCATCAACGGCAAGAGCGTGGCCTTTCATGGCTGCCACACCGCCTGTGGGGCGACGCTGATCTCCGCAGCCGGTGGGGTGCATGG
>Ga0209595_100488_pt1 | contig 13690 bp, 11 predicted proteins | sample Porto_4metaG_FD_187427 | JGI IMG/M metagenome (GOLD analysis project Ga0209595, IMG submission 187427) | Marine algal microbial communities from Porto, Portugal - Porto_4 metaG (SPAdes) (version 2) | ecosystem: Host-associated > Algae > Red algae > Unclassified | place: Portugal: Porto...
TTGACGTGGTTATTTTTTCGATATTTTTTCTTACAAAAACCGCACATAGCCTACGCTACAGCCTGTCCCGTACTTGATTCGGGATAAGGATTTTTGTAGGGAAAAATAGCGGAAAAAGAAACCGTCAAAAAGTAAGGATATTTTTGTCTCACTACTTAAGTTCCCAAAAACCCGTAAATTCACCAAAAATACAAACATGAAAATCACTACTACACTCCTCGCCCTACTCACTAGCGCAGCCACATTCGCGCAAGCACCTACGCAGCGCAATGCTGCCGAAATACAACGTGCTATCCAGAAACTCCGCACGGTGGGCAGTGTTTTGTACATTGCCGCACACCCTGACGATGAGAATACGCGCATGATTACCTACTTCGCCAACGAGCGTAAGATGAACACCGCTTACCTCTCCCTCACACGCGGCGATGGCGGACAAAATCTTATCGGGAAAGAAATCCGCGAACTCATGGGCGTCATGCGAACGCAGGAACTCCTCATGGCGCGTCGTATCGATGGTGGCGAACAGTTTTTTTCGCGTGCCAATGACTTCGGCTATTCCAAAAATGCCGACGAAACCTTCACGATTTGGGAGCGCGAGGAGGTACTTGCCGACATGGTTTGGATTATCCGTAACTACCGCCCCGATGTCCTGATGACTCGCTTTCCGCACACAACTGCACCTACGCACGGACACCATACCGCCTCCGCCCAACTCGCCTACGAAGCCTTCGACGCAGCCGCCGACCCGACCCGTTTTCCCGAACAACTGACAGATGTGGACGTGTGGCAACCCAAGCGATTATTGTATAATGTCATTCCTCGCTATTATGGCGATGATGAAGCATTTGAAGCGGCAAAAAAAGATTTATTGGCGATGGATGTGGGCGCGTATTATCCGCTTTTGGGCAAATCGAATAATGAAATTTCGGCAGAAAGCCGCAGTCAACATAAGTGTCAGGGCATGGGAACGATGAGCGAACGCGGCACAAGCATTGAGTATTTTGAACATCTGAAAGGCGAGCAAGCAACCAATGATATTTTTGATGGCGTAAACACGTCTTGGACACGCATTGGAAAGGCAGGTAAGGCGATAGATAAGGCAGTCCGAAAGGTAGTCGATAAATTTGATGCGTCTAATCCAGCGGCATCCGTTTCCGGTTTATTATTAATACGAAAAAAACTCATGTCGATTTCGGATAATTATTATGCTAATTTAAAAATAAAAGAAATTGACGCGATTATAAAGGATTGCTTGGGTTTGTATTTGAGTGCGAATATGGATGATTTTTCTGCCGCGAATGGGGAACAAGTTACCTTGAATTTGGAGGCGATTAATCGGTCAAATTTAGACGTAAAAATAGTATCGCTGCATTGTGACGGTAAAATGATTTCGCAAAATAAGGGTGCGACTTCATTGCGTGCGAATGTACCATTTTCACAAGAAGAAAAAATACGTGTGCGCTCGGATATTCCTGTGAGTCGTCCGTATTGGCTGCGTGAAGCGGGGACGTTGGGGATGTACAAAGCCGCGAAAGAAGATTTATTACAGCCTGAAAATCAAGAAGATATTACGGTAAAATTCAAGCTAAATATTGAAGGTACAGCCATCGAATACGAAATCCCCGTCACCTACAAACGCAATGACCCGGTGGACGGCGAAGTCCACCGCAGCTTTGAAGTAGAGCCGGAAGTGTCGGTCAATTTGCAAGAAAAAGTCATCGTATTTGCCAATGATGCGCCTAAGACGATTCGCGTATTGGTGAAGTCGGGCAGAGTGGGCGCGAAGGGGCGTTTGTTGGCGCAATTGCCCGAAGGTTGGCGCAGCGAACCCGAAGCTCACGCACTCGGATTCACCGGAGAAAAAGGTGAGGAACAGACCGTCGAATTTCAAATTTTTCCCAGCAAAAACCAAAGCACAGGCGAACTCACACTCGGTTGGGAAACCTTCGATACCGAACCCATCCAACAACGCATCGAAATCAATTATCCGCACATTCCCGTACAGTTATTGTTTTTGGATGCGAAGGCAAAAGTCGTCAAAATCGACCTCGAAAAACGTGGCGAAAATATCGGCTATTACATGGGTGCAGGCGATGATATTCCGGCGAATTTGGAGCAAATCGGCTACCGCGTCACCTTGCTCGAAGATAGCGACATGACGCTCGAAACGCTACAAAATTTCGATGCCGTCATACTCGGTGTACGTGCGTACAACACACGCCCACGCCTAAAATTTCACCAAAAAACATTGATGAAATATGTCGAAAAAGGCGGTACAGTGATGGTGCAGTACAACACCAGTTTCCGACTCGTGACAGACGACCTCGCGCCCTACCCACTCACGCTCTCTCGCGACCGTGTGACCGTCGAAGGCGCAGAAGTTCGCTTCCTCCTACCCGACCATCCCGTTTTGAATTTCCCCAATAAAATAACGGCTGCCGACTTCGAGGATTGGGTGCAAGAACGCGGTCTGTACTTCCCCAACGAATGGGACGAACGCTACGCCGCCATCCTCTCCTCCAATGACCCCAACGAACCGCCTCGCAATGGCGGTTTGCTCGTCGCAGAGTACGGCGAAGGGCATTTTATTTATACAGGCTATTCGTGGTTTCGCGAGCTTCCGGCGGGTGTGCCGGGGGCGTATCGGGTGTTTGCGAATTTGATTTCGGTGGGGAAGTGATGATGAACCACGGAGGATACTAAAGACACGAAGCTAATTTAACGCGAAAGGAAACGAAAGTTTGTAAGAGGTTGGTTTATAGTAATTTGTATCCTTTTGTGTCAGTTTTTTTTGTGTTCTTGGTGTCCTTTGTGGTTTTATTCCCCCACCAACTCCTCCATCAACTCCGAAACATTCAGCACCACATTTTCCAAGACCTCAAAAGACTCTGTCCACTCCTGCAATTGCCAGGGCTGTCCTTGTTCGGCGAGCATCACGGTTTGTGTATCGGTATAAATCCAAATTACACGCTCTACCCCAAAATCCAATAATTCTTTGGTCTTTTTTTGATAATAACCAAACGAATTATCAAAGTCACTCAGGTCGGCTTTGGTGTCTATTTCAATGACAATTTTTGGTGGTGTTTTGATGTATTCATTGTTTAATTCTTTGAGTAACTTCTTGACTTTATTGTGTTCTACTATACCTACATCCGCCGCTCGCCAGCTTTTTTTCTTAAATAAAATTCCCAATTCATTGGTTAATACCAAATATTTTTTGCCGTAATGCTGCGCTAAAAGCGAATTTAAACGTGCGGTTATCAGTGCTACAAGGGCAGACTGCAATAAACTGCTTCCCATAATTTCATCAGGTTGTTTGGTTCCATTCAAATAATCTCTATATCCTTTATAGTAAATCGGTACACCATCTACCATTTCATAGATGAGATGTTTAGGAATATTTTGAACTGATACACTCATATTGATTCATTTTTTTTCAATATCGTAATTTATTTTGAGATATTCAAATGTAGATGTTTTCTGACATTCAGAAGAATCGTATCGGGTGTTTGCAAATTTTACTCTACCCTACTATTTTTTTGTCAAAAACAATAATTTGATTATCAGCTATTTATACAAATAATAAAAACGTTCTCTTTGTGTACTTTGCGCCTTCTTTGCGCCCTTTGCGGTTAATCTACGTATGTTTTTTTAAACGCAAAGGGCGCAAAGAAGGCGCAAGGAATGCAAAGTCAATTTTAGTAGGGTAGAGTATGCAAATTTGATACCTGATAATAAAAGCTATCTGGCTTTTTTTATTCCATTTTCTTGATGATTTTTTGAACGTTTTCGTAGAGTGTACTGTCATCTTCTTTTTTAATACTTTTAAGGACGTGGAGAGCTTCGGCTTTTTTGCCTTGCCGATAGAGTGCATCGGCTTTGAGGATTTGTGCGGAAGGTTTATCTGCGACATTCTCCGAGATAATTCCGTCGAATACGGGAATGGCTTCCTTATACTTTCCTTGTTTGAATAAATCTATGGCATCCAATAAAACCGTTTTTTCCGGTTTATCAGGATTGTCCTCTCCCTGCGTAGTGCCTTCGTAATGTTTTATAAGTGCGACAGAAGTTTCTTTTAGGGGATTAGAATAGCTGGACTTTGGACATTGGGTAATTAGGGAACTGGGTAATTAGATAAATTGCTCATTATCAATAATTTACGTTGATTTGCATTTTATTTTAAATTAACTTTATTACAATTTTTATTATACTGATAAATAGCGAATTATGCTTTCGTTAGCCTAATTACCTAATGTCCAAAGTCCAGATATTTAAGAAATGAAAAAATAATGGAAATCACAGATTTAGACGAACTAATAACGAACATGGAGCCTGTTCTCAATGGAGGGGAATATATCTTTGCAAGCGTAGCAAATACGGCACCTATTCCGAGAGCAATGACGGTATCCGAAATAAAAGAAAAGGAAGGCATTACGGTAGTCCTGTCAAAAAAAGACGCAGAACAACTCGGATACTTGACAAAAAAAAATTAGGACGTAAAATTACTTTGAATGGATAAAGGATTGTTCTATAAAATTTAAAAATTTTCGACATGGGGTTTAATTTTTGAATCAAATTGAAAAAAATGTAATGAGCAAATTATAATACCTTCTCTATCTAAATTAGGCGTATTAATTTGGCGAAATTCGGTATTTCAAAAAGTTAATAGACGTATTAAAAGGGCGTAAAACAAGCCTATAAAGATTTAGTCGGAGAAATAGAAACCTTAGAAAGTTCCCAAAAAATAAAAGCAAATACTTTGTGAATTATTAGTCTATCTTTGCGACCTTTTAATATAAAGTAAGCCATGACAAGACGATTGATTAATCACTTTACAAGCAACCCTAAAAACGACATTCTTTCCGGAATTACGGTATCTCTTGCCCTTGTTCCGGAGGCGATTGCCTTTGCTTTTGTAGCTGGAATAGACCCTTTGGTGGGTCTGTATGGTGCATTTATTATGGGTATTGTGACGGCATTATTTGGTGGCAGACCGGGCATGATATCGGGTGCTACGGGGGCTACGGCAGTAGTGATGGTACACATGATTGCGAAGGGAAATGAAGTGGGTGTTGGCTTGGCTACGCCTATCGACAATCTTGGTTTGCAATGGCTCTTTATCACCTTGCTACTCGTCGGTGGTATTCAAATCATGGCAGGCGTTTTTCGATTGGGAAAGTTTGTACGACTGATTCCTCATTCTGTGATGATGGGTTTTGTGAACGGATTAGCTATCGTTATTTTCTTGTCTCAATTGAGTCTTTTCAAGGAAAAAATAAACGGACAAACACAGTGGTTGCAAGGCAATGCGCTTTATATCATGTTGGCTTTGGTGGGCTTGACGATGGCAATTATGTGGTTGTTGCCGCGACTGACGAAAAAGATTCCTTCGGCATTGGTGGCGATTATTGTGGTGGCGGCAATTACTATTTTTGCCAACTTGGATGTCAGTACCGTTGGTTCGTTCATCAGGGATGGCGGCGGAACGGGTTTGCAAGGTGGCTTGCCGACTTTTCAGGCACAAATATTTTCTATGCTTGCTACGGTTGGCGAACATTGGGGCTTGATTTTATCTACGGCAATGATATTGGCGGCTGTGGGTTTGATTGAATCGCTGATGACGCTCAATTTGGTGGATGAATTGACGGAAACACGAGGAAGTGGTAATGTCGAATGTGTGGCGCAGGGCAGCGCGAATATTTTGAGCGGACTTTTTGGCGGCATGGGCGGTTGCGCGATGATTGGTCAATCCATTATCAATGTCAATAGTGGTGGTCGGGGTAGATTGTCGGGCGTGGTGGCGGCATTGGGTTTGCTTTGTTTTATATTATTTGCGGCACCGCTTATTGAGCAAGTTCCTATCGCAGCTTTGGTTGGCGTTATGTTTATGGTGGTTATCGGAACTTTCGCTTGGTCGAGTTTTAGAATTATCAATAAAATACCACGGTCAGATGCTTTCGTATTGGTTATGGTATCTGCGATTACGGTTTGGCACGATTTGGCGATTGCGGTAATTGTAGGCGTAATCATTTCGGCTTTGGTATTTGCTTGGAAAAACGCGACGATGATTCGCGCACGCAAACGCATCAAAGCCGACGGAACGAAGGTCTATGAAATCTGGGGACCTTTATTTTTCGGTTCTATCCAAAATTTTAATGAAAAATTTGACCCTTCCGGCGACCCGGATTCGATTGAAATTGATTTTATAGAATCCAAAATAAGCGACCACTCCGGCATAGAAGCCATGCGCGGAATTGCCAATAAATATCTGGACCTCGGCAAGTCCATAAAGTTTACGCACCTTAGCCCCGATTGCAAAACTTTACTGATTCGAGCCAACCCTAAATTCGCAAAGGTGATAAAAGATTCTGTGGATGACCCGAGGTATTATGTGGTCACAGATAAGTTGGATGTGGATGTTTAACAAAAACATTTTGAACCACTAAGTACACAAAAAACACTAAATCGAACCAATAAAAAAGAACACAAAAATATTATAATCAACATGTTATAAAATAATTTAGTGACCTCTGTATTAATTCGACCTTCGTGTTTTTTGTGTCCTTAGTGGTTCAGAATGTCAGGCAACAATATATTTGATTTTAATCGAAAAATAAAAAGATGAACTGGATATATACGCTTGATATGATTGGGACGCTGGTATTTGCGATAAGTGGCGTAATGGCAGCAGTAGAGAAAAAGTTGGACTTAGTAGGGGCATTTGTTTTGGGCTTTGTGACGGCAGTAGGTGGCGGTACTTTGCGCGATGTGCTTATTGGAACTACTCCGGTGGGTTGGATGAATGATTTGAATTATATTGTCTTGATAGTCAGTGCTTTGCCGATATGTTTTTTTGCAAAGAAATATATTTTACGCTTGCGAAAAAGTATGTTTTTGTTTGATACAATTGGGATTGCTTTGTTTACGATACTGGGCTTGGAGAAGACGCTTTCGCTTGGTTTGTCTCCGGTGATAGCGGTATTGATGGGAGTAGTGTCGGCTACTTTTGGTGGCGTAATACGTGATGTCTTGTCGAATGAAGTGCCTTTAATATTTCGAAAAGAGATTTATGCAAGTGCTTGTGTCGTAGGTGGTTTAGTGTATTTGTTGACGAAGTATTTGGATATAGCGCATCCCGCAAATTTTTTGATTCCGATTATGTTAGTGATTGTGATTCGTTATTTGGCAGTACGCAATAGTTGGGGAATTAGTTTTAATCCTTTGAATTAGGAACGTGTGCGAGATAAGTTCCGAATTTTAGAATTAAATTTTTTTCTTTAGACGATTCAATGAAACGGGCGTTTATCGGGATAAATAACTATTTCATTGAAGAAGTATAAGTGAAAGATATTATAAAATACGAAATAACTTCGTACACGTTCCTTAACAAAATAATGATTCATTCCCCTGTCAACTCCTTCATCAATTCCGAGATATTCAACTCGATATTTTGAACTGATACACCCAATATTGATTCATTTTCTTTCACTAATATCGTGCCTTTGCTAATTATAGTTTGATGGGCAAAATAAATTTATAAAAATCCAATGAAAAGTTATTACAATCTGCTCCACTCTTAGAACTAATCTATACTTTTGTTCCTTCACTCCCCGCAATTAGATATTGACCTAATATGTCGCAAAAGCCGCGAAACATTATTTTTCTTATCGCTGACAGCTTACGCTTTGATAGCGTTTATGATGCAGGTATCCAACTCCCTTACGTTCAAAAACACGCGCTTCAATTCACCGAAGCACGCTCTGCCGGATGCTGGACGCTGCCTGCTACGGCATCCCTCTTTACCGGATTGATGCCACACGAGCATGGTGCGACCTCGCAAAGCCGCGCCATTCATCTGGAGATTCCGACATTGGCAGAAAAAATGAAATCTGCCGGATACAACACCTATCAAGTCACCGCCAATATCGCTACAACGGATATTTTTGGATTACACAGAGGCTTCGATGAAGTTCGTCGAATTTGGAAATTGGTAGATCCAAAATTTAATCGATTACAACAATTGCTTGTTTTAATCGGAAAACCACGTTTGCGTAAAAAGCTGATGTCCAAAGACTTACTCATGCAACGTATGTCTTCCGACCTTGAAATGGCAAAAACGTGGTTGCAGCATACTTATGAAGATGTCTTTGAAGAAGCCCGAAAAATCATCCGAATGAATGAGGCAAAAGGCGAGAGCAGTTTTATATTTTTAAACCTCATGGAGACGCATTTTCCTTATCACATTGCACCTACTTTTCAACTTTCTACGACCGGAATCCGCCGCAAATTGCGAGAAGTCACGTCTTTATTTCACACTGCCAATCAGACTTTTTTGACAAAAGGACATCAAAATATCAAGGCGGATATGCTTCAAGTCCTCAAAGGCAGGCAGCGTCAGGCTTGGTCTTCGCTTGCGCCCGGTGTGAACGCTTTTTGTGAAGAAATGCACAAAGACACTGGCAATTTGGTCATTTTCGGAGCAGATCATGGTGAAAATTTTGGTGAAACAGGTTGGACGTATCACTTCAGTAATGTGACTGATGCAGGTAATAAAGTCCCTATGTTTTGGCTCGACCACAATGGCGAATCTTCCAAAACCATTCCCGAACCCGTGAGTACGCGCCATATTTTCAACAGCCTTCTACGCGCTACACAACAAGAGCAACTCGGTCCGTCGATGGTACACGAACCCGAAATGTCTTCGCCCATCATGCAATCATTTTGGTATAATAATAATGGTAAAACATTAGACCAATACAAATATAACCAAGTCTGTTTTTTGTTGGAAGATACCCGTTTTCTGATGCGTAATAATCGTTGGTATCAAGCTCCTTTTCAAACGGGTTATGACGAACCGGAATACATCGCCTTACCCAACGACGCTCACCCGATACACGACTTAGTCAAAGACCTGAAAAGCAAAGACGAGCATCTAAAAACCTTAGAAGATTTCAGGATGTTTTCCTCCGGGATTTCTTTCGATGTAAAAAAACATTAATACCAAATTTAGGAATGGTAAAATTGTGTGATTGCGAAATTGTTATTATGTTTTTTTTGCGAAGCAAAAAACGCCTTTTAACCATAGTACAGGCGATTTCAATCGCCATGTAAAAACAAGCCATAAGTCATTTATTTTCAGGTTTTTATAAATAAAAAACATTAAACATGGCGATTGAAATCGCCTGTACAAGGCATTACAAAAAATACAAATTAAAAATTTGTCCTACCCTCATGCCACGATAGGCATCAAAATATTTTCTTCTTTTCACTACCTTTGTTGCTGCAACAGGATACAAGTATATCCTTTTTATGTGTTTAAACATAAAAAATGAACATATTAGAATTAAAATCGTATCGAATTTTCGTAGGAGATGATATTTGGAAAGATTTTACTTATTTGCTAAAACAAAGAGACTATTCGCGTGTCTTGATTTTGGTGGATGAAAATACGGGGCGAGACTGTTTGCCTGTCTTTCAGGCGAATGTGAATATCTCGGCTCAGGTCATCGAAATTCCGGCAGGAGAACAGCACAAAAACATCCAAACCTGCCAAGCCATCTGGAAAACGATGTTTGAATACGAAGCAGATCGCAACTCAGTGGTGGTTAATTTGGGCGGTGGCGTGATCGGCGATATGGGCGGTTTTTGTGCGAGAACATTCAAGCGCGGTATTGATTTTATACAATTTCCAACAACCTTACTTTCACAAGTAGATGCTTCAGTCGGCGGTAAGCTCGGCGTTGATTTTCAAGGCATTAAAAACTCAATCGGGCTATTTGCTGACCCGCAAGCCGTATTTATTTATCCGCCGTTTTTGGATACTTTACCAAAGCGTGAATTGCGAAGCGGTTTTGCGGAAATCGTGAAGCACGGATTAATTTTTGACGAAAAATACTGGTCAGATATTAAAGAAATGAACTTTCTGCATCCCACAACACTATCTGAACTCATCTTACCTTCTTTGCATATAAAAAAAAAGGTAGTCGAAGCCGACCCTTACGAAAAAGGCTTGCGTAAAATCCTCAATTTTGGGCATACCATCGGTCATGCGGTAGAGAGTTATTCGCTCCACACCTCAAAACCTTTATTGCATGGAGAGGCAATCGCTATCGGAATGATTTGTGAAGCATGGTTGTCTTTTAAGACCTTTACTTTGAAGCAGAGCGAACTGCGAATTTTGACCGAATTTATACTCCGAATTTTCGGAAAAAAAGACATCGACATCGACAGTTTTGAACGCCTCATCCAACTGATGCGAAACGATAAAAAGAACGAAAACAGCAAAATTAATTTCACCTTATTGCGAAATATCGGCGAAGCCGTCGTCAATCAAACTTGTGATGAAGTCAGCATTGGTGAAAGTTTGATGTATTATGATTCGTTATAAAGTAGCACAGGCTTCCAGCCTGCACATGTTAGAAATATTCCATGCAGGCTGGAAGCCTGTGTTACTTTCATTAATTTTTGATAAACTTCTTAGAAAAAATCTGCTTCGCAGATTCGACTGAAAGAATGTACATACCTTGCGGTAAATGCTCGATATTCAATTCCTGTTGTTTGTTATTGCATTTAAATTGATGGATGAGGCTACCATTTAAATCATAAATAAAGGCAGTAGTTGCTATCTCAAATATCGGTATTTGAATGTGGATAATATCAACCGCCGGATTAGGAAATATGGTCAATACATCACTGTTTATCAGTTCATTATCCAATAGAAGAATATCCTCATTTTTTACTTCATTCATTAAATTATTTACAACATTCACTGTATAATCTTCTACTTCACCGTAGGTGAAATTTTCACAAAACCCTGCCGTCGAGCCATACTTCATCGTGACACGCATACGGGTTTGTCCGGGTGTGGCATTGGCAGGAATATCGGCATTTGCAGAGAGTAAACCGCTATTGGTAGAAGAGCCTTGAACGACCTGTTCGTCAGTATCATCAAAATCGCCGTCTTGATTAAAGTCAATGTAAATGCTCCAATAAAAATGATAACCGACATCAGGACCTTTACTGAAATACAAGGGCTGTGTACCGCCTTGTGAAATATTAAAACTAACATTTGTAAAATCCTGATAACCGCTACTACCGTTTGAAATATTACCTCCTGTTTGGGTCGTTCCGATGTAGTCAATCCATTGATGTTGGGAACTGCCTGCGCTTGCATTACAATACCCGCCTCCACCAGAACAAGGCGGACAAGTGCCGCCACAATCGACTCCTGCTTCGTTGCCATTTTGGATGCCGTCATTGCAAGCCAGAGTCAGCGTAGCACCAAATTGTACCGTATAATCCTCCACTTCGCCATAGTCAAAATTGCCACAAACGGGTGGTGCCGAATTGTATCGCATACTCACACGCAGACGTGTCGTACCACTTGCCGAAGCGGGAATATTGATACTACCCGTTGCTGCGGTATTGGTCGGACCGGCAGAAAAAACCAGTTCATTAGCATCCTCAAAATCGCCGTCGGCATTATAATCTATCCAAATTCGATAGGTATCCGAATAAGCCGCACCGGAAAATCCGGGCGTGATACTAACGTTGACCGATTGCCCGACAGGTAGCCGCACGATGAGACTTGTAAAATCACTATACGGCGTACCCGCCGAGTTTTTTGTAAAATCATCAAGGCTTACACTTGCGATCCATTCGTAATTTGAATTATTGCCTTGTGATGTGCAATAACTGGAATTTTCATTGTCATTTTCACAATTGCTTGCACCGCCCAAACCTACTGCATACCAAGCATTTGTAACCGCAATAAGCTCTACCGAACAAGCCCCAAAAATGTCTTCCGCCGCCTGAATACTAAAGATACGTGCAGAGGAATAATTGGAATTTGGAGAGAGATAAACGGCTTCGGTTCGGTAGGCAATTTGGGCAGCGGCATCCATCCCAATGCCTGTTATATTGTATGTGTCACCGATGTCGTTGGTGCCGGAACCGCCTGTCGTGAGCAGATAAAACCAGTGGTTGATCACACCGCTATTGACATGTACACCGCCATTGTCGGTATCGTCAGTATGCCAATATGTACCACCGTAAGTGTCGGGTTGATTTTCAGAGTTTGGGTCGCTCATTGAGCGTAAAGCCGTGCCTTGCAATATGACATCTTCAGCGATAAGCCAGGGCGATTTATTGGGTTCGGTATGAGCCTCAACACAGGCTGCCCAGATGTCGCTAAAGCCCTCATTCAAGGCACCGGATTCGTAAGAATAAACCAAGTCGGCAGTATTGCTGCACAAGGCATGAGCAATTTCGTGTGCAGTAATATCCATCGAAGTCAATGCCGAAAAACGCTGTGAACCGTCACCATAAATCATGCGAGTGCCATCCCAAAAAGCATTGTCATAATTGGTATCAAAATGAACGTAATTATACAATGCCGCGCCACTATCATCGTAACTGTTGCGATTGTGTTTTTGGAGAAAATAATCATAAGTCGCTTGTGCGCCATAGTGCGCGTCAAGCGCAGCATTATCTTGAGTCGCATTGTTCCATTCTGACCAGACATTATCGGAATCTGTAAAGTCCACCGCAAAGTTATAATCCGTACCGCCCTGCATATTCAGCGTGACAATACCACTACCTCTCGTATAATCACGCAAACGATAAGTTCCTGAATAACTGTCAGTTGCGAGTGTTTTAACACCGCTATATTTGGTGTGGCAAGTGCCGTTGGCGGCAGCATGTTTGATGATAGGATTCTGGTGAACGACCTCGCCTGTATGTGCGTCGATATACACATAGTCACGACTGAGCGGTTGCTCGGCATAGATGTCAAATTTGTAAGCGAGTGTCGGTTGGCGATACTTCTCGCGGTCGTGTCGGTTGCGATAATTTTCTACGATAACGAGTTCTGCTTTTGGATAAAAAGTAGCTTTTAGATTGCCTTGTTCGGCTTTCAACCATGCTTCGTTTTGTATGGATTGCCACTTGTAGTGTTTGGCTCTGATATTGTCGAGCGCAGCACTCAAGGCTTGGGCTTCGGTGAGTGTGGGATTGGTGTTGAGGGCATCGCTCACTTGTTTGAATTCGCCACCCATCGCACTTAGGGAGTTGTTCTCGGTGTGGACTGTATAAGTTCCGTATTCTACTTTGATGCCTTTGTAATATTGTTGGTATTTATGGTGTTTGAATCCGAGCGGATCGGTCTCGGATTTGTGCAATTTGAGTTGGTCTGTGGAGCGGATAGGTAAATGATTGACAATTGCCGACTTGATGTCATCTTTGTGGTAATGATTCTTTTTGAATTTGAGGAAAGTGGGCGTTCCCTTATGGTCGTTTGTACGTTTGACGATATGAGCGTCGAATTGTCCGAAGACGAATAATGTACTGATAGCTATCGCTATCGCAATGCTTGTGATTTTTCTGAACATGATTGTTGAATTTTGTGACTTCAACAAATTCAACTATTTAGACATGTATTTTAAATTGAAGGGCTAAAAGCTGTGACAGTGGGAATTAAACATAATGAAAAAGCATTTTGTGATTTATTTTAATCGGACGTATGAGATATGATTGATTATATGGATGTGTGAGTCTGTAAATTAGAAAGTTATTGTTCGGGATTAAATATATTCTAAAAAATCAAACTATGTTTGTCTTTTTGATTTGTAAAAATGTTTTTATAAAAACATTTACATTAAAATAATTTATAATGTAAATTAAAAATACGCTT
>Ga0209595_100489_pt1 | contig 13618 bp, 13 predicted proteins | sample Porto_4metaG_FD_187427 | JGI IMG/M metagenome (GOLD analysis project Ga0209595, IMG submission 187427) | Marine algal microbial communities from Porto, Portugal - Porto_4 metaG (SPAdes) (version 2) | ecosystem: Host-associated > Algae > Red algae > Unclassified | place: Portugal: Porto...
ACGCGCTCGACATTGAACGGATCGATGGCGTCGAACTGGCGCGACAGGCCGCGGGAGCTGTTCAGCGAGACGCCGTCGATCAGCACCTGGGTACTGCGCCCGCGCATGTTCTGGCCGTAGTTGGTGCGGCCCTGGGGCGCCAGGTCCAGCCCCGGCACCAAGCGCCCGAGAGCGGTCTTGAGATCCGCCCCGGTGTTGATCTGGGTCTGCAACTGCTCACTATCGACCACCCACACCGCCCCCGGGATCTCGCTGATAGCCTTGGGCGTACGTGAGCCTACCACCACCATGGTGTCCTGCGCCTGCGAGCCGACCTCGGGTAGGGCAGCGGTCGATTCAGCGGTCGGCGTTGCACGCGGTTCATCAGATCTCGACGTGGTAGAGGCCGTCGTCGCGGTTGAATCCGTTTCCGGGGTCGTCTGTGCCTGAGTCAGGCCAGGGGCCGAAGCGGCCAGCAGCAATAGGCCAGCGGTGGTGCTTGTCTTCATGGTTCGCCTTGAACATCGATCGTAGGAGCGGTCATTTTTTTCTTCGCCATCGTGCTGATCCTGAGCGTCGTGCCGAGAAACGCCGACGCACACTCTCCAAGGATGGCGAATCAGCATGGGGTAGCGGGAAGCAGTCTAGCGAATAGTGAAAATAATAAGAAGTATTCGTATTAAAATTAAAATATGAACCGGCAAGATCAGCGGTGCGAGAGCGTAGCGAAGCTTGCGGGCTGGCCGGATAGCGTACGAAGAGAGCGTACGAAGAGAGCGTAGGGAGAGAGCGTAGGGAGAGAGCGTAGGGAGAGAGCGTTGCGAGAGGCGGGGTGTCCTCCGACGTGAGGCAGCGCCGTAAGGGTTGGCGTCCTGGCGCATCGCCGCGTCGAAAGGGTGGCTGTGCAAATAGGGTGCAGCGACTCGTCGATATCGGTCCTGGGGTGTAGGGTTGAATCAACACACTTAACGCGCAGGAGTCCGCCATGGCGAGCGTCCGTATCCTCACGCAGGGCACCATCCACTGCTTCCCTCCGGGGCTCAAGGACGACGACGGCAAGACCGTCAACGCCGAGATTTCCGCCGTAGCCTATGACGGCGAGCGCCTGCTGATGGCCAGCGACAAGCCGATTCCCGGCGCCGACCGCTCGGCGGTATTCGCCCTGCCGCTGGACGCCAACGGCCCCGACGATACCCGCCTTCAGTACCTGACCACGAGCCGTATCAAGGACGCGGTGAAGTATGAAGACTTCGCCCTGACCACCGATGGCCGGCACATGATCGCCACCACCGGCTTCGATCGTATCGACGATCAGACCCACGAGCTGAATGCCTACAACCACTTGCTGATCTGGCCTCTGGGTGAACCCGAGAAGGTGCAGGTGGTGGACCCCGACCCCCGCGATGGCGTCGAAGGTTCGCTGGAATTCCGGCGCAAGATGGACGCCGCCGTCGGCAAGCCCTACTACAAGATCGAAGGTCTGGCGGCAGTCCCCAGCAGCAAGGGCGACGGTCTGTTGTTGTTCGGCATCCGCGAACAGGGCCAGGCCCACGACGACTTCGAGTACGTTCGCCGCGTCATCGGCGCCCACTTCATCATCAACGACGCCGACAACCTCGAATTCGTCGACCAACTCCACGATGTGTTCAACTTCGACCCCGGCGCGCATGCGGGCGTGAACCACGAGTGTGGCCTGTCGAGCCTGGAATACGACCCGTACCACGCCAGAATCTATCTGCTGACGAGCTTCGAGACAGAGCACGACGGTAAGGAAACCATCGGTGGCTACCTGTGGGTCATGTCCCTCGAGGACTTCCACGAAGGCCGTACCCCGACCCTGGTGACGCAGGAGAACGGCGATGTCCTGGAGTTTGAACACAAGGCCGAAGGCCTCGCGGTGCTCGACCGTGAGCGACTGTTCGTCGCCTACGACAACGACCGCAACTTCGAACTCGGCAGCGTCGACGAGCGCGACGAACGCCGTGCCTGCGAAGCGCCGTACACCATCCTCGGCCTGGTGCAGTAGCGCGAACGGATCACGAGCAGCGTGGGACAGCGAGGCCCAGCGACGTGGCCTCAGCGCGCGCAGGCCTGATCCAGCGCATCTGGAAAAAACAAGCCGCTGGCCTCCGCCAGCGGCTTTGGTTATCATGTCGCCCGCATTGATAAGGGCCTATAGCTCAGTTGGTTAGAGCAGGGGACTCATAATCCCTTGGTCGTAGGTTCAAGTCCTACTGGGCCCACCATCAAAATCAGCGACTTACGATTTCTCTCTGGTGAGTCCCATAGTCCAAGGGTACAGTTTCGGTACAGTGCCGATCCTTCAGTCCCCTGGAGACTTTCATGGCCACCATCGTCAAGACCCCAGCCGGTAGTTGGAAAGCCGTCATCCGCAAGACCGGCTGGCCTGCCACCGCCAAGACTTTCCGCACCAAGCGTGACGCTCAAGATTGGGCACGCCGCACCGAAGACGAAATGGTGCGTGGCGTCTTTATCCAGCGCAGCGCCTCGGAGCGCATGACGCTCGAAGCTGCGCTCAAGCGCTACCTTGCCGACGTCACCCCTACCAAGAAGCCCAGCACCCAAAAGAGCGAACGCCACAAGGCCAACACGCTGATTGAGCACTTGGGCAAGTATTCTCTCGCGGCCCTGACGCCGGAGCTGATTGCCAACTTCCGTGACACCCGCCTGAACAGCATTGGTCATCGTGGCCAACCGATCAGCGCCAATACCGTACGCCTGGAGCTCGCCTTACTTGGCCATCTCTACACCGTGGCCATCCAGGAATGGGGCCTCGGCCTGGCCTACAACCCCGTCCAAAACATCCGCAAACCCAGTCCTGGAGAAGGGCGCGACCGGCGCTTGAGCGCCGACGAGGAAAAGCGTCTGTTCGCCGTGCTTCGGCAGCACAGCAACCCCATGCTGGCCTGGATCGCCAGAATTGCCCTAGAGACGGGCATGCGCTCGTCCGAGATCCTGACCCTCACCCGAGCACAGGTCGACGTGAAACGCCGCGTGGTGCGTCTCACCGACACCAAGAACAACGAAGCTCGCCTGGTGCCGCTGACTCAGGCTGCCACGGAGGTGTTCAAGCAGGCGCTCAACAACCCCGTGCGGCCGCTTGACTGTGACCTGGTGTTCTTCGGTGAGCCTGGTAGGGACGGAAAGCGCGGTCCCTACGCTTACACAAAGCTATGGAATCAGGCGAAGAAGAAGGCCGGACTCGATGACTTTCGTTTCCACGACCTACGCCATGAAGCCGTCAGTCGGCTGGTAGAGGCGGGGCTATCTGATCAGGAGGTCGCCGCGATCAGTGGACACAAGTCAATGCAGATGCTGCGGCGGTATACGCATTTGAGGGCAGAGGACTTGGTTGTGAAGCTGGATAAAATCAGTGGAGGGTAATACATTTGGTGTAGCTCAGCGCATATGGAACAATGGAATCCGTTTCATAATTAAAGTGGCTTGACGACAAATGAACAGGCACATTCACCGATGTATGCAGCCAGCTCGATACTTGACAGCTATAGTGTCGAGCTTTCCTTGATTTTAGTCGGTTAGGAATTTTTATGAGGCGTAATATAACTCTAATGGACGAGTCGAGTGTCTAATATTTTTAGGTCGAAAATGATTGAATGTCCAAATATACAAGATTGGCGAAAGCTTCAAAGGTCTGTTTGTAGAATTCTTAGTGAAGCGGGCCTTTTCGCCCAAACTGAAGTCTGTCTGCAGACACCTCGTGGCATGGTTGAGGTGGATGTTTATGCAGTTGACGAGAAAAGTGTGGATAAAATTCGGTACGTTGTTGAGTGTAAAAACTGGGCTGCCTCTATCCCACAAAGTGTTGTTCATGCATTCACCTCAGTCATGTCGGAAACAGGAGCGAATATCGGTTTTATTGTTTCAAAAAAAGGGCTTCAGTCGGGAGCAAAAGAGTTTACAAATAATACAAATATAATCGGACTCACCTTCGAAGACTTTCAGAGTAGGTACTTTGAGCCTTGGTGGTACAACCACTACTGCATCATGGTTGCGGCTGCTGCCAAGAACGTTTGTTTCTATACTGAGCCCTTTAATGGCAGGAGAGATGATGCATTAGAAGGGCTCTCAGAAGATGATCTTCAGCGGTACTATTCTGTGCGAGATAAGTATTCAGCCTTTTCAATGCATATGTGGCATGCCGATATTGGATCGATCTCCCCCGGAGAAAGGCAACCACTACCAAGATCAATTCATGAGTACAAGAGAAAAATTGTAGAAGTTTTTGGTGAAGATTTTGGTTTCCAGGCTGAGTATTGGCGAGATCTACTTGATGAAATAACTGAGCGTCTTGAAAGAGTAGAGTGTGAGTTGCATCAGATCTTTGGTCGCAATGTCTTCGTATAAATATAACCATAACCAATGCAGTGTCGGCGACGAGGTTTACATAGGGCTTCGAGTCCTGTTTGAAAGACATGCATGCCGTAAGTACTGAGAGATATTAAGGAAAGGAAACGTTAGTGAATATAACAAACCCCAAGAATATTTATTTGAATGGAAATGAATCAGTAAACTACGTGTCAGGACTTGCAGATGCCTTTGATGTGCTGGCACCTTTCTTTAACCAGAAGCAGCGGCGTGCACTTGAGGCAGATCTGCAGCTTTCTGGGAATGCCTTGGATGAGCCGAAATATTTACAAGCGGCCTGTGAAACGTCTATTGCGTCAACACTTGCGCGGCTGTTTCCTGAATCGTTCGTATATGAAGACGAGATTAACCCGCCAAAAAACGTCGATTGCGCGTTTTCGCTAGATGGCTTTAAGTTCAATGTTGAAATCAAGTGTCCTGATTATTCCAAAAAGCATGATACAGATGAGAAGAATGCCTATCAGGCCGGAGCTTTTGGAAGAATTGATGATTATTCATGGGTAGTTGAGAAACTTCAAAAGGAGGTTTTTTATGTTGCTGATCCGGATAAGCCGCTAATTAAACAGCAGCATATGGATAATAAGCTCAAGGATTTTCTTTTATCAGCACACGGAAAATTTTCTAACAATCCAAACGAGAAGGAACTTAATGTACTGGTCGTATGTTGCTCTGATCGCACGGATATGCAGAAGTGGTTTTTCTACATGTATGGTTTGCAAGGGCTGTTGACTGATAATTCCTACCACCCATCTATTGAATACAACAAAGTTGACGTGGTGGTGCTGACAAATATCTATCATCGCCATCAAGACTACAAGAATAAGGACAAGTTATCAGAAAATTGGGACTGGGAAAGGTCGTTTAACCTCATCTTTTCTAATCCGATGAGAGAAATGGACAAAAAAGATGCAATTTGGAAATTTGTTGACCTGATTCCAAATTTTTCGAGAGAATTATGTGAGTACAAGGTGGAGGGAGGCTTAGATGAATTGCGCATTCCCCATTTTATTGTCGAAGAGCTTTTAAACAAGGGAAGATACTATTTTCAACCAGATGGCGAATGATATTATGAACGGTGTGGCAAAAGATATTGAAAATAGACCCAAGGAACTATGGGGCCTGCCCAACTACGGATGCTTGCCACATGGTGCATTTGAAATCGACTTGCTTGGTTCTGTTGGTGAGTTTATATTCCATGATATTTTTGACTTAGATGGAGTTCAGCCCCTTGAGAAGGGATTAATAGATCTTTCTAAAAAATACATAGATGGTTATCCCATTGTTGAAGTTAATCCTTCAGAAGAAGCTATCGAGTTTTATAATGAGCGAGGCGACAAGTTTCAGATGATAAGTGTAGTGATTTGCTGCTACGCATTGAATGAAAAGAATGGAAGATACATTGGTTTGCCATATCACATATCGTTACGCCCAGCTCAAAAGAGAGGGGTTCCATCAGAAGTAAGTGCCGAGTGGATAGATAAAGTGGATTTGAGTAAATTGCTTGATAATAGCCCGAGTTACATGGGGTATAATCCATTCTCTAATGCTTTTGGCTTTTATTCAGCTGGCCCTGATTTGGTAAATAAGGATATATGTTCGGACATGATTGGGTTTGTCTATAATACATATTTCTTGGCATTAGAGTACGATAAGAGAGATGTGTGTGATCCAGGTTTGTGTACATCGTTGATTGGTGAAAGTAAGGCGATACTGAATGACTATAGGAAGTTCCGGTTCTCCCGTTATTTTAAAAAGTTTGAAAATATCGATCCGATCAAAATTTGGGGCTGTGATTCACCAATTGAGCTTTTTCTATTGCAAGCTATGAATGGCTTCAATCTACGACCCAAAATTCAAATGCATATATTTAAAGATGGTACAACCTTTCCATCCTTGCATGCGATGTGGGAAGGAGGTCGAAGAACAAAGGCTCTAGCTAAAACGATTACAGAAGCAGATTTTTTCTTTGAAGAGCAAAAGGTCGCTAATTTTTGCGACTCGGTAGAGCATCATATATCTGATGCTTCCATTGCAAAAGATGCCGCTATCGACGATAAGCTTGCTGAAATAGGTATTCGAAGTGTTCGCGTTTCTGGTAAGGATATAGTGAATTCACCCATAGGTTGCGCTCAAAAAATAGCTACTATAGTCGACGGGAATGAGTAATAAGCGCAATCACAGCGGTCGATTTTCTTTTTTTTCCTCAACTAAGAAGCCTCGCGCTATGCAAGGGTTGAGTGCCAAGAAGATACCTTCACTGAATGAGACTTGTTGAATGATGGACATTGACAAGGGGCCTTGGTATGTCGCCGCTGCGCTTACCATCGTTATGAGTATTGCAACCGCTATCGGTACTCTTGCTTCTTCCTATCTGCTTCTAGGTGTGAAGGTAAGAGAGGAGGCCGACAAGGCAGCAGTGGAGCGGAGAGCGAAGGGTGCGCAACTCGCCTGCGAAAAACTCTTGGCCAGCGCATCTTTGGCAGCAGAGATCAACTTCAGCGCCGACAGAGGCTACCCCAACGCTGTCCATGCCAGCGATATTGCTTCAGGAAAAGCGACACTGGGACAGTTTTCTGTTCCGGAGGCCCAAATCGTTGCCGAACAACTAGCGTTCGAGAAACGAGCATCTGGGCTAGTCCCATTCTTGGATGAATCGGAGGCGGAGGTTTTGAACCGCACTACGCTTCATCACTATGTTGTGACAAGGCTACGGACAAGCGATGCCGTGCCTGTACAACGTCTCCCTTCAGGCGGGAACTCGTTCGATGCGAACTCAGAACTTAACAGTATTAGAGTAGGTGCGGCCGAACTTGCCGCTGCTTACAGGGAAAAATGCACCGAACACCGTTGATTTTTAAGCTGGTGCCGTTTTAAAGCATGTTTTTATCTGTTTAGTGTGATTAAAAATACAAGATCATTTCTAGATATTATCTTAAGTAAGCACCTCGGTAGAGGTCATAGGGTGAATGCTGGGATATGTAGTATGTTGTAATAGTATACAACATACTACATCGGCTGTAGAGAGATTATCTCGCAGCGACGCATAGAAAAAATTTAGCGGCTAAATTTTCTTTTCCTTTTTAGTGTGACCTCAGTGGTGCGCTACTCAATGCCATCCTTTCCTGCCTAGCTTTCCTCATGCTGGACACCTTTTTCCATGTGCTCATGTGCCTGAAGGATTGTGGTTATAAAAGTGCCCCTCAAGTGTCAATGAAATAAATCGCATTGACCAAGTCCCGTGCACAAGGTGATCAACTCAAGCTGTTTATTGACACTTGAGGGGCAGGGTCGCTTTGGTTTTTGTTCGAGTTTTATATGCGGGATTGGTGGTTCTTTTGTTTTATCCAAGGTGCTGTTGGATAAAGTTTAGATAAACTTTAAGCAGGCGTATAGCTATACTTTTTTAACAACAAAATCAAAATGTTGAAAGTTTTCTCGAGATGGCGTAAATATTGAAAGTGAAATCTTGATTTGCGTTATCTGGAGATGTTTATGACAACCGAAGAGCAGTTGCTTGAACGTTATGGTCCTCTACTTTCCCTAACCGATTTATCGGAATTATTGAAGCGTAGCTCCGATGGGCTCCGAATATCTTTACAGAGTCAGTCTGAGTTTGCCGTGAAATGGAATGCGGCTAAGAGGAAGGTTGGGAGGCGTGTCTATTTCCGTGCAACCGACGTTGCCGGACTGATTGACGAGTCCTGAGGGGGAGCTGTGGACGATACCGCCATCATCCGTCGTCGGGTGCGCTCAAATTTCACGACGCTCAACAATGAGTTGATTCGAGATCGACGAATTTCCTGGAAAGCCTTGGGCATTCTGGTGTTCGTGCTTTCTCTGCCCGATAACTGGCAGCTCAGGCTATCCCACCTTTCAAAAGAGAAGGAAGTTGGCTCTGGTCGAGATGCTACGAGAGCGGGGCTGAAGGAACTTCAACAGGCGGGGTATCTGTGCATTCAGCGAGAGCGTGGTGAATGTGGAAAGTTCGTGCGCACTACATGGTTAGTTACTGACCGACCAGGCGACTTTGAGCTTGATTCACCACGTTCGGATTTTCCGAATACGGGTAATCCAACTCCGGATAGTCCGTAGGCGGAAAATCCAACACTACTAAGTAAAGAAGCTAGAAAGTACTAAGCCTAGTAAGTACTTAGGTAGTAAGTAGATGAACGGCATTCGCCGTGTTTTACACGCCAAGGAAGAAAGGCCAACCACGTCAATTGATACGCAGTAAGCCAATGAGATGGAAGAAATGGTCGGCGTGGCAGCGATGTTGACACTTGAGGGGCAGCGCTTCTGATTCATTGACATTTGAGGGGCCGTGCGGAAACCGCGAGGAAACCGCGAGGAAAGCTGTGTACTTGAATGTGGAAAGCGCAAGGGTGCCGCTATGGGGAAATCGCTGTTAGATCGCTGCTTTACCGCTTCTGGAGCGCTGCATTATCGCCGTAAGTGTCGACTTCGTCAGGGTTCGAGACTGTTTGTCACAGATGCACAGGAAAAAACGGGCGGGTGCAACGAAATGCAGAGAAATAGCGATGCTTTGCACATGGCGTACCTACAAAAATCAACGCTGAAGTGCGGGCAGGATGTGTGAAGTAGTCCCACCCCGCAAGCGTGGTGTTCCTCTTCACTGGTCCTTATTCGCACCTGCGGTGACCTTCCCCCCAGAAACCGGTCCACCGTCAATGTGAGGTTTCCGCTACGTTTACCCTGATAGCCGGAGATCTCGCGATGAAACGTAATCGACACACCGAAGAGCAGGTCATCACCATCCTCAAGGCCCATGAGCGCGGCGTCTCGGTGGCCGAGCTGGCTCGGCAGAATGGCGTCACCGAGCAGACCATCTATCGCTGGAAGGCCAAGTACGGCGGAATGGAGGTATCAGAGGCCAAGCGTCTGCGGGAGCTGGAGGCAGAGAATGCCCGCCTGAAGAAGCTGCTGGCGGAAAGCGCTCTCGACAATGCTGCGCTCAAGGAAATCGTCTCGGGAAAGTGGTGACGCCCGAAGCGAGGCGGCGGGCGGTAACGCACCTGGTGACAGGCGGTTGGCTCAGCCAGCGGCATGCCTGTCGATTGCTGGGCCTGCCACGATCGGTGGCCCGCTACCAGGCGATGCCGCGTGACGATGAGCCGCTTCGGGCGCGACTGAACACCTTGGCGACCTGCTACCCCCGCTACGGCTACCTGTTGCTGCACGCTCTGTTGCGTCAGGAGGGCCTGGTGGTGAACCGCAAGCGAACTTACCGGCTGTACCGTGAGGCTGGGCTTCAGGTCCGCACCCGGCGGCGCAAGCGACTGGTGCGGCCAAGAGCGCCGATGCCGTGTCCGGACAGGCCCAACCAGCGCTGGTCGATGGACTTCGTCTCGGATCAGCTAGCCTCGGGACGCCGATTCCGCGTGCTGAACATCGTGGACGACTTCAGCAGAGAGTGTGTTGGTCAGCTGGTGGACACGTCCATTTCCGGGCGTCGCTTGGCCAGATTCCTGGACGAGGTCGCGCAACAGCGTTCGCTGCCTGCCTCGATTGTCTGCGATAACGGCCCCGAGCTGACCAGCAAGGCGATGTTCTTTTGGGCGCGTGAGCGGAAGGTCACGCTGGCCTTCATCCAGCCGGGCAAGCCGACGCAGAATGCCTTCATCGAGAGCTTCAACGGCAAGTTCCGGGATGGCTGCCTCAATCAGCACTGGTTTCTGAGCCTTGCCGATGCCCGCCATGAAATTGATCAATGGAGGGCCCACTACAACCATGTCAGACCGCACAGCTCGCTGGGCTATATGCCGCCCGTCGCCTATGCCCAGCGGTGTGCATGAAGGGGCGGTTTCTCACATTGTGGGTGGACCTAAATCAGGGAGAAGGTCAGATCGGCTGCTGCTCCACACGGATCAGGGCTGGCATTATCGCCACCCCAGCTATCGCCGCATGGTGGTGGAGAAGCGGATACTCCGCAGCATGTCACGGAAAGGGAACTGCCTGGACAGTGCCGCCATGGAGAGCTTCTTCTGCACCCTGAAGGCCGAGTATTTCCACCTGAACCGGTTCGACACCATTGAGCAGCTGCAGCAAGGGCTCGACAAGTACATCCATTACTACAACCACGAACGCATCCGGCTGAAACTAAAAGGCCTGAGCCCCGTACAGTACAGGACTCAGGCCTTGGGCGCCGGCTGAGTGATCCGTCCAACTAGTGGGGGTCAGTTCAGGCTCCTGAGGCATCTTTATTCTTGGGGTATCTTAGTTTTTCGTCTATACGACGCCATGGGTTAGCTGACGCCATCAATCGCACCAACCGCCATCAGCCTTTTGCGATATCAACTTTCTACCACGTCCACCAACGAGTCTCCTCGGCCAACAGCGTAGTACATCAATCCCGCCTCGCGCACGATCTCGGGGTCGTAGAGGTTTCGGCCATCGACGACGACCGGCATGGCCAGTTGGCTCTTCAGCCATGCGAAGTCTAGTGAGCGAAACTCCTTCCACTCGGTACAGATCACTAGGGCATCGGCGCCTTTCACGGCTTGCACGCGATCACCGGCCAGCATCAGCTCATCACGCTCACCGTAGATGCGGCGACACTCCTTCATCGCCTCGGGGTCATACGCCTGGACCTTGGCTCCGTCCTGCCATAGCGCTTCCATCAAGGTTCGGCTGGGGGCGTCACGCATATCATCGGTATTGGGCTTGAAGGCCAGGCCCCACAAGGCAATGGTACGGCCTTGCAGGTTTCCGTCGAAGGCGTTGGCTAGCTTGGTAAACAGCGTCTGCTTCTGACGCTTGTTGACGGCCTCCACCGCGCTTAGCAGTTCGGCATCGTAATCGACGTCGCGAGCGGTCCGCTCCAGCGCTTGCACGTCCTTGGGAAAGCACGAACCGCCGTAACCACAGCCGGGATAGATGAAGTGATAGCCAATACGCGGATCACTGCCGATCCCGCGGCGCACCTGCTCAACGTCGGCGCCTAAACGTTCGGCAAGGTTCGCGATCTCGTTCATGAAGCTGATCTTGGTGGCCAGCATGGCATTGGCGGCGTACTTAGTAAGCTCCGCTGCCCGCACATCCATGAACATCAGCTTTTCTTGCAGACGGATGTAGGGCGAGTAGCATTCGCGCATCAGCGCCTTCACCTGATCGGAATCCGTGCCCACGATGATGCGTGCGCCGTGGGTAAAGTCCTCGATGGCCGCGCCTTCCTTGAGAAACTCAGGGTTCGAGCACACCTCGACACCCAAGCTCACACCGCGTGCCTTGAGCCGCTTCTCGACCTGGACACGTACCTTGTCCGCCGTGCCCACGGGCACGGTCGACTTGTCGACGATCACCTTATCGTCCTGCATGTGCTCACCGATGGCGTCGGCCACCGCCAGCACATACTGCAGATCGGCACTGCCGTCTTCATCGGGTGGCGTGCCAACGGCGATGAACTGCAGCGTCGCATAGCCCACTGCCATAGCGGTGTCCGTGGTGAACTTCAAACGCCCTGCATCCACGTTTGTCTTGACCATGGATTCGAGTCCCGGCTCGTAGATCGGGATTTCACCGGCCTCGAGACGCGCAATCTTGGCCGCATCCACGTCCATGCACATGACGTCATGGCCTACATCGGCCAGACAGCTACCGGTGACCAGCCCAACGTATCCCGTACCAAATATGGTGATCTTCACGTGCTAGCTCTCCCTCCCTGATCAAGATGACGGCAAGGATACCAAGCCCGCCCTTAACTCACACTTAGCGTGCTGGAGCAGGCGTAGTGGTAACACCCCCGCTCCCCCGGACTCACGCCTTGAAGTAGCGCTTGTACCACTCCACAAACCTGGCGACCCCCTCATCCACGCCAATGGACGGCCGATACCCAGTTGCCGCGAGCAGCGCCTCGGTATCGGCCCAGGTGCGGGGCACATCACCCGGCTGCATGGGCTGCATTTCCAGCTTGGCCTCCATGCCGGTGGCCCGTTCGATCGCTCGGATAAACTCCATGAGCGATACCGGGCTACCATGCCCGATGTTGTAGAGGGCATAGGGCGCGCTACGCGTATCCGTGGTCACGTCGCTGGTGCCGCGCGGCTGCGGCACGGTATCCAGCACCCGGGCGATGCCTTCGACGATATCGTCGATATAGGTGAAGTCCCGGGACATGTCGCCATGATTGAACACTTCCAGTGGCTGACCTTCCAGCACGGCGCGCGTGAACTTGAACATTGCCATGTCCGGCCGGCCCCAAGGGCCGTAGACCGTGAAAAAGCGCAGCCCTGTCGTCGGCAAGTCATACAGATGGGAATAGGTATGGGCCATCAGCTCGTTGGCCTTCTTGGTGGCCGCATACAGGCTGATCGGGTGATCGACATTGTCGTCTGTGCCAAAGGGTATCTTGTCATTGGCACCGTAGACGGAGCTCGATGAGGCGTACACCAGATGCTCAACCCGGGCGTGCCGGCACCCTTCCAGCACATTCATGTGGCCCACCAGGTTGGCGTCCACGTAGGCATTCGGGTTTTCCAGCGAGTAACGCACCCCTGGCTGAGCCGCCAGGTGCACGACGCGGTCGAAGGATTCACGTTCGAACAACTCGGCAACCGCCGGGCGATCGGCCAATTCCAATCGCTCAAAACGCACATCGGAGCAGTCCGCCAGATCGTCGAGCCGAGCCTGCTTCAGCGATACATCGTAATAGTCGTTAAGATTGTCGACGCCGATAATCTCGTGGCCCAGGCCGGAGAGGCGTCTGGCTACGGCGTGGCCAATAAAGCCCGCCATGCCGGTAATCAGCAGTTTCATGAAAGGATCCTTGCCGGTTGCCGCGCCATTGTAACGCGTGGGAGCGCCTTCGGTGCAGTAAACTGAGACCAGAATAGTCCACCCACACAAGGATGATGCGCGCTATGGTAGGCTCTTGCCGGTTTCCCCAGCAAAAACCCGTGACGACGCCAGAGGTCGTCACGGGTATCTTCAGGAGCCGCCCGTGAAGCATCAGCGCATCGCCTTTGTCATCGAGGATCTGTACGGCGGAGGCGCGCAAAAATCGCTGCTCTACACCGCCGATCAACTGCGCCAGCGGGGCCATGCAATCAAGGTATTCACCCTGCGCGAGCGCGTCGAGCATCGCCTGCCGGAAGGACTAGAGATCGACAACCTGGCGGTCGTCACGCCTTTCACCAAGGCGACGAGCACCGTGCTGACCGAGAAATGGCAAGCCCGGCGAGTGAAGAAGGCGCTGCTGGCCTGGCAGCCTGAAGTC
>Ga0209595_100491_pt1 | contig 13605 bp, 9 predicted proteins | sample Porto_4metaG_FD_187427 | JGI IMG/M metagenome (GOLD analysis project Ga0209595, IMG submission 187427) | Marine algal microbial communities from Porto, Portugal - Porto_4 metaG (SPAdes) (version 2) | ecosystem: Host-associated > Algae > Red algae > Unclassified | place: Portugal: Porto | collected...
CTATGACTACCACCTCTTTTGTTTTAACCAGCTACAACATCCACAAAGGCATGTCACCGCTGAATCGCCAAGTGAAGATGCAAGGTATTGCTCAGGCGCTAGAGTCTGTGGGTTCAGACGTCTTGTGCTTGCAAGAAGTGCAAGGCCAAAACCTCAAACGTAATATGCAATATAACGAGTACCCAGATCAGTCGCAGCATGAATGGTTTGGCGAATTTTTAGATTTGCAAAACAGTTATGGTAAAAACTCCGAGTACGAAAACGGCCATCATGGCAATGCAGTATTGAGCCGCTTCCCGCTAGATCCCAAACACAATGTAAATATTACGGTCAACAAGCTTGAGCAGCGCGGTGTCTTGCATTGTGAGGTACAGCCTATCGGTTGGGAGATGCCAGTTGTCGTATTGTGTGCACATTTAAATTTATTTGAGCGAGATCGTATCAAGCAGTATCAAGCGATTAGTGATTATGTTCGAAATGAGATTGCGCCGGATCAACCACTTATCTTGGCAGGCGACTTTAATGATTGGAAAAAGATGTCTTGTGACAAACTGGCATCAGATCTCGGTATGATAGAAGCGTTCAAACATTGTCATGGCAAGCTGTTGCCAACCTTTCCAGCAAAACTGCCAGTACTCAGCTTAGATCGTATTTATGTGCGCAATTTGCTTGTGAAGGATGCTTGGGTTCACACTGGAAAACCTTGGTCATCGCTATCAGACCACCTGCCTATCAGTGCAGAGCTGATTCTGCCCTAATACCTAACTATAATAATTCGTCTAAATGTATTATATTGGCAATCTATCGATATATGAACAATTGTCTTTATTGATCATATTATTGATCAACCATGTTCTCGATTGAAAGTGCTATTAACAGTACAACGTTTCAATAAAATGAATAACAAGTACAGCCTAATAAACAAAATATAAGGATATTCTACGATGGCAACAGCGTCTACTACCGATAATAATCACCATGCTAACCACAACATACCTAAGACACAGCACGCCGTACTCATACGCGAGTTCGGTGAGCCTGAAGTAATGAAATACCAAGATGGTGCTGATGTCCCTGAGCTACAGGACGATCAAGTACTGGTAAAAATTGCCTATGCTGGAATTAACCCTGTCGATTATAAGACCCGCCAAGGTAAAGGCTGGGGTGCAGAGAACATTCGTAAAGACAAGTTTGAGAATGATCAGCCAGCTATTTTAGGGTTCGATGTATCAGGCGAAGTAGTCAGCAGCAATAGCGACGAGTTTGCTGTGGGCGATAGAGTAGCGGCTTTGACATTTAGCGGTGGTGGCTATGCGCAATATGTGGCAGTAGATGCCAAGCTGCTTGCGAAAGTACCAGACAATGTCAGCTTAGAGCAGGCAGGTGCTTTGCCTTGTATCGGACAAACGGCGCTACAGTTTGTAGATTTCGCTGATATAAAAATAGAAGAGCATGTGGTGATTAATGCACCAGCAGGCGGTGTCGGTCATTTACTAATTCAACTGCTCATGAATAAAGTGACGCAAGATAATATCAAGGTGACGGTAATTTGCTCGCCAGAAAAGTACGCCAAGCTTGATGAGTTGATAGACGTATCTAAGCTAGCGGGCTGGATAGATTATACAAAAGATGAAGCATTCCCTGACCTGCAAGCTGACGTGCTGCTTGATTTAGTCGGTAATGATGCAGGTGTCCGTGCGCTTAGCGTTCTCAAATCAGGTGCCCGAGTGAATGTGTTGCCAACTATCTGGGTTGATAAGCTCAAAGAAGCCGGTCAGCAAAAAGACTTGGAAGTAGCAGGCTATAAAGCGCAGCGTAGTGGTCAAGATATGGCGCGTGTTTTACAGGAAGTGGCCGATGGCAAGCTGACTTTAAAAATTCAAAAAACCTATCCACTCTCAGAAGTTGTTGCAGCGCACCATGAGCTACAAAAAGGTGATGCTTTTGGTAAGATTGTCTTAGCGGCAGCTGAGTGAATGTCAAGACTGCCTAATTATTAGGTAGTATTTGATAGGATTTATTAGTAAGGGGATGTTTGTTGAAACCCAGTAAACTTAACTGATGACCTAACAAATCATACAAAAGTTTTATTTTGGACAACAGAACGTCCCTGTAGTCTTTGCTTATTTATCATAGGATAGAAAGCGAACGATACTAATAAAGGGAATAATATGACTATCAACAATAAGACTACCAATGAAAAAATAACTGACCAGGTTGCTTATGAATCTAAAGTCCGTGAAGAAATAGAAGCATGGAAGAACCCTGATAAAGGGGTTTTGGATAAGACGCTAGCAGTGCTTAATACCCCTGTGGTAGCCGCTGGTGATGCATTGATGGAAGCTCCACAATTTGGCGATTCTCTAAAAAAAGCAACGGAAGAAACGATTACTGCTTTGAGTGATGCGGCCAATTGGACACTAGACACTCAAGACGTAATCGATAGCTATCAAAAGGAAGCAGATATTAACGATTCCTCTATCAAAACGCTAGCTGACATTAAGCGTCTACCCATTGCGGTTGTAGATAAACAAGTTAAGCTTTTCAAAAGCAAATATGTAGCGCTAACCAGTGCGCAAGGGGTGACTACAGGGGTTGTAGGCTGGGCAGGTATCCCTGCTGATGTCGTTGGGCTTATTACAGCCAACCTGCGTGCAATTGGAGAATATGCAACGTACTATGGCTTTGATATCAATAATGAAGGCGAACAGCTATTTGCGATGTCTTTGTTGGCTGTGGCAACTTCTGCTTCTGTTGAGGAGCGGAAAGCGGCGTTAGATGACACTCATGCGATGATTAAAGATCCAGAAACTCAAGCATTTAATCAGATTAATGAAGAAGTTATGTCTCGTGTACTGCGTCAGACAGCGACTAAAGTAGCCACTAACATCGTTAAGACAAAAGCGGCGCAAATTATTCCAGCGGTAGGCGCAGTGGTCGCAGGTGGTGTTAATGCCAATTATACTGCCAATGTTTGTGAAGCTGCTTATCAGTGTTACCGTGAGCGTTTTTTAGATCGTCTCGCGTAAGTATCAGATGACTCATTAAGTCAGCGATAGTATCAAGATGTAAGCATATGCCGAAACGTTAGACTGATTCGCCCAGCATCGACCGTCTTTGTCTTAGTAATCGTATGCTTCCAAAAGGTTTGTGTATCACCATGCATCACAACAAGCTGACCAGACTCAAGATAAAGTTCAACTTTGTCTTGAGTTTTTTTATGCTTAAAAACAAATTTGCGTGTAGCACCAAGCGATAAGGAGGCGATGACTGGTTGATGACCGAGCTCTTTTTCGTCATCAGCGTGATAGCCCATACCATCAGCGCCAGAAGGATAGTAATTAAGCAGGCAGGTGTTGAAATTGGCAGTGATGCCAGTCTCTGCTAAAGCCTGCTCGATGTGCTGTTTCACGTGAAACACTTTGTCTGACCATAGAACAGTTTGCCGCACATGACCCGAGTATTGATAATTGGCATTTTTGTCTCCCATCCAGACAATTTTCCTAGTAGTTATATGGGTCTTACCAAACAATGTCACGATGTCTGACTGCCAAGGTAACTCATTTAGTAGAGTGTGATAAAGGGCAGTGGCATCGTCGATAATCACGCCTAGATCGTTCACCTTACCATCATAGGGTAGTAAGTTATCCGTGGGTGCAGGGGCAAAGAGATCGGTCATAATTCAGTCGTTGTAAATCCTTATTTACTGCTTTGGTAGTGCTCGTTGATGATTTGAGCGCATAGTTCAGGCGCTTCCATTGGCAATAAATGACCATAATCTGACAGCGAAATAAGACTGCTATCTGGGACAAATTTTTTCCATTGCTTTCGTACTTTATCATTGATGAATAGGGTAGGCTTACCTGTAATCAAGGTGTAGGGACAGCGTAGGTTTTTGAGTGCGGCATCGATATGAGGGGCGCCAAAATAATTGGCCAGCTCTTGTTCTGGGGCAAACATAAGCGTATAGCTACCATCTGTGTTTTTGCTCAGGCTTTGCTCAGAAAATACTTGCAAGTGTTCATCGCTAATACGCTTATAAGCACGCTGCGCACGTAGGCTCTCGTAATAACTATGGATACTTGGCCAAGTAGACTGCTTAGTTAACGTGCTTTTGAAAGGCTCGCGGCTCAGTAGGACAGAGCGTGGCAAAAGGTTATATAAGGTAGCTTGGTGTTTGGTAAATGTGACAGGCTCGATCAGGTACAACTGCGAAAACAACTCTGGACGTTTGGCAGCTGCCATTGCTGTGGCCGTCGCCCCTTGCGAGTGACCAATACCTACGACAGGGTTGTCTTGCGTCTTTTCTAAAAACTCAATCAGCATATCAGCATCTTGCTCACGCGTCAGACGACGGCTTTGCGGCTTATCATACCAGTAGCCACGTAGGGCAAGTGAGCTGATATCAAACTCAGTGGCTAGCTTACTTAATAGTGGCGTATAAGTACCAACAGTAAAACTATTACCACTATAAAAATGTGCTGGCGCGCGGGGAGTAGAGCTTGAATCTAGCGGCTGATTAAAATGGCTAAGGTCATAATAGCGTGCCTGTTTTCCGCCAAGATTAATACGGTTTGTGAATGCTTCCATAAAATAAACACTTCCTTGTGACTTATTTTGAGTGATTTTTTTGTAGTTTGTCTTCTTATGATTGAGCTGACTTAATGAATCCTAATTGTCTTCACCTAAGAAGCCACCGCTTTGACGCTGCCACAGTCGAGCGTAGACACCATTCAATGCCAATAGTTCATCATGACTACCTTGCTCAATGATACGGCCTTGATGCATAACGACCAGTCTATCCAGTGCCGCAATAGTAGACAGGCGATGGGCGATAGCAATAACGGTCTTGCCGGTCATGATGTCATTTAAGCTTTCGGTAATGGCATATTCGATCTCAGAATCTAGCGCACTGGTCGCTTCATCTAAAAGTAAAATCGGCGCATTTTTTAGCATAACACGTGAGATAGCAATACGTTGACGTTGACCGCCAGATAGTTTGACTCCGCGTTCACCTACTTGGGTATCAAGTCCTGTATTGCCTTTATCATCGTACAAATCTTTGATGAAATCCCATGCCTGAGCTTGTTTGGCAGCGATCATAATCTCTTCATCAGTAGCATCAGGACGACCATAAGCGATGTTCTCACGTACAGTACGATGTAGCAATGACGTATCTTGAGTCACCATACCAATCTGTTGGCGCAACGATTCTTGCGTAACGGCATCAATAGCCTGACCATCAATCAGAATCTTACCGCTATCGACATCAAAGAAGCGCAGTAGCAAATTAACCAAGGTCGATTTACCAGCACCTGAACGCCCAACCAAACCAATCTTTTCACCCGGCTTAATATCTAAGTGGAAGTTGTCCAACAATTTGATATATGAGTTAGGTGCGCGCTTAGCGATGTTGGTACTATTAACAATCTCGCCAGCTTTTCCATTGTCTTCATCGTCATTCTCATAACTGAAGTCAACATGGTCGAATACGATACGTCCGTCCGTGACGGCTAGCGCTGGCGCGTCAGGTTTATCAATGATTGTTTGCGGTGCTGACAACGTACGCATACCGTCTTGAACTGTACCGATACTCTCAAACAAACTGGCTGTCTGCCACATAATCCAACGCGTCAAACCATTTAGACGTAATGCCATAGCGGTCGCAGCAGCAATGGCACCAACACCAACTGCACCTTGTTGCCACAAGTACAATCCAATACCCGCGGTACTACTGACCAAGATCACGCTGATAAGATGGGTCGATACTTCTAAATAGCTGACCCAGCGCATCTGCGCATGTACCGTACCTAGAAATTGCCCCATGGCGTTTTTAGCATAGCCCAGCTCACGACGAGAATGGCTAAATAGCTTAACAGTCATAATATTGGCATAAGCATCAGTGATTCGTCCTGTCATCAAGGCACGGGCATCTGCTTGGACAATGGCTGTCTCTTTGAGTTTGGGGATAAAATACCAAATGGTGATGGCAACCAAGACCAGCCAAATAACAAAAGGAATAAGTAGTAAGCTGTCTAAATTAAACAAAATCACCCCTGAGGTGATAAAGTAGACAGAGACATACATAAACATATCGGTGACGGTCATCACAGTATCGCGTACTGCTAGCGCTGTCTGCATTACCTTAGCTGAGACGCGACCCGAAAACTCGTCCTGATAAAACTGCATGGATTGCCCAAGCATGCGCTGATGAAAACGCCAGCGCATCTGCATCGGAAACACGCCTTGCAAGGTCTGAAAGTGGATAAACGATGACAAGGCAATCCACAACGGGCTTACTATCATGACAGCGAGCATGATGAGCAGCATATCGCCTTTTTCTACCCATAAGTTTTGCGGTGTATAAACGCCCAACCAATCGACGATATTACCTATCCAAGCAAACAGCATGGCCTCGTAGATACCGATACCAGCGGACAAAATCATAAAGATTAGTAGCCAGCCGCGTAGGCCATTGGTACATGCCCACAAAAACTTCAGCATACCATCGCGAGGTGATGGTAATGGCATAGGAGTGTCTGGAAAGGCGGGTAGGCGGTTTTCGAAAAAGCGAAATAAAGCATTCATAGGCAGTAATAAAACATCAATAGCAGTACGTCAAGATGAACGAGAGGACTCGTTATCTAGAATCTTTACTTTTGTGATTGGGATTAGGTGCTATTTTAGCAAAATTACTAATCATACCTGCATGCTAATTGTAATTTGCTTAAGAATAGCTGTGTTTTTATAGCCTTGGTCATAACTATAATAAATAGATTGCTGTAGAAAACATATTTTGTTACATTCTACATCCAAACTTATTCATGGTTTAAATGTTGCTTTTATAAGTATGATTTTATTGCAAAAATCAGCTGATTAGCAGGTATTTTATTTAATGGTTTTTATCAATATACGAACAGTAATAACTCAACATTGAAGTTCAAAAGGTAGCAGTGAATGATGTATTTAATAATAGCGGTGCTATGTAGCGTCGCTGTCTCAGTACTTTTGAAAATATTGCGCCAGAAAAATATAGATATTCGTCAGACCATCGTGGCAGGCTATCCTGTGGCTTTTTTACTGACTTGGGTGTTACTAAAACCTGATGTAGGTGCCATTCATGCGCTGGATAGCGCTTGGGGCATCATCATCGCGCTTGGAGTACTATTACCTGCTGTATTTATCATTCTCGGACGAGCTATTGAAGCGGTGGGGATGGTAGCAACCGACGCCTCTCAGCGCTTATCACTCATTATCCCCATCGTAGCGGCTTTTTTGCTATTCGGTGAGGTGCTGACTGGTACACGTATACTTGGATTGGCGTTAGGATTTTTGGCATTAGGTGCGCTTGTCTATCGACCACAGCATAACGATATTACTCGGCAAGCAAAGCATACGCCACTGTGGTTATTCGGGGTATGGGCAGGCTACGGCATTATTGATATTTTGTTCAAACAAGTTGCCAAACAAGGGGCAGCTTTTCCGTTGACTCTACTGGTAAGTTTTGGCGTAGCAGGTGTATTGCTTCTAATCTATTTACTTGTCACACGGGTACGTTGGCAAAAACAAGCACTTATGACAGGTCTACTGCTCGGCGCATTAAACATGGGCAATATTTATGCTTATGTGCGGGCACACCAAGTGCTGCATGATTCTCCTAGCATCGTCTTTACTGGTATGAATGTCGGTGTTATTGCCGTAGCGACATTGATTGGCGTAGGTGTATTTAAAGAGCAGCTGAACCGTATCAATATAATAGGATTAGTATTGGCAATCTGCTGTGTAGGGGTACTGTTTTTGGCGTAGTGCACTCTGTCCAAAGTATTGGTTTCATGATTTTTTAGCTATATTGTCACGTATCCTATATAGGCATATAAATCATCCTATGATAAGGTTATCTACAAATAACACGGCTTGTATGGAATAAAAAAGCTTAGTTTATGATACTTAACTTAACCAATAAAAATAGGATGCAGGCTCAATGGAATACGATAAGCAATTACAGCGTATAAAAAACGGTTCAGGTTTTATTGCTGCGCTTGATCAAAGTGGCGGCAGCACACCGAAAGCATTAGAGACTTATGGTGTCAACAGCGACGACTATGATAATGATGAGGCCATGTTTGATTTGGTTCATGAAATGCGTGCTCGTATCATGACGTGTGATTGTTTTGATAGTGAGCGTGTACTTGGTGCAATTTTATTTGAAGACACCATGGAGCGCGAAGTCAACGGTAAGTCGACGGCTAATTACCTCTGGGAAGATAAAAATATCGTACCTTTCTTAAAGGTAGACAAAGGTCTAGCTGAGCAAATGAGCGGTGTACAAGTTATGAAGCCGATTCCGAATCTAGATCTATTATTAGATAAAGCAAAAAACTATCCTGTATTCGGTACTAAAATGCGCTCAGTCATCTATGAGCCAAATGTCGATGGTATCGAGCTTGTGGTACAGCAGCAGTTTGATGTGGCTAAGCAAATTATTTCAAAAGGTCTGATGCCTATCGTCGAGCCAGAGGTCAATATTGAAAGCACTCAAAAGCATGAATGCGAGCTACTACTAAAGGCAGATATCCTGCGCAATCTGGAACGCTTGAATGACGAACATCAAGTGATGCTTAAGCTGACCCTACCAGAAGAGGCAGGATTTTATCAGGAGCTAATTGACCATCCTAAAGTGCTCAAAGTAGTGGCGCTGTCTGGTGGTTATAGTCGTAGCGATGCTTGCGCCAAGCTCAAACAAAACCCGGGTATGATTGCAAGCTTCTCACGTGCCTTTACTGAAGGCTTGAGTAAGCAACAAAGTGATAGCGAGTTTGCTGAAACCATTAATGCTTCAATTGAAGAGATTTATGAAGCATCGAAAGTGTAAACTTAGTAAATAAAAACTCGTACATAAATCATGAGTAAATAAGCCAAAAAAAGCCCTACTAGATAAGTGTGCAAATGCTTAAATAGTAGGGCTTTTCTTATTTTAAAAGTATAGGTTATTGACCCTACACCTCTTTATATAGCTGACGTCCTTCGTTGTTATATTTTTTAGTCATCTCCGCCATGCCTTGGCGAATTTCCTCAGCAGTGGCTTCACCAACTTGTCCGACGAGCTCTGTATCTACCTCTTTGATTATGTGACCAGCATCGGTTAAGTCGCCTGTTTGCGGCGTTACTTTTTGGTTGGCAGCATCTTTATCTAGTCCTGCTGCATATTCACGCACGTTTTGAGTGATTTTCATTGAACAAAACTTAGGGCCACACATGGAGCAAAAGTGTGCCGATTTGTGAGCATCTTTTGGCAACGTCTCATCATGATATTCACGTGCAGTATCAGGATCGAGCGCCAGATTGAACTGATCATCCCAGCGGAATTCAAAACGTGCTTTAGATAGTGCATTGTCACGTGCTTGTGCTCCCGGATGACCTTTAGCCAGGTCAGCAGCGTGTGCGGCGATTTTATAAGTGATAATGCCGTCTTTGACGTCTTTTTTGTTCGGTAGGCCTAAGTGTTCTTTTGGCGTGACATAGCACAGCATCGCTGTACCAAACCATCCAATCATTGCAGCTCCAATTGCGCTAGTGATGTGGTCATAGCCTGGGGCGATGTCTGTGGTTAATGGCCCTAAAGTATAGAAAGGCGCGTCAGCACATAGCTCAAGCTGCAAGTCCATGTTTTCTTTAATGCGGTTCATTGCCACATGCCCAGGGCCTTCAATCATCACCTGTACGTCATGCTCCCATGCCACTTTGGTCAATTCACCAAGCGTACGTAGCTCACCGAACTGCGCCTCATCATTGGCATCTTGCAAGCAGCCAGGACGTAGGCCATCACCTAGACTAAATGCCACATCGTACTGTTTCATAATCTCGCAGATATCTTCGAAGTGCGTGTATAAAAAGCTTTCTTTGTGATGGGCCAGACACCACTGAGCCATGATAGAACCACCACGTGAGACAATACCTGTCAGACGTTTTGCGGTTAGCGGTACATAGCGAAGCAGTACGCCGGCGTGAATAGTAAAGTAATCTACGCCTTGTTCTGCTTGCTCGATCAACGTATCACGGAATATCTCCCATGTTAGGTCTTCAGCGACGCCATCGACTTTTTCTAATGCTTGATAAATCGGTACCGTACCAATCGGTACAGGAGAGTTACGGATTAGCCATTCACGGGTTTCATGAATATGATTACCCGTTGATAAATCCATGATGGTATCCGCACCCCAACGTGTTGCCCACGTCATTTTGGATACTTCTTCATCGATAGATGAACCCAACGCTGAGTTACCGATATTGGCATTGATTTTCACCAAGAAATTGCGCCCGATGATCATCGGCTCAGATTCAGGGTGGTTGATGTTGTTTGGGATAATTGCGCGTCCAGCCGCCACTTCATCACGGACGAATTCAGGAGTAATTATTTGAGGAGTATTGGCACCGAAGCTCTCGCCATCGTGTTGACGCATATCGGTCAGTTCATGCTGCTTTTGCGTTTCGCGTATGGCGATATATTCCATTTCAGGAGTGATGATGCCACGGCGCGCATAGTACATTTGCGTGACGTTCTGTCCTGCTTTGGCGCGACGCGGTTTATCAATATGAGCAAATCTAAGATTGGCAGTGCTGATGTCGCGGGCACGTGCTTGTCCGTATGAGCTAGATAGGCCGCTTAATTGCTCGGTATCACCGCGTTCTGCGATCCAGTTCTCACGCAGTTTTGGCAATCCACGTGTGAGGTCGATATCGACATTAGGGTCGGTATATACACCTGAGGTGTCATACACATAAAACGGAGGATTATGCTCACCGTCTTTATCTCCAGTACCGCCAACAGGCGTATCAGCCAAGCTGATTTCACGCATCGGTACTTGGATATCAGGTCTTGAGCCTTCGATATAGACTTTTCTTGAGGCAGGTAAAATACGGTGCAAGTCGCGCGCATCTTCTTCGAAACGGGCATCACTTGCGGCACGGTGGGCAGGGGTTTTTAGCGCATCTGCTTTTTTATCTGCTTTGACGTTGGTCGTGTCAGCAGCATTAGAAGCAAGCGTTGTGTTGTCGGCTGGGTTATGCGTTTGGGCTTTCGGTGCAATTGAGGTGGTGTCTGCAGTAGTCATATGCTGTCCTAGCGTGTTGGTTTTTGAATAAAATCAACACCGCCAGTATCTGCGGGGGTAGGCATCCATCATCTAGACAAGTTTATATCATGAACCCACAACTTCGACCAAAAAGTATCGTCGCGCGTGGTGCTCATCAAATATTGGACGCAGCTTTATATCCTCTCTTCTTATCTGGCTATGCATCACGCATATTAAGACAGTAGTGACGATAAAAATGTATTTCTACGCGCCCTTTGTCATAAATAACAAAGTGCTTAAGACTTCCCTGCGTCGGTACTAACCGCATCAGGTTCGGCGGGTGATCTCTCAGCGAATGTATCAAGGCGACTACTTTAATAAAGCAAGTTTAATAAAGTGAGCCAAAAATACACCGCACCCCGAGTCTGTCAGTGTTGTAAATCAGCCTTCATACTAACAAAATTCTGTACCAACGGCTAATAGTATTTGGATACAAATATTCTGTGCCATACATACAGCTCCATATTTTTGTGAATAATTTTTTTGAGTGTTGATAGATGAGGATGCTTAGCATTACTAGATTGTAGACAAATTATTCAAATATTATGTAAAGCGAATGAAGGATTCTAGAAGTTGTCATTAAACTGTCATAAAGATTTGGCAAGATAACCGCATATCACAAGCAATGCTTTTTTATACCGTTGTTAAACTTCAGGAGTCCTACATGCGTTATTCGTTATTAGCAGTGGCCGTCAGTTGTACATTAATGCTTACGGCGTGTAATAAGTCAACAGATACGGCGGAGCCAACTGCTGATACTAGCAGTAGCGCTGTGACAACAGCTGAAACAACCTCTCAGACAGCATCTTCTGCTACGTCAGATTTTAAATCTGCTGAAAATATCGCTATGAATATTACAGGTGCAGGTGCGTCGTTCCCGCAGCCTATCTATGCGAAATGGTCATATGACTACAATGCTGCGACCGGTGGCCAAGTCAACTATCAGTCGATTGGCTCATCTGGTGGTATCAAACAAATTCAGTCAAAAACAGTAGACTTTGGTGCTTCTGATGCCCCAATGACGCCTGAAGAGTTAGATGAAGCAGGTTTGATTCAGTTCCCAACAGTCATCGGTGGTGTTGTACCAATCGTCAACATTGATGGTGTTGAGCCTGGTGCATTGAAACTAGACGGCACAACGTTGGCTGATATCTATTTGGGTAAAATCAGTAACTGGAATGACCCTGCGATTAAGGCGATGAACCCAGATTTGACCTTGCCAGATGCAGCAATCACAACAGTATTCCGCTCAGATGGTTCAGGTACGACATTTAACTTTACTGACTATCTTGCCAAGGTATCACCAGACTGGAAAGACACCGTTGGTGTTGATAAAACCGTCAAATGGCCGACCTCTGCTACTGGTGCAGGCGGTAAAGGTAACGAAGGCGTCTCAAGCTATGTAAACCGCATGAAAAACTCTATCGGCTATGTTGAGTATGCTTACGCTAAGCAAAATAAGATGTCACATACTGCGCTGAAAAACGCAGCTGGTAACATCGTACAGCCATCTGCTGAGACGTTTGCTGCGGCAGGTGATATCGACTGGTCACAACAAGAAGGCTTTTATAAAGTCATCACCAACTCTGAAACTGACCAAGCATGGCCTATCGCTGCTGCGACCTTTATCTTGGTACATAAGCAACCAGAAAATCCTCAGCAAGTCGCTGGCGTGTTGAACTTCTTTGACTGGGCTTATACCCAAGGTGATGACAGCGCCATGGAACTAGACTACGTACCATTCTCTGACACGGCAGTGGCCTTGTTCAAAGAGAAGTGGAACGAAGTAAAAGGTAGCGATGGTCAGCCTGTCTACAAGCCAGCTCAGTAATTTGTTTCTGCTAAATACGATTTAGCAACTGACAAGTTATCCTCTCGAATAACTATTCTCCGGTAGTTGTTTGAGAGGTTTTAACACAGCAAATTTGATGAATACATCTCGATAGATATGCTTACTCATACCGTCTAAGTTTGTTGTGTTAAAACCTGAGATACATCTTTTAATATTTCGATTCATCCCATTCAATGCTGAGACACTTATGACAGACTTAAGGTCCCAACTGGCTAAACAAAAACGTTACGACGCTTTATTTGTGAACTCTACCAAAGCGTTTGCCATACTCGTCCTCCTATCTTTAGGGGGCATTTTGGTGTCTCTAATTGTTGGAGCATGGCCGAGTATTCAAGAGTTTGGTTTGGGATTTTATACCAGCAATAACTGGGATACAGTCGCCAATGAATACGGGGCATTAGCGCCTATTTACGGCACCTTAGTCACCTCATTTATCGCTATTGTTATCGCGGTTCCAGTCAGTTTCGGTATTGCGATATTTTTAACCGAGATGTGCCCTAAGTTCCTCAAAAAACCACTTGGTATCGCCATTGAGTTGTTGGCTGGTATTCCATCTATCATTTATGGCATGTGGGGACTGTTCGTATTTGCGCCGTTCTTTGGTGATCACATTCAGCCATG
>Ga0209595_100493_pt1 | contig 13575 bp, 7 predicted proteins | sample Porto_4metaG_FD_187427 | JGI IMG/M metagenome (GOLD analysis project Ga0209595, IMG submission 187427) | Marine algal microbial communities from Porto, Portugal - Porto_4 metaG (SPAdes) (version 2) | ecosystem: Host-associated > Algae > Red algae > Unclassified | place: Portugal: Porto | collected...
ATTTCAGTGCGACCTTATTAAGCAAACATTATTCTGACGGCAAATATAGGTATTCTTGACGGATAGAAGTTTTTATTTACAAAAAAAGAGCCATTTCCTGCAGTGAGGAGATGACTCTTTTTGTTTTATGTGGGATTAAAGTAGATTATTTTATAATCACTTGGGTACTAACGAAGTCACACCATTATTACTAAACCAGATACCTTTATCTGCCCCATTAATATCACCATCTAAATTAAAATCAGCGAGGTTGTATATTAGGAAATTACCATTGATTAGACTCCATGGTGCTTTGTCTTGTCCGTTGATATCGTAGCCTTGTTCATCTGATATAGCATCGCCTGCGTACATAGCGTAGCTACCATCTTGTAGTTGTTTTTGTCCAAAAGCGGTAAGGGTACGATAACTTTCATTAAGGCGAAAATCATAGTTGAGTGTGTAGTTATTAATTGGAACTGGCTCTGGAGTCAGAATAGCAATATGATTACGGTGACGAATATTTATATAAACAGAGTCAACATCTACCATGAATCGAATATTATCATTTAGAAAATATATTTGTCCATCTTCGAGGAGTAAAGCCGCTGCCTCTGCGATACGCGTATCGGGCGTCAAGTCGGTCTGAAAGGTGACCAATACCCAGTCAATTGCACCCGTAGGCAAGGCGGTTGAGTCTATTCGTTCGATGCCATTATAGTTCCAAGTGTCGGCTGAATAGGGTTGTTCGGCAGGTATCAGTCTTTGTTGTTGGAGTTTATTTTCCATCATACCTGTGTTGAGATTATAAGGACCTTCGAGATAGGCGTATAAGAGAGGTCTGACTACGGGATAGTCAATGCTGCAATCTATCAGGTTGCCATTTTCATCATATGAGGGCAGGTATTGTCCTTCTATTTCGATGGATGCAGTGGTCGTATTGGTATCTGCATCAGTGATACTGACGGTATAAATGCCAGGCGAAAGGTTGTAAATTTGTGGAGCTGTTTCGCCGTTACTCCATTGAATATCAAAAGGTTGTATACCACCGATTATGTGTGCAGTTGCGGAGCCTTCCGTTAGGCACTGTGCGTGTGTAGCGGAAAGCGAAAGGCTGAGTTCATTAGTTTGTATGCTGCTATTGGAATAGCGGTCATTAAAAGTCATACTACCGATACTGCGAATTTTTCCATTGGCTTTTATCATGCTGCCTTTACGGATTCTGAGTGCGAAAGGGTCGCCATTGGGTACATCTTCAGAAATGACAATGGCACTGACAATACCTATCAAACCGTTCGATAATTTGTTGCTGCGATCTGTACGAGTCATAGCTACGCCAAGTATATTGGTAGTGCTGTCAAATTTTTCGATATACCGTTCGGGATTTAAGGAAGAATCACTAACGTCCATGCTTGCTTCTATGACTTCAATACCGTCAAAATTTATTTCAAACGACATTCCATGCCCTTCGGTGGGTGCATTTTGGTCATTGATATAAATGGCGTAGCGAAAAGTAGTCGTGGTGGCATCGGAAATTGTATTGAGCGGTTCGATACTGTAATTGATAGTGCTTGCGATAAAATTTAGAGGCTGAAAAGCGTGTGATTTGCCATAGTGCGTGAGGATGAGGTATAAATCTTGCTCATCAACTACGCCGTTGCCATCTGCATCTTGGTGTTTACCGTTGACATGTGAGATGACTTGCTGCCATTCTTTACTGTGTTGTCCTTCAAAATTGGTGCTTGAATTGCTGCGTACTGTTCCGATATTTATTTGTGCAAGTCCCCAGTATAGAGCGTCTTGCATATTGACAATACCATCAAAATTGAGGTCACCCGGAAAGACCAAATCGCAAGACCCCAAATCTTCTGCACAAAAATCTTCCCAATCGGCATCGAAATTATTGCCTGCACTGATGTAAGCATTGGTGCTAAATTGTAATTGACCGCACAAATTGAGCAAATCGGGCGGATAGCAACCTGTGAGTTGATTGGCTTGTAAACCGAGATAAATGAGGTTGTAAAGATTGCCGAGGTCGGGAGGCAGTTCGCCGCTCAATTGATTACGCCCAACGCCAAAATGTGTGAGTGTTATGAGATTACCCAATTCGGCGGGGATTTCACCCGTCAAATCATTATTGAATAACCAAAGTTGGCGCAGATTGTAAAGATTACCTAATTCGGGCGGAATATTACCCGAAATTTCATTATTATAAAGGTAAAGACGGCTCAAATTTTCCAAGCTGCCTAATTCGGGTGGTAAGTTTCCAACTAATTGATTATCAGATAATCTCAATTCTACGACACAGCCATTTTCATTCAAAACAACCCCGTACCACATATCTATTGATTCGTTAAGATTCCATGCGATAGTCCAATTCGCGCCGTTTGTGCTTTGATATAATTCGACCAAAGCCAGCGAATCGCTTTGACGACAAATATAAGGCATACACAAACCCGTATTATTCTCGCAGAAATCGTCCCAGAGTCCATCAAAATTATTACCCAAGTCAATATTGTACGTTTCTAATTGTCCGCATAAATTTTGTAAATTAGGCTCAAAACAGCCACTCAATTGATTGGTTTTTACGCCTAAATGAATGAGATTATTTAGATTTCCTAATTCGGAGGGAAGGTTTCCGGTGAGTTGATTGTTAGTCAATCCTAAGCGAGTGAGGTTGGATAAATTACCGAGTTCGGGCGGTATATTTCCCGTCAAAAAATTACCATACAGCCAAAGTTGTTCAAGGCTGTATAAATTGCCCAAGTCTGGCGGGATACTCCCCGTTAGTGCATTGTCGTGGAGGTATAATCTGACTAAACTAATCAAATCGCCCAGCGCAGGTGGAATATTTCCACTCAATTCATTGTCGCGCAAATCGACAATAGATACGCAGCCACCCGCACTAAGTGTAATGCCGTGCCAAGTATCCATGGGGTCGTAGAGATTCCACGTATTTGTCCAATCTTCGCCATCTGTACTATTAAAAAGGGTGACGAGTGCCAGCGAATCACTTTGTCGGCAAGTAGTAAGTGTACAAATGCCATCGCCCATATCGCAAAAGTCTTCCCAAGTAACGTCAAAATTATTGCCTGTGCTGATGTTTTGGGTCATGAGTTGGCTACAAAGGTTCATCAATGCAAAATCAAAACATCCTGTGAGTTGATTATTTTGCAAACCCAAATGAATGAGACTGCTTAGATTGCCCAATTGAGGCGGTATGCTGCCTGTGAGTAGATTTGTTCCCAGTCCAAGATGGCTAAGGTTGCCGAGGTTGGCAAGTTCTGGCGGGATTGTGCCTGTCAATTGGTTTTTAAATAACCATAATTGGTTCAAATTCAATAAATTACCTAGTTCGGGTGGTATGGTATCGGTGAGTTGATTGTCTTGTAAATACAATCTTTCAAGTGCTTCAAGATTACCCAATTCAGGCGGAATGTTGCCGGCAAGTTTGTTGGAGCGCAAGTCGATTTGAGTGACGCAGCCGTATTCATTGAGCATAATACCATGCCATGTAGTCATAGGTTGCAAGATGTCCCAAGTGTTTGTCCAGTTTGTGCCATCGGTTGCATCGTATAGGTTCACGAGTGCGAGCGAATCAGATTGGCGGCAACTATACAAATCACATAAACCAACTTGTGTACTACAAAAACTTGACCACGGGGCAAGAAAATTATTGCCCGTTGTAATGTTATCGCCAACAATTTGCTCACATAAATTGTATAAATTTTCGGAAAAACAACCGTATAAATCATTATTTTTGAGGGCTAAATGGGTTAGGTTGATTAAATTTCCAATTTCTTCGGGGATACTTCCGGTGAGTAAGTTACTCCCCAATCCCAAATGAGTGAGGTTGCTTAGGTTGCCCAATTCGGGCGGAATATTTCCGCTTAATTGGTTGTTATACAACCAAATTTGCTCTACATAATTGAGGTTGTCAAGTTGCGTTGGGATGCTTCCTTTCAAACCATTACTGAATAAATCAAGGCGTTGGACGCAGCCATTTGCATTGAGTGTCACGCCATGCCAAGTATCCATCGGTTGGTTTATATCCCATGTATTTATCCAATTTGATCCATCAGTCATATTGAATAAGGTCAATAGCGTAAGGGAATCATTGAGCCTACATTCGGGTGTTAAGCCGAAGTAAGTCAATGTATTGTATAGATTGAGTCTGCCGTTGCTTTGGCATTTTCCGGTCAAATCCGAGTTGGTATCCACCGAATTGAGTAAGGCAGCTTTGAGGTCGGTATATGGTCGATTGGGTTCTACTTCCAGTAGCAAAGCACAGGCACCTGCCACTAATGGGGCTGCCATCGAAGTACCACTACGATTACCGTAACTATCAAAAGGCGTACAACTGCGGATGAATGAACCGGGTGCCGTCAAATCGACGTGAATTGCGCCAAAATTGGAGTAGTTAGCAAGTAAATCATTATGGTCGGTAGCGGCTACGCTGATGATATTGTCGAGATCGTAGCTTGCCGGATAAAAAGGGTCAGTATCAATATCTGCGCCGTATTCATTTCCAGCTGCGGCGACGAATATATGACCACTGTTTTTCGCACTGTCAATAGCATTATACAAGGTTTGGTTGTAGCTACTACCTCCCCAACTGTTGTTGCTGATCGGCATGCCCATTTGTATGGCATAATTGAGTGCGCGCGCTGCGTCTGCACTTGTTCCGATACCTTCATCGCTGAAAAATTTGAGGGCAGCGAGTTGTACATTCCAAGTCACGCCCGCAATACCTGTAGTGTTATCGCCTTGTGCGCCTACGATACCCGCTACGTGTGTACCGTGCGAATGTCCGTCATAAGGGTCATTATCATTATCTCTAAAATCCCAGCCGATGAAATCGTCTATAAAACCGTTATTATCGTCATCAACGCCATTTTTATCCCCTTCGTCAAAGACCCACTCAGTTCCGTCCCATTCCAACACTCTTCCGTCTCCGTCGGCATCTTCGGCGAGGTTTTGCCAGATGTTTTCAAGAAGGTCTTCGTGCTTCCAATCAATACCCGTATCAATAATGGCAACCACAACCGAGGGGCTTTCAGTCGTGATATCCCATGCTTCGAGTGCGTCAATATCTGCATCGGGTGTACCACCATTCTGACCGATATTTCTCAATGCCCATTGGTTTGCAAATGCGGGGTCGTCCGGTTCACCGCTTGCCGGAGCTGCTTCGAGTCTGATGAGGTGATTGGGTTCAACAAATTCAATATCGGGATGGTTTTTATATTGGTTGATGAGTGCGTCCATATCCGCTTTTGTGCGAACTTGCGGTACTTTCCATAATTCAATGCCAAGACTGGAGTAAATATCCTTAACATTTGCCCTAAGCATAATCTTTAAGTTGTTTTTTTGTGCCGTTGTTCGGTTGGATTTTATTTTAATTAACAATTCGCCCTCTACGTAATCATTTGATTGGCTGTAAGATAGCGTACATAGGCAGCAGAGTAGTACGATGATTGTGTTTGTAAATGTGAATCTCATTTTAATCGTTATTTTTTTGATAAAAAATAAGTAACGAGGAAATAATAAGTTGGACAATTTAGACGAGTTCATTTTGTTTTCAGTTTTTCTTTGAAGGTTCTGCTGAAATAAGGATATTTTTAAATTATTTTATGATAAAAAATATTTATAAATAATTCATTTGTAATAATAAATAAATTACAAAATAATTTTAATTAATTAAAAAATGGCTATATTTCAGTGTAACCTTTGAAAGAAGGAATATTGCTGATACTATGACTGATTTCAAAGGAAAAATGAGGGCAAAAGAAGCCGTCCAAATGTTCAACTTATTGTTTCATCGTTACTATGTACACCAGTTTTCTGTAAAGAAAGTGAAGAAATGCCCCCACATCCGTCGATGTACACGGGGACATTTCTTTTTGAAGTGTGCCATAGGCATACTTGTGGTAAGAATACCACATCACAAACCACTTCCTTGTAGCCGACTTTTCGACCCACACATAACTGCTGTATGTTCTTTATAATGGAATTTCATTTGAACTTCCAATACAAAGGTATTTCGTTTTTGGTACATAATCTTTCTTGATTATTGGTTTAAATAAAATAAAATTATTGTATTTTTTTACATAAGTATATAATAATCAGTTTTTTATAATTTTTCAAATAAAAATAAATTATTAAGAATACGGATTCTATTTAATTTACCTTAACTATCTTTTGAGTAAAAATACGCTGTGTATCTTTTTCGATAATACTTAAATGATACATGCCCGAAGCTCTAATACTTGGATTAATCGGTAATTGAGCGTTCGTAATTCGCTCATTTTGTGTGAATATGACTTGTCCGAGTGCATTGTATATTCTTAATTCAAATTCGCCGCGTAAAGTGCCCATGTCTATTAAAAGATAGTCATTAAATGGATTGGGCGAGATTTGAATGCCTGTAAGTATTTCGCTGTAGTCCAATGCTGTTATGCTATTGGGTATTTCTATCATTTCGCTGGTGGTTACAGAGCCGCAGGGATTGGTGATGGTGTGTTGAACCATGACCATAGTTCCGGGGATAGCCGGGAATTGTGGGTTGGTGATGTTGGACGACCATTTGCTATCTACTAACCATTCGTTGGTCATGTTAGGGTTTCCCATCAACATCAATCGCCCGTTTTCTATGAGGTAGTCAAAGTTGGTATCTGGCATTCCTGCATCAATTGGGATGTAGAGGCTGTCGGTATGGGTACAGCCATTGGCATCCGTAATGGTGAGGCGGTAGGTGTTATCGCCTTGTATATCAGTTAATTCGTTGGTCGTTTCGCCATTTGCCCAAGTGTAAATGTAAGGCGATGTTCCACCGTTTGGATTCGCAGTGATACCGCATTGGTCGGCAGTCAAAGCAAGGTTTGCGGACATGGGTTGCGGTGCTTCAATGGTGACTGTTCGACTGCTATTGCAGCCATTGGTATCTGATATCATGACGTTGTATGTGCCTGCACCGAGGTTGTTGAGATAAGGTCCGGTTTCTCCATTTGCCCAAGTATAGGTGAATGGCGGCGTACCCCCCGTTGGGTAGACTTCTACTGCGCCATCGCTTTCGCCTGCACAGGAGATGGGCGTGGTGACAAATTCGTACATAGGTACATCGTAATTGATATATCCGCTTGTCGTGATTGTACAGCCATTTCCATCGGTAATGCTTACGGTATGGTTGCCTGCGCCCAAGCCTGTTGCGGGGTTTATGGTTGTACCATTTGACCAGAGATAGGTCAGTGGTGGCGTGGCATTGAGCATTTTGACTAATATTTCGCCATCGGATGCGCCACAAGTTGCATTTTGAGGAATGACACAATCTATGGTAAATTCTTCATTCATAATTTCAACGGAAGTCGTTGCTGAACAGCCGTTACTATCATTGACGGCAACGGTATAAGTTCCTGCCAATACATTGCTAATCTGTGGCGTAGTCGCGCCATTGCTCCATGCAAATGTATAGTTTCCATTACCGCCTGTTGCGCTCACTAATGCGTTGCCTGTACCGCCTTCGCAAGTCGATGGATTTTCAGTTTGAAATAAAGTCAAGGGCGTGCCTTCGCCTGTAATCGTGACGGATTGTTGGGCAGTACAGCCGTTGGCATCGGTGACAGTAAGCGTGTAAGTTCCATTTGGTAAATTGGGGCGGTCTTCGCCTTCATATCCATCGTTCCATGTGTATGTGAAAGGGGCTTGTCCGCCGGATGTGGTAGCTGTTGCACTTCCCTGATTGTCGCAAGTAGCATTGGTAGATTGTACGTTAATGCTAAGGTTTGTTCCTGTACTCTCGATAGTGAAACTGCCGTTTGTAGTGCAACCATTGGCATCTGTAATCGTGGCGGTGTATCTACCTGCATTTTCCGTGATAGTGTTGCCTGTTTGCCCATTGCTCCATACGTAGGTGTAGGGGGCTTGTCCGCCTGTGGGAGTGAGGGTTATGCTGCCGGAGGTGCTACAATTGGCATCGGTGATTTGAGGTGAGGGATTGATGTTGATAGCATCACAAGGGTTGGATTCCTCAATAATTGTTATCGTAACACAACTAAGATTATTGCTGGTATTGGATTCCGGTGCGGCGTTGTTGTAATTGGCTTCGGCGCAGATTTGAACGGATGAGGGTAAACCCGTAGGTAGGTTAGTATCAATACCTTCTCCATCCTCTTCATCTCCATTACCTAAGACCGATATATCCTCTCCCAAAACTTCTATTACCGAACCACCTGTGCTACGAACTGTGTATTGAAGGATAACATCTACATCCGCAGCATCGGGCGCAGTGGTATATTGGTCACAATCAATGCTGATTTGTTCGCCTTGTGTGTAGGAGTTTTTATCTGTGGTGAGGTTTTCTATGTAGAAATCGTGGTTGTTTGTTGGTGTGCTACCAATGTTCACTGTAATACAGGAAAGGTTGTTAGCTGTATTGCTTTCTGATACTGCACCGTCGTAATTGGCTTCAGCACAAATTTGAACTGTTGAGGGCAAGCCCGTAGGTAAGTTGGTATTGATACCTTCTCCATCTTCTTCATCTCCATTACCTAAGCCTGATATATCCTCTCCTAAAACTTCTATCACCGAGCCACTTGTACTACGAACTGTGTATTGAAGGGTAACATCTACATCCGCAGCATCGGGCGCAGCGGTATATTGGTCACAATCAATGCTGATTTGCTCGCCTTGTGTGTAAGAGTTTTTATCTGTGGTGAGATTTTCTATGTAGAAATCGTGGTCTGTATCGGGGTCTGGATTGCCTTCAAATGCTAAACAAATATTGAAATCTGTTGTACTTGGTGGTACTCCGCCTTCAGAATAGTTGTATATTCTAATGAAGTAGGTACTACCAATGTTAAGATTGCTAATGGTGATATTTTCTGAGTCACCTTCTCCGCCTCCATTATCTACGCAATCAATTAGGTCATTATTGCCACATCCATCATACACAGCCAATACAAGGTCTAATCCTGATGATGGGTTGGCGCCAATATTCGCTTCAGATGCAGACGCCGTAAATGAATACCAGACATCATTTGAAGTATCGCTGGTGTAACCAGAACAATTAACAGGAGATAATGAAGGTGTTGCACCCGCTAAAGTAGTATTTAACTGACAGTACACATTTTCTCCTAAAAATGTAAGGGGTATAGCATTATTACACTCATCATTTGAAGGCGGTGTGTCATTGCCACCTCCATTATCATTCCCACCTTCGCAACGATAAAAACCTCCGGGATTATAATAATGGTCAAGTATCCATGTATAACTTTTACCATTGTTTGCCCATCGACTTGAACCCCATTGCGAGACTCCTCTCCCATGTCCATAGCACTCCTCACCTGCACTGATATAATCGTTTATGCAAGGCCAAGCGTTTCCTGTTCCAGCATAACCATCACCACAACCACAATCATTATTTTCGGCAGAGTATTCGGAAAAAGCTATTGTAGAACCGCCTTGACCGTTGACCATGACCTCTCCTAAAGTAGCTGCCGCAGCATTTACACAACTCGAGTATTCATCACTATCCCATGCTTGCTTACAAGGCGTACTGGCTATGTCGTAGTTGCTACTGTAAGGATTTAAAGCATAGTAAGTTCCATAGGTCCGGTACGCGACAGCCCCGGTTTTGAGTGATTCACTATTCCATGAAGCTATCCATTCATCATTCAAACCTGAACCTACATAAGCTTCCATGGATAAAACATCAACAGAGTTGCAAGAATTACAACTGCAATTAGTACCTACACGGATAGTGCTGGCAGAAGGACAAATGATAGACTTTTCTAAATCGGTTTTTTTAATGACGGGAGTAGCCCCACTTTTAGGTGGAAGGTTGTCAATGATAGGGTGCAAATTTGGATTTATTTTTTTCTGTGTATTGCTCAATTCAAAGTTTTTGGAGAGTATTTGCCTTCGAATGAGATTAAATTTATATTTATTAGGCAAAAAACCTTTCTTTTCAACAATGACATGGAGTTTATCCAGTTCTGAAATATCTGTCGGAAATAAATTAAGCGGCATGTAATATGCCCCTGTGTCATCGGTTTTCGTTTTTACACCAGAAAACTCTTTTATCTTGACACTTGCATTTTTTATTGGGTTGCCTTGAGTGTCCCTGACAAAACCTTGAATTGAAGGTGTATCCGGCATAACTAAAGATTTACCTGATAGCTTTTCCATCAAAATATTGACATGTAAATCCGTATCAGACTCTATCAAAAAGTAAGTTTCAAGTGTCTTGTAATCAACTGCGGCAAATTTTAAATCAATTCTACCTGTTTTATCTGCAATCGAGAAAACACCTTCTTCATTAGCCCTTTTTAGCTGTTTCTGATTTTCATTTACTACCTCCACAAAAGCAGGTATTCTTACTTCTGTATGTATGTCTTTTATTGTAAAGGTTATTTTTTCATTATTATTTGTTTGCCCCAAAACGCTTCCGCTTACAATAAGATATAGCAGTAGCAGGTACAAGTATTTCGTTGTATTCATTTTTAATAATTTTTGATTGTGATATGGTAAAAAATATGTTTTTTTAGAGGCTTGTTTCTCTTCGTGGGATTGTGCTGCCGTCAGCAAGAATGACGAGTTGCTGACCGTCTTTTGTCTCAAAAAGTCCTTTGGGGTTTCGGCAAGTGCAAATTCTTTTCTTCAAAGATTGCACCCCACCGATTATCCCTCGCTCTTTGGTGTTTCTATACACGTATCGCGAACAACTTTCTTTAAAAATACATTTGCGGCGATATTTGCAAGGCAGCAACCAGTATAAACGAATGATAATCAGCAGGATGTACTTCATGATTTATGCACGTTTAAAAACAAGTACTTGAAATGACATGGTAAATCCGGGCTGTCCGCCGAAACCAAAACAACCGCTTGTGGGTGCTACGTTTGTTTCTACGCTTTCCATACTCACGTATTCCCAGCCTTCCGATGCGCCCTTGTCTATGATTTGCTGCAACTGTTCGGCAACTGTTGCGCTTGAGTCGTTGCGGGTAATACCGCCTCTAAATGGCTTTATTTTATATTCCATGATTTTTGATTATTTTTGATGTGAATTAAAATAAGCCTTGAGTACGATAGTATTGATTGACTTGATTGAGGTGATAGTTGTGTTTTTTCTTTTTCTTAGCAGCTAGAGTCAAGAGGTAGATGCTTGCGCCTGTAATAATTGCACCTCCTGCGACAAGTCCGCCGCCACCGTCCAAGTAACGACTACCTAATGACATACCTCCGCCCGCAATCATACCAAGACCAACACCTATTCCTGTTCCAGCAAGATAATTATAGTTGTTTCGCGATTTCAAATTCAAAATCGTCTCGTTGATATGGCAGTTAACCTCAGGGTTGCTCCAGTCATACTTATTGATATTAATACCAACTTGGTTAAACACAACCGACTTGGACATTAAATCCAACCGTTGTGATTTGTCTCCATTGCACATTTCTACTTGTTGTGCATTCGTAAAAGTTGCTCCGAAGACCATCAAGCAACAAATAATTAATGATGTAATTCTCATGATTTAAAAATTTCAAAAAAGTTTGTAATATAATATTCTATGAAGTCATTTAGCTAATCCTCATATTCCCATGACTTCATACCACAAAAGTATAGGCAATATTTCAGCTTATCTTTCGGATTATTTAAAATAAATAAAACTTTTTTTATATTTTTGTGAAATGCTAAATATTGATACTCAATTAATTATATTAAAAAATGAAGATTTCAAATAAAGAAAATAGGCGTTTTTTACTACTTGAATTATTAGAAAAATTTGACAAAAAAGAACTCAAAGGCTTGCGGCATTTCGTGTCGTGTCGGTATTTTAATACCGACCAATATGTTGTCAAATTACTCGAAATGCTTGTAAATGAAGTAGTTGGAAAGAAGGCAATGGATGAGAATATACGAAGCAAGGTTTATGAAAAAATATTTGGTAGTTCGATGCAGGGCAGTAAAGAAAAAGCTACCTTCAACGCTAAAATGAACGCACTAACTCGCCTTACCGAACGCTTTTTGACCATCGAAGCACTCGAAAATCAGGAAGTCTATGCCAATGATTTGTTATTAAGTAAATTGCGTGAAAAACAGGAATACGCCCTATTTAATAGGCATACAAATAGATTTAAAAAGCAAGCAGTCAAAGAGAAAAAAGGTAGCCGACATCACGAACAACAGGTGAAAATTCAGTGGCAATTATTGAAATACTATTACACAACGGGTGTCTTTAGAAAAACTGATAATCTCAACGAAATCAATCGACAACTTGACTTGTACTATTTACTTCAAAAACTCGACCTGTATCTTACCGCAAATTCATTTCAGAAATATTTTAAAGATAGGAAGTATGTTTTTTTAAATTCAAAAGAAATCGAATACCTGTGTGCTATACCTAAATATACACATCATCCGGTGGTTGCTACTTACTTAGCGACCATCCGATTAAATAACGACAGAAATACGCAAAACTACGATGCTTTATTTAGCTTGTTAGAGAAATTCGAATCTCAAATTCCGGCTACCTTGCTGAGCGAAAGTACCACTGTACTCACCAATTTCTGTGCAGACCAAATCAAAAGAGGTAATACGGATTTTTACCAACAACAGTTTGAATTATACCTTATTTTGGAAGAAAAAAATCTCTTGCTTGAAAATAATGCCATGCCTGTTCGCAAATTCAAAAATCTGGTTGCGACGGCTTGTCACATTGGTGAGTATGATTGGGCAGAGCAAATTATCAGAAAATATAGCCCATTTGTAAATGAAAAAGATAGGGAAGATATCCGAAATTTCAATCTCGGCGCATTGGCACTTTATAGGGGCGATTATGAAGGTACGAAAGATTATTTTTCTATTATTTACAACCGCATCAATCCCATTTATGATATTAATTTAAAACTTATGGTTGCGAAATGTGACTATGAGACTGGCTTGGATTACGACCGTACAGTACCTTCTTTTGAGACAACAGAAAAATATATTCAGCAACTTGTTAGTATGAAGAAGGAAGATAAACCCCCTTACAAGAGATTCATTCGAATGCTGATAAATTTATTTAGAATAAAACATCGTGTAGCAAAAAAAACATTGGAAAGTGTCAAAAAAGAGTTAGAGACCACTCAACATATCAGCGATAAAAAATGGCTCGAAGAAAAAATAAAAGAGCTCGAAGCCAGACCACCTAAAAGGTTTTAATGAACAAATTCACCCCTTCTTAATCTCATCCCAAGCCTCCAAAACCCTCATCTGCGTTGGGCGATTTTCGGGAACTTTGCGGAGGGGTTCGCATTCGCGGAGGGTTTCGTAGCACATCTTTGGGAGGGCTTGATAAAGTGCCGTGCCTTTCGTTTTCCACGCCATCATTTCATCGCTGATTTGGCGGATGATTTTGCCGGGGTTGCCAACGACCAAACTGCGGCGCGGAATCCGAGTATCAGCTTTCACAAAACACAGCGCACCGATGATACACTCCTCCTCAATGACGACATTATCCATCACAACAGCGTTCATTCCGACCAGACAATTTCGCCCGATTTCTGCGCCGTGAATAATCGCGCCATGCCCTATGTGTGCGCCTTCGTGTAGCCGCACCGTCA
>Ga0209595_100496_pt1 | contig 13510 bp, 9 predicted proteins | sample Porto_4metaG_FD_187427 | JGI IMG/M metagenome (GOLD analysis project Ga0209595, IMG submission 187427) | Marine algal microbial communities from Porto, Portugal - Porto_4 metaG (SPAdes) (version 2) | ecosystem: Host-associated > Algae > Red algae > Unclassified | place: Portugal: Porto | collected...
TTCTTGCAGTTGAGCATCTTCTTCGACACTCCTCCCCCGCCCTATCGTGCCTTTTATGGGTTGCGAAATAAGTTGCTGTCCTTGCTTTTTCAAGAAGCGTTCAGGGCTGGCAGAAAGTAGGTAGCGGTTATTTTTTTTATAAAAAGAAGCGAAAGGAGCTTTCGCCAAATCATTGAGTCGAGTAAATAAAGACACAGGATGAATCTTCGCATTTTCTGCGAAAAATTCTTGACAAAAATTCATCTCGTACAAGTCGCCTTCAATGATGTGTTGACGGATTTTTTCGACTGTTTTTAAATAGTCATTTTTATCAATGCGAGATTGCACTTTAATGGATGAGTTATTATTTAAATGGTCGTCAATCGCGGTATTTTGAATTTGAATAAATATTTCCTCGCTATTATTTTCATTTGAATGAATGACGACCTTATCTACCTGAATTTCAATTAAATACTGAGGTTCAAAGAAATGTAAAACAGGCAAGCCGATGCCATCGTAGTTATTAGATTGTAGCTTTTCTACATTATTTTTAAGGTCATAAGTCAGGAAGCCAAATAGCCAGCTTTTTTTATGATTAATAAACGATTTTAATTGCTCGAAAGGAGATTGACCGTTATTTGGTATCGTTAATTCACGTACCGTATCAACAGCAATGAGCGTTTCATAATCTTGATAATTTGCGTGTTCATACTTGTTATTATCCAGATAGCAAAGCGTATCAAATTGGTCTGCCCATGTCAATGCCTGACGCTTAAACATCGCTACATTCGACAAAGGAAAAGTAGTACGAATTGTTTTTATAGGTGTATGGATTTGTGTGACCAATTATTTTTAAATTAAAATTTTTTAAATACATAAAGACGCGAATACCGTACAAGCAAATTCATTCGCCATGTAAAATATTTTACTACACATGGCGGTTAAAACCGCCTGTACTATCAGTACAGTTATTTCAAAATTGATGCCCAATTATTTGATGATGACTTTTTGGCTGAATTGCCCTTCATCATGTTGGATATTGACAAAATAAATGCCTTTGGGCATGGTCTCTAAATTAACATTTTCATTGTACATACCATTGATATTGCCTAAACCTTTTTGTTGCACAGTCTGCCCCAATGTATTGAGGATAGTGAGTTGAGCATTATCCAATTGTACATCAGTCAATTGAAGCGTAAATATGCCTGTATTCGGATTAGGTAATATTTGTAATTGACTGTTTTCTAAAAGTATATCTTCATTAGAAATCGTCGTGCAATTTCCGCTATGTGGTGCATTTGCTAGGTCTCCTATGGTAAATTGGTAATAAATCTGTGACCCAAAATCCGAATTAAAACTTATTATATTAAAAGGCGCATCCATGCGTCTTATCCGTGCATATCCAGTACCTTGACTTGGATTAAAGCCCCAGCCCAGCCCATCGCCACCACTATCAAAAATACGCAATACATAGCATCCCGGATCGAGTCGAAATTCATCTTGGTAGGTTTGGTTATTAGCCAATGAACCTGCGGCACGCTGCCCTACGATGTTACCATCCACATCTTCAATACGATAACTGGTTTGGCTACCGGCATTGGAAGTACTGATATAAATAATAAAACTATCGGGCAACATTGGAGGAATTTCATAAGCGGAGGACATTTTGTTATTGATGGTATTTTGGTCGGACGCACCATTGGCAGTTGTAATTTCGGCATTGAAAATACGATTATCTGCATCATAATTTGTCCACGAAATGGAGGGGAGTGTAACTTCCGCCTCTTCCATGAAAGCAAGACTACCCGTCCATGTGTGCGTACAAGATGCTGCACCTTTTACTCCATAGAAAATATCGGCAGAAGTAAGTGTTTCGCTACCTTCATTTCTGATTTTTATGGTGGGTTCGTTACAAGCCGGATTTACTCGACCGTGTATGTCGGAAAGCGTCGGATTGATGATGTCTGTGATTGCTGCATCAGTCGTATGGTTATTTGTACCATAAGAAACCAATTGTGCGCTATATATGTATATGGGGTTTTGGTCACCACTCCAAAAATATACTTCCATGTCAAGGTCTATCTCGGCAGTGCTGCCCGCCTGCACATAAGGTGTAAGGTCAAATTCATGTGTAGTGACACGTGAACCGGGACACCAGTTTGCCCGATTGTATATCCATGTCCCGCCTTGCGGATGAATGGGATTGAAGCCACAATCGTCGCGCCATAATGTTTCCTCTCCAATTTTATTACCATCCACATTTACACTATAATCGCGTATGCAAAATTCGGCACAATTAACATTATTGGTAAACCCATGACCGCTAATCGTAACACGAAGTTTGTGTTGGTCTGAATTGGCGGGTATATCAACCGTTTTTGCATAAAAGTCAGCTATTTCAAAGCCAAAACCACCTGTAGTATAATCACCTCTACCACTATAAACACTCTGAATATCAATGACATCAAGCGGTGGTGTGCCTTCTATGAAATCGAATCGCAAAGACACCGCAAAACCGGTTGACCAACCATCATAGAAAGCACGTATCATGACTGAATCTCGGAGTAAAGGAACAAAATCCGTAACATCAAATACATAATCGTGTTCCCAATCAGGGGTATAACCGTTTTCACTCTCTCGCATAAACCTTCCATAAGGCGTAATCACACGCGCCAATTCAAGAGGATTCATGACTTCAAAAACATTCCAAGTGGTATCCATTGTCATAGGATCTACCATAACAAATGTTGAGTCATAAGTTCCGGTCGGTATCATTGCTTCGATGAGTGTCGTATAATCCCAATCACTACAACCATCTGATGCACAGCCCAATGTGTAGGTCATCAAGACTTTGTTGTATTGAGTAGTTCCATCAGGAAAGTAGCCCATTTCGTCATAGGCAAGGTTCCACGTCATGTCTGTTTTATCATGAACAAAGACCGTTGTAGTATCTCCCGGAGAGGCAAGCGTTTTATTGTTTGTGATTATAAAAATAAATAAAAGCACAAATAAATAAAAGATGAATGTTGTGTGTATTCGCATGGGTATAAAGTTTTTTGATTTGACAATAAATCACTGTTTTTGAATTCATCAAAATTACTAAATCAACAAAACATCTTCTATATATTTACAACATTTATTTTAAAAGACGCGTAACTACACAGGTTCTCGCCTGATTTTTAAATATTAAAAAAAATTAGAGCATGTTTAAAAATTTTTAAACTGATAATCAATAGCTATGGTTTTGGTGAGATGTCGAAGAGGGAGTTTATCGAGATAAATGACCGATTTGATGTGAAGTCAAGTTCATAAAGTATGAAAAAACCAGAATTTTATACAAATTCATTATTAGACTTTATTTCAAATTGGTAAAACACGCTGATAAAAATCAATCAGTCGTTTTTCTTCAACTTCCCATATGTATATCTGAGCGGCTTTTTTACATTCCAATTGTATATGATTATACAATTTTTTATCATTTAAAAGTCGTTGTATGGCAGCTACGACGAGTGGTGTTTCGAGCCTATCCAATGTGAGCGCGACTTCATATTGTTCGACGATTTTCTGCACCTCCGGGAAGTTCATATTAATCGACGGCACACCTGCCTGAATGTAATCCAGAAATTTATTCGATAAAGAGTAATAATAACTTAATCCTTTGTTTTCCAGTAGATTAAGTCCGACAGTTGCTTGCGGTGTAAGCTGTTGCAAATCGGCAGGTTCGACATATCCGAGAAAGCGAACGCGGTCTGTCACCTCTAGTTTTTCAGCCAAATCACGAAGTTCTTGAGACAAATCTCCCTCTCCCACCAGCCACAATATCGCATTATCAATCTCACACATCGCCTCTATTGACTGCTCTATTCCTCGACCTTCATTCAAAGCCCCCTGATACAAAATAATTACCTCTCCCCTACCCTCGTCTCTCGTCCACCGTCCGCCGTCCGCCGTCTCTCGTCCATCGTCCACCGTCTCCCGTTTCTTCGGTGCATTTCGGATGACTTCAAAGGCTGTTCCATACTGTTGTTCAAATATTTCGGCGAGGCTCTCACATACCGTATAAGCATAAGGTGTACGCGGGATTGTGAGTCGCGCTATCCGTTCCCATACACGCTGGATACGTGGTCTGTCCACCACTTCAGGTACTTCGGTAAAGTATTCATGGGCATCATAAATGAGTGGCTTCCGACGGATTTTACTGACAAAAAAAGCCGCTAATATCGTATCCAAATCTATGGCGCATATCGCATCCGTTTTTGCAAAAAGCAAATAGAAAAACAAACGAATATTGTATTCAAGATAAAAGAATTTGCCTTTTTTGAAAAAGCAAAACAAGCGTTTTTGTTGGAAAGGAAAATCACGTAAAGGTTTGGAATCGGGTAGTTTGCGTCCTATTAGGTCGGCATCGTAACCAGCATTGGCGAGAGAAGTGCAGATGCGTTGCATCCGTTGGTCGTAGGTGAGGTCATTGGTGACGGTAAGGAGGATTTTTGGCATGTAATTGCGACTTACTTATCGTCCATATTAGCTTGGATGTCAAGGACTTCTTGTTTTGAAATACCTTGAATTGTTGCAATCTGTTCCACAGACAAATCCGTCATTTTTAGCATGTTTTTTACAGCTTCTTGCCTTTCTTGTACGAGTTGTTTTTCAGCTTCTTGCTTTTCTTGCCTTTCTTGTATGAACTGTTTTTCAGCTTCTTGCCTTTTTTGTATAAACTGTTTTTCAGCTTCTTGCAGTTCTAAGAATCTTTCTTCCATTGTTTGACCATAAAGCACTTCAAACATAGCATCGCCAAGCATTGCAGCACGTTTCTTTTCGAATTCGTTGAACTTAGGTCGTTCGATTTGATAAGTATCTTTCATTTCTATGAGAAATTTTTGCTCCAAATCTGTCGGCAAAACCAACAGTAAATAGATAAACTGAAACATAGCTCTTATTTTCTCGCGAGAGTAATTTCGCTCGGCAGCCAGTCGAAACAGTTTGCGTTTATATTCGTACCGTAATTCGTCTTTTCTTTTAGATTTATTGAGGTATTTGGCAGCAAGTACTGCAAGTGCAAAAGGATTGGTAGAAGTTAATAATTCCTTTTCCGTAGCATGTTTAACACAATAGGTATTGTACTCATAAATTGCTTTTGTGCCAAGCAAATTGTATTCATATCGATTATAATCCTTTGATAATAAATTACTTGTAAACACTCCGAGTGCCGTTACAATTTTACCTCGACGGTCAAATATCCTATAAAAATAAACGAACATGCGTTCTTGAAAGTTCGCTTCATAAGAAGACTGTACCTCTATATGAATGAGCAGCAATTATTCCTTTCCTCCTTTCAAATGAACTTTGAATAGCTTGTCATTAATAACCGTACCACCTTTGAATTTATCGGCAACCAATTCATACAGTTCTTGGTCTAAGGATTCTACAGGTTTTTTCCAATCCACTAATTCATATACATGAGGCAGAAAAAACGCTACAAAATCTTCAAACAAAATTGTAATCAACACCTTCCAACGGGTGTCATGGTCTATCGGTAAATTGCTCATTTGGTTTGAGATACTGTTTTCTTTTATCAAAAATACGTATTTTTTTCGACAAAATCACCTCGCCCATGAAATCATACTATCCTCATCTATTTTCAAATATCCATTATCCAACATATAATCAATCGTTTTCAACACTTTACTCTCATGTACGGAAGAAAAACGCTTGACCAAATCACTTAATTCAGTTGGATTACCTTGCAATTGAATTTGTATTTTGTTTTTATACATTTCATATTCTTTATCGGATAATTTGTCATCCAAACGTCCGAGACAGACATCACAAACGCCACAAAGTGGCGGGTTTTTCTCCGAAAAATAACCAAGCAATTGCTGGCTACGACATGAAGTGCTCGTAGCATAAGCAATGGCAGATTGAATGTTGTTGTGATACCTTTCTTTTCGGAAATTATATAGCTTTGTATCAATCGTCAAGTTTTCGGCAGAGACCCGCTCACGGATGAAAATAAGTTGCGGGTCTTCTCTTTGTGGGATGTACTCCAAGATGCCCTCTTGCGCCATTTGTGTGAGGTTTTTTCTTACTGCATCTTGCGATAGTTTAATGAAGTCACCCAATCGTTTTTCGTTGATTTTCACATAATTAGCAAATGCTCCCTGATACGTTCGCAAAATGACGCGAATGAGTGGGTCACTTTTTGGATGTTCAACTTGATATTTATATAACTCCTCTTGTGTAACAACGACCTTTAATGTAGCAGGTTCAAAAACGCTATCGGTGAGTGCTATCCAACCTTCATTTTTGAGAACTTTAAGGCAGTGATGCGTCTTTAAAATATCCAATTTATAAGTATGGGCAAAGTCCACAATATCAAAAGCATAACTATTGCCTTTCCCGCCACCCGTTGCCAACTGACAATAGCTTCCCAAAGCGCGATATACCTGACGGATTTCCATCATTTCAGGAAAGGATTGTTCGTAATTTTTTAATAAATGAATTTTATCATAATTATTATATAATAAAACGGCGTAAGCGCGATTGCCATCGCGCCCTGCTCTACCCGCTTCCTGAAAATATGCTTCCAGACTATCCGTCAAATTTAAATGTATAACTATACGCACATCGGGTTTGTCAATGCCCATTCCAAAGGCATTTGTGGCAACCATTATTCGGATTTTATTAGTTGTCCAAGCGTCTTGTTTTTGACTACGGATGTGACTTCCCAATCCAGCATGATAAAAATCCGCAGCAATGCCTTTTTTACGCAAAAAAAGTGCTGTTTCTTTTGTCTTTCGACGATTACGAACATAGACAATACCCGAACCTTTTACTTTTTGAAGTATCTCCAACATCTTTTCCTGCTTGCCTTCTTCTTCTAATACAACATAAGACAAATTTTCCCGCGCAAAGCTTTTCTGAAAGACATTTTTTGCTTGACGAAAATGCAATTTTTCCTGAATATCATCGACCACTTGTGGCGTAGCCGTAGCTGTCAAGGCAAGCATCGGCACGTCGGGTAGCCATTCTCTGATGTCCGCAATATTCAAATAAGAAGGTCGAAAATCGTAGCCCCATTGAGAGATACAATGCGCTTCATCAATCGCCAACAGATTGATTTTCATCTTTTTAAGGCGTTCACGGGTAAGATCCGCAGCAAGGCGTTCGGGAGAGAGATAGAGGAATTTTGTATTGCCGTAAATGGCATTGTCGAAGGTACGGTCAATCTCGCGGTAGTGCATTCCTGAATATATTGCCACCGCCGGAATGTTGCGTTTATTGAGGTTTTGAACTTGGTCTTTCATCAGAGCAATCAATGGCGAAATCACTACACAAACACCGTCTTGCATCAAGCCCGGCACTTGAAAACAGATAGATTTGCCACCGCCCGTAGGCAACAAAGCAAGGGTGTCTTTGCCGTCTAACACAGACTGAATAATCTCATCTTGCATCGGACGAAAAGCATCGTAACCCCAATATTTTTTTAGTGTGTTGAGCATAGGACAGGATATTGTGCCGTTAATTTACGCATTATCCTGTTTTGTTGGATTGTATTTATTGGAAATTTTGTTTTATGATGGATGTTTTTCTGTTTTGAGCGAAAATTATATCTATTTTTTTGTCTTGGCTTGCTAATTTTTTATGTAATTTAATGAGTGGAAAAATAATTTTATTTTTAATAAAATATTTACTTTCAATTATTTACAAATATAAAAATAAAATAAACTGTAAAAAGGCAAGTCTTAGAAACCAGTGATAGCCTTCCAATTCTCAAGTAAATCTCTACTTTTTCCTTTACGAAAATACCGCACTTTTGTAGTGTCAGGATAATGCCCGTTATGAAGGTCATCCAGAGCGTCAACCAGATAATGTGATGTCCTGTAAAACGCATCAGACCTTTAAAAGTCAGATTTTTATTTATAAACGTAAATGTGACGGTGAACAATAGACGACAGACGGCGAACGATTTTTACTTAAACCATTCGCCGTTTGTCGTTCACCGTGAGCCGTCTATCGTTTTTATAAAAAGTCTATTTTTCCTGAATCTAAATTATAATATGCCGGAACGATTTTGATGTCACCGGCAGCAGCAGCTTTGCCGATGATGGTAGAACGGTTTTTGAGTTCTTCGACAGTGAGTTCGGCGTTCTTTTTCACTACGTCGTTGACGGCTGCACCTTCGGCACTTGCATGTATAGCAGGTGTGATGTGAGAGAGTAAGTGATTAAGGTTGTAGCCGTTATCACCACCAGAAACGGCAGCAGTCACTGCACCACAGGCTTGGTGTCCGAGTACCACGACAACTTTTGAACCGCAATGTGCTACGGCGTATTCGATACTTGCCATCGAAGATGTATTGGCAATATTTCCGGCTACACGCACGACGAAAAGTTCGCCCAGTCCGGCATCAAATGCGAGTTCTGGCACTACGCGACTATCCGCACAGCTCAATACAATGGTATGTGGTTGTTGTCCTTTGGTGAGTTCGGTTCTGCGAGTGGTATCTTGCAATTTGCCGTCTAATTTGTCAGCTACAAAACGCTCGTTGCCGGCTTTCAATCTGTCAATAATTCCTTGAATTGTCATTTAAATAATTTGATTTGATGTTCGAAATGTTGAAAAATAATGTCATTCCGCCTTGGGTTGAACCAAGATGGAATGACGTTGCTTTTTTAGGGTTTTATTTTGTATTCTTTTTTATAAGAAAATTCTTAATTTAAAAGTCCCATTTGGACTGAATATCAGACTTTGAAAGTCTTTATGTTTTTTGGGTTTTTGATAAGGGATGAAAAAACAATAAACACTACATCTTGACTTGTTCTTTTTCCTTTATACTTCACCAAATTCTCCTTAAATAACCCGTTATTCGCGTCAAATTTGGCTCGTGTAAAGAAAAAATAACGGCGTGAAGATGTGTAGCGTTTATTATCTTTTCATCCCTAAAACAAGTAAGGGCAAAATAAGTTTTCAATTTAAATAAGTGAAATAAATTAAAACATTATTTTACATAAAATAATTTATCAGTATTCGTAATATTACTCGGACATGATATGTTGCTGGGCGTAGATACATTGATATCATCAAAGAACTTTTCTAAATCGAATGATATATTCACCTCGTAATCTATGCTGTTGACACTCTGGCTGTCTGCTTCGATTTGAATGGGAGTGGCATTGAAACTGCATGATAAATCAATCATTTCTGTGTCGCTGTATTCTTCGTCTCCGTTCACATCTATTGCACCTTTCATGGTCATAGAGTTGATGTTAAAAGAGATGCCAGACAAATCCGCGACTTTCAATTCATCTATTAGATAAGTAGAGTCTATATTGAGGACGTTGGCAGAGGGGATGGCAATAGTTTCTTTTTCGGTTGTAAACATCAATTCTGCAATGCTGAACTCAATGGATTCAAAATTTGCTGAAAAACCTCCGATACTATCGCTTGGTCCACCAACTCTACTGCCGTCTATGGTTGATTGGAACCTGACAATCGCATTGGCAAGTGTACAAGAACCGTCATCAACTTCGGCAAAGATGTCATAATTGACGGCATCGGGATTCATGCAGCCTTCTGGTTCTCTACAACTATTAAGTGTCATCAATACCATAAAAATGGATAGGACTGACAGGAGAATTTTAGTGTTTTTTTTCATATAAATTGAGTGTTAAAAAGTATAATGCGAAGATAAAATATTTAGTGAAAGTAAAATAACAAATTGTTATTTTAGAGAATATAAAAATAGTCCATAGTCGGAGTTAAAAACTATGGACTATCTATTTGCGGTGAGTGGTTTTTAACCGCCTATGCTAATGATTTTGATTTCTACTCGTTGGTTTCTTTTTCTTCCTGAAGCAGTGTCGTTGTCGGCAATGGGTTGTGTTTTGCCGTATCCTTCGGCGGTAATTCGCTCGGATTCGATACCTTTTTCGATGAGGTATTGAGCTACGGATTCTGCACGTTCTTTGGAGAGTTTGTTGCAGTAGTCGTGAGAAGGAATGCCGTTGGTGTGTCCACCGATTTCGATAACGATGTATTGGTTACGTTTTAGGAAGTCGTAAACGGCATCAATTATCTCATACGAACTTGTCACAAGTTGTGAAGAGTTTGCAGGAAAACTGAGGCGATCGACGCGAATGATTTGTCCTTCTGCTAAATCAACCTCATCTAATTCGGACATAGTAATCGGCGACTGTGGTTCAGGTTTTTTCTCTGGCTTTGGAGGTGTTTTTTCTACAACAGGCTCTTCTTTCTTTTCTTCAGGTTGATTTTGAGCAATACTGTTCGGTTCTTTTTTGATTTCAGGCTTTTTTTCTGGTACTTCTTCAACAATAGGGTTTTCTTCTTTCGGTGGAGTCAAAACAGGTTTTTTTGTCTCTTCTACCTCTTTTTCTTTCTTTTTTGTATCGACTATCTCGTCTTTTTTCTCTGGTTTTGGCGATGTTTTAGATTTGTTTTTTTTCTTATTTTTTTTGCGTGGTGATTTATTGACCATGCGTGTATTTTGAGCAATAAGCGGGTCGTCATCACATGAAGTAACAGTGATCGTCGAACAATCGTCAACAAGAATATTACCATTATAAGCAACAAGAGTGGGAGTCATATAGAATGCTTCGAGCATAATAAAGTGGTACTCACGAACAGGTTTTAGTTTAAATTTGTATTCTTTCCAGCGAGTGTGGTCTATTGTTTTGGTTTCTTCGAGTAGTTCTTTTTTATCACAATAATTGTTTCCTCCCCATATTCTAAGTCGAATGGGTTGGGTAAATTGAACAAGGTTGTTGCCGGTTTCTCCTATTTCGTTTTTCCTTCGACTAAGATAGGATTCGGAACGGGTAAGTGATAAGCTAAAGTCATAGCAAACGCCACCTTCAAGGGGTGTTTCGAGCATCTGCCCGACGGATTCCCATGTATCGGTATCGCGTGTGACCATGCCGAGATAGGTCTCGCCATCTTTTGCCGGGGTATAAACCCTGAAGGTTCCGTTCGGTTGGGTATCGACCGGTGTTTCGCCCGGTTGTCCGCAGTCGCGCCATCCATCTGGCGGAATACTTGCTTCCGGTACACCTTCGAATGAAGGGTTGATGAGTTCGATGTCTTGTGCTTTTGTTGACATAGTGCAAGCCAACAATACGATTGTCGTACTAAGTATAATCAGCGATTTGTACATTGTATGATATGATTTATCTGTCTTCAATAGTTTGATTAGGTTAGTGTCTGTAGTTCTTAACTTTTGCGTTTTTTTAGCAAAAAATAAGTGAATGAATGAATTTTGAATGAATGAATATGTCGATAATATTCGCTCATTCAAAATTCATTCATTTATGATAGTGGCTTCGCCACGTTGGAACAATTGTTTCATCTAATCAATTAATCACAAATATGAAAAGCAATAATTACACCATTTGTTCAAAAGTGGATTACTGTTTTTTATTTTTGAAACTCAAAGCTACCAATAAAGATTGATTGTGTAAATATTCTGGCGGGTACTTTTTGTTAATATCAAGTTAAACAATAGGCTTTTTGCCTCTTTTTTGCCTTCAAAACCTGTTTTTTAAGAGAAGATGGGGTCTGAATAATCCGATTCTTGGTACTGATAAGGGATGAAAAAACAATGTTGAGTATTAGTTTTTTCTTTGAGGTTTTTAAAAATGTATTTTTTATGCCGTTACAATTTACATATATTTGCTTGACTAATTCCTTTTATCTAATACAATCTCTTCTCAAAATCAATTTTTTTTCTATGAAACAAATTATTCTTTTACTTAATTTTTTATTTATTACCATAATATCTGCTACAGCTCAATTTCAAGTCGGCACACAAAGTTTGAGTGTGCAAGACCCGACCCGTAGCAATCGCAACATCGGTTATGAAGTCTGCTACCCTGCTACTACTGCCGGAGCAAATACACCAATAGCTGCCGGACAATTTCCGGTGATTGTGTTTGGTCATGGCTTTGGCATTAATGTCAGTGAGTATGATGTCTGGTGCGATGCTTATGCTTCAAAAGGGTATATTATCGCTTTTCCTACCACTGAAGGTAGTGTTTTACCTTTTCCAGACCACGAACAATTTTCGCTGGATATGTCCTTTCTAATTGACCACCTGCTCGGAGCAAGTACACCGTTTTCGGGTAGCATTTTGGGAACAAGTGCGATTATGGGACACTCTATGGGCGGTGGTGCATCGTGGTCGGTAGCTGCTACGAATCCCAATGTGACGACAATGGTGACGCTGGCTGCTGCCGAGACCAATGCACCTGTTTCGTCTATTGGTGCTGCACCGAATATCACGATTCCTACGCTGACACTCGCAGGTACTTCGGATTGTGTGGTGATGAACGGTGGCGCACCAATTGATATGTATAATGCACTGCCTACCGGACCTTATCATGCTTATATTGATATTATTGGGGGTAGTCATTGTCAATTTGGTGCAGCGAGTAGTTTCTCAATATGTACAACGGGTGAGTTTTGTAGTGGTTTTATTCCGATTGCCGACCAGCACAACCAAATGTTGACCACAACTTGTCTTTGGATGGATCATTATTTAAAAGGTGATTGTCAGGCATTTTTGGATTTGCAAACTTATATAAGTGCAAATGAAGGCAGCCTTCATAATTCAATGGAAATGGGTGTAGAACCTGTCACTTCTTGTGCTTGCGCCAGTCTGGATTTGGATATTAATTTTGATGGTACTCCGGCACAAACCAGTTGGGATATCGTGGATGGAAGCGGTGCTGTCGTCGCTTCGGGTGGTAGTTATGGTTCGATTCCCGGCAATGGTAATACGACCGAAAATACTTGCTTGATAGATGGTTGTTATATACTCAATTTTTATGACTCGGTAAATAATGGTATGTGTCCGTTTCGCGCCACTGCATCCAGTCTCGGAACATTTGTTACACCCGGCACACTGATTACACCCGGTAGTGTTGTGGCTACTTTGGGAACAGTTGTTACGCCCGGCTTATGTGGCAATTATAGCCTTTCCAATGCAGATGGCACACCCGTAGTATCAGGTGGCGGTGGATTTGGCAGTGCAGAAAGCAATAACTTCTGTGTGGTAGGCGGTGTTGCTCAACGTATTGTTAGTGGCAGTGTGGTGTCTGAGAAATACGTTGCGGATCAGACGGTGAATACATTGCAAATAAATCTAAGACCTAATCCAGTACAAGATTACTTAAACATTTATCATAATATTAAGGAGAAGACAGAAATACATGTAAAGGTTATTGATATCAGTGGAAAAACGATGCAGCAGCACACTCAAAAAATGGGTAATAATTCAGCTATCTCATTAGATATTAATAATTTAAATACAGGGTTTTACCTCGTCCAATTAATTGCGGGAGAAAATTCAATAACTAAGAAATTTGTGAAACAATAAACTCGGGTGCAGGACAAATTTTTAATTTTATTTTGAAATGCCACTGTACTGACGACTTTAGCCGTCAAGTGGCTCGGTACTTTCCCGCGACGGCTAAAGTCGTCGGTACGAGGCAGATTAAAAATTTGTCCTGCACCC
>Ga0209595_100507_pt1 | contig 13404 bp, 11 predicted proteins | sample Porto_4metaG_FD_187427 | JGI IMG/M metagenome (GOLD analysis project Ga0209595, IMG submission 187427) | Marine algal microbial communities from Porto, Portugal - Porto_4 metaG (SPAdes) (version 2) | ecosystem: Host-associated > Algae > Red algae > Unclassified | place: Portugal: Porto...
TGAGCCACTATTACGTCAGTTCGCTAGTGAAAACGAAGTATCGGTGAATTTGGCAACCGAAGTCGAAGGAGAAATGCGCTATCACGCCTGCTGCCGTAGTCCTGCTCGACTATCGGTCAACTTACAAGTTGGCTCCGCTGTACCTGTCGCACGCACTGCTATCGGACGTGCTTTTTATACGGTAAGTACGCAAGCGAGACAGGCGATCATCATTAGCAATCTCCAAGAGAATTTATCTGTCGAAGATTATGACCATGCACAAACCGCCCTAGCCAGCGCGGCAGAGCATTATGAAAAATACGGCTATACCGTGTCTGATGGGGAGTTTTCTACTGACATATTGGCAGTCGCGGTTGGGGTATATGATGTCGCAACAGGGCAATACACGTATTCGCTCAATGCCAGTGTACCAAGTGCTAACTGGGAAGCGGATGAGTATGCTGCAATGATAGTGCCAAAATTGCAGGCATTGGCGGAGCGGATTGGCGGTGGGGTTTAAAACAGTAATATGGTGAAGATATAAGCCTTCCAGCCAGTCATAATTTTTCTATTGATACAAACTAAATAGCTGGTTAATTGGCTGGCTCTTTAGCGTCTAGTACCCACACCGCATCATGCCCGACAAAATACGTATGATGGTCCGCCACTTCTATGTTATAGACATGGTCTTCATAAGGATTGGGGCAGACATCGTTATAGCGTCGTATCTGCTCGTGAATACTATCTTCTGATAATCCTGTTGCATCACCATATTTATCAATAGTATATAGCGCTATTTCATGAGACTTTTTATTGGTAATCTTATTTTCTCTTACTATTTTACCCTCATACACTAAAGGTGAGTTTGCAAACTCAATAAAGCTTTCAGAGGAGTGTGTATATAAACCACCCATGTCTTGATCTAGTCTAGTATTTAAAGTTTTATAAAGATCAGGGTCTATAATAAAGGGTGCCTTTTCATTGATGAGCAACTTGGCATCAGAAGTTTGCAGATTGACGGTTTTGATTTCTTCTTTGAACGCTTCTTCTGTATTGGCTAAACTGACAAACTGGTAGCCACTATCCGTAAATTTCACAAACTGAATCAGGCCATCTGTTTCCCACATGCCATGCTCTTCGATACTTTGAGTATAAGCACAGCCTTTAGGGTAGTTCGGTAAAGTACGCACAGGTATAAACGAGTAATCATCTAGCGCAATCGTATCACCATGAGCAGACGTTAGATATCCAGCTGGCAAGCGCTCCGCCGATAGCCATTCACCTTCCGTATCGTCAGGCTGGCGAGTTACCCAAAATGGGTGGTTACTGGTACATAAGATATAGTTTCTACCTTTTTTACCTTGTTTGGCTACCGTTTCGTTAAAGTATTCAACTTTAAAGATTCTTTCCTTTTTTGGTGATTTAAAGGTACTTATGACAGGCTTGTACTCTATGTCACCACTACCCTGTTCGGGCTTGGAGAGTACAGGCTTTGATAAAATTAAGTCACCTACTTTAATATCTTGAATTGGCACTAGACCCTTATCCGTATGTACCAATGTACCTGCGACAAATCCTGGAACGTTTTTATTCATATTATCAACTCACTGAGATTATTTATTATAAAATTCACCGTCATACACCCAAATGCCTTTTTTTCCTACAAAATAAGTATGAGTATCGGCGACTTCAATGTTATAGACATAATCAGTGAAGGCATTGGATGTAGCTCTGGAGTCATTCTCCCAATCTGGCACTCTGTAGGCTGCAACTAACTTACTATAGTACTCTATCTCGACACGATTCTCAGGATTGTCTTTGTCTAAAAACTTATGAAACTTCGCATAAGGTTCAGAACCATCCTCCGAATGTAAGTCCCTACCTAAAAGACTATTGTCATCATTAGTAAACACCTCTACAGCTTCACCATTCCTAAAGTCAATCACCCCTATATCAATTTCACCTGGATCTGCATGCTTATCTTGACAGCTGTGCATATACAACCCAACCTTTGGATCGCTAGTTGCTATGACATACTTTCCTCCAATTTGATAAGGATCATACACCTCTTCGTGATATCTACCAGATATGTCAAGTATTTCACCTTGATGGCCTCTTTCTGGAAAAATATAATTAACAATATCGTTAGATGTAATGAACTTTGCAGCTACCCATCTTGGTTTTTCCTCATCACTGACATGCGTCCAGAATGGATGATTATCAGTACAGTAAATACCCTCAACAGGCGTTATAATCTTTTGTTTAGTAGCAGACTTGATGGTTCTTATCACAGGCTTATAGACCAGTTCTCCTTCACCACTTTCATCCTTAGACAGTACTTTATCACCGATTTTTAACTCCTGAATAGGTACTAATCCTTTATCTGTATGAACGAGCGTTCCTGCAACAAATCCTTTGTTATTCATTAGCTTTCCTTTTACTGTTTTTATTATTTATAGGACTGGTTGACCACGTTGGCGTCATACACCCATATAGCCTGTTCTCCTATAAAATAGGTATGTGTATCAGCGACTTCAATGTTATAAACATAGTCAGTGTAAGCCTGAGATGTAGCATTAATATCAGTATCCCAGTCTGGCATGATGTAATCATCTACTAACTGACCATAAAATTTAATTTCAACCCGCTGCTCTGGATTTTCTTTATCAAGAAACTTATATACTCCTGGCCAAAAGGAGCGACTTAAACTTGTATCGGGTACTTTCGAGTGATGTGACACTGGATCAAAGCCACTATCCTTATCATTGGTCAATACTTCTAAAGGCTCACCACTACTAAAGTCAATGACTCTCATAGCAATCTCACCTGGACCATCGTTCTTACTAGCAAAATCCGCCATGCATAGCGCTATATTCGGATGACCAGTAGCGACTAAATAGTTACCCCCAATTTGATAAGGATCTCTTACACTCTCATGATACAAACCTGATATTTCATTTTTGTAACCATAATAATTTGCTAAAGGATACAGGCAATCAACGATATCGTTAGATGTAATACGTCTGGCAGCGACCCATCTCGGTTTATCTTCACCACTGATGTGTGTCCAGAATGGATGATTGTCAGTACAATAAACACCCTCTACTGGCGACATTATTTTTTGTTTCGTCGCAGACTTAATCGTTCTTAGTACGGGTTTGTAGACAAGCTCTCCTTTACCACTTTCGTCTTTAGAGAGTACTTTATCACCGATTTTTAACTCCTGAATGGGCACTAGACCTTTATCGGTATGTACGAGCGTCCCTGCCACAAATCCTGTGTTGTTCATGTCTTATCCTTTTTAATATTATCGTTTTAACCCATCAAACCTCAGCCCAAACTTTAGCAGATACTTACGCAGTCGGTCGCTGTCGTTATTGCTTTTTAGCTGAGTTCTGGAGTTGGCGTACAGATAGCGCCCAGCCGCCGCTTGGTTTTTATGGTTGATACATACCTCAATCACATACGCCAGTTGCACCGCATCAAACGGATCAATAGTTATCAGCATGTCTTCATTGAGATATTTTCTTAAAATATTATGGCTACCCTGCTCAACGGTTTCGCTGTTTAAAGTAACATATGGGCTATTTTTAATCACTTTATTGCATATACTGTCATTACTTATTTCCGTAATCGAATTAATGCCGCTCTCAACAGAAATGATTTGGATAACCCTGTTACCCATTGATACCGACGTAACGACGTCATGCGTGTATGATGTACGCGACAAATGTAAGCATCTTATCTATATCAATCATTACTATTGAGCCTCGTTATGCCTGAATCTCGTACCAATCTAAACCCTGAACCCAAAACCAGCTCGCCGTATTTTATCGGATTATTACTTCGCTATAGCACATTCGGCGCGGCGATTTTAATTCTATTGGCGGGTTTATTATTGGTAAGTTGGTGGTTGATTGTGATCGGTGGTTTGGCTGTGGCACTTGGTATTTATGATTTGATTCAGTCCAAGCACGCGATATTGAGCAACTACCCCGTCGCTGGACATATTCGCTATGTGTTAGAAGATTTCCGCCCTGAGATTCGCCAGTACTTGCTTGAGGACGATAAAGAACAAGTGCCGTTTTCACGCCAGCAGCGCGCACTAGTCTATCAGCGTGCTAAGAACGTCAGTGATACCAATGCCTTTGGTACGCTAGATAATTTATATACTCATGGTAAAGAGTGGTTTTTGCAATCTACCATCAGCGCACCACTAGAGAACAAAGACTTTCGTATCATGGTTGGTGGCGAGCGCTGCATACAGCCACATGATATGTCAGTATTTAATATCTCTGCGATGAGTTTTGGCAGCCTGTCAGCCAACGCCATCATGGCACTCAATCAAGGCGCAAAACTCGGCGGCTTTACTCATGACACGGGCGAAGGCGCGATCAGCCCTTATCATCGCAAGTTCGGTGGTGACTTGATTTGGGAGTTGGGTACGGGTTATTTCGGTTGCCGCGATGCTAATGGTAATTTCGATGCACAGTCTTTTGCTGAAAAAGCCGTCGATCCACAAGTAAAAATGATCGAAATCAAACTATCGCAAGGTGCTAAACCAGGTAAAGGCGGCGTGCTACCAGCGGAGAAAATCACCCAAGAGATTGCTGACACGCGTCAAGTACCGCTTGGTCAAGATTGCATCTCACCCTCTTCACATACCGCTTTTAGTACCCCGCGCGAGCTAGTCACCTTTTGGCAGCAGCTACGCGACCTATCCGGTGGCAAGCCAGTTGGCTTTAAGCTATGTATTGGTCAGCCATGGCAGTTTATGGCGATTGTCAAAGCGATGATAGAGACGGATAACTATCCTGATTTTATCGTTATCGATGGTGCAGAAGGCGGCACAGGTGCAGCGCCCGTCGAGTTTATGGACAACGTCGGCATGCCGATGGTCGAAGGATTTTTGCTAGTACACAATACCTTGGTCGGTGCAGGTATTCGTGACAAAATTAAGCTTGGCGTCAGTGGCAAAATCGTGTCAGGCTTTGATATCGCACGCATGATTGCGCTAGGTGCCGATTGGTGTAACTCAGCACGTGGCTTTATGTTTGCGGTCGGCTGCATTCAGTCGCGCTCTTGTCATACCAATACTTGCCCAACGGGTGTGGCAACTCAAGATCCATATCGTCAAAAGGCGCTCGACGTCCCTAGTAAGGCTGAGCGTGTTGCAAGTTTCCACAAAAACACGCTAAAATCGCTTGCCAGTATCGTAGGCGCGGTCGGTTTACAGCATCCTAGCCAATTACAGCCGTATCATATCGCACGCCGCTTAGACGATGGGCAGATTAAGCTCCTATCCAAATTCTTCTACTTTGCTGATAAAGGCGCACTACTCGATCATAGTGCTCGTGCCGACGTATTTAACCAGATGTGGGTCATGGCAAACCCTGATAGCTTCTTAGCCAATAATGATGCGCTCATTGCTTACAACAAGGACTCGCGTGATAAGGGTAAAGAAACTGGCGCGCCAACAGAACAAAGCGCTGGATATAATTCTGAGCATTTGACCAACCTCACCGATAGTGGACGATTAATTGGTAATGTGAATAATACAATCCGCGACTTCCCGCCTACTAGCGATTGAATAAGCTCCTGAATTGTTGTACTTAAAAGGTAGTAATGAAGGTGTAATTAAGCAGTAGATAGCAACCAAACTTAAATAATTTGTACATTAAAAGACGCGTGATTGATGCCAAGTTCTATTTTTACCTTATTCTTATCAACGATAGTGCTTACGCTAGGCCTTAGTGCCTGCCAGCAGACAAATCCTGACGCAGTTAGCAGCGACACCGATAGCTGGTCGTGCCAGACTAAAGACACGCCTTTTACTTATAATCTTTGCCGTGTGGATGCTACCGCGTTAGCGAGCGAGCGTTATTCCTTACAACTGTTTTGGCAATCCTCTGATAACAATGAGCCTCTGCTGACCTTTGATGCGTTATTGGCCGCATTACCGAATAATGAGACCCTCAACTTTGCGATGAATGCAGGCATGTATAATGCACACTATGCGCCGATTGGTTATACCGTTATCGAAGGCAAAGAACTCAAATCGCTAAATACAAAAGAAGGTGGCGGTAATTTTCATCTATTACCTAATGGGGTTATGTGGTGGGACAAAGTTGGCAACGTGCAAATCACCGAAAGTAATGCGTTAGATGAGCAGCTAAACAATGGTGATGTGCAGCCTTGGTATGCGACGCAATCAGGCCCCATGCTAGTCATCAATAACGAGATACATCCACAGTTCAACCCTGACAGCAGCTCAATCAAACTGCGTAATGGTGCAGGCGTTTGCCGTGATGGCAGTATACAGCTCGTTAATAGCGATGAGCCTGTGACCTTTTATCAGTTTGCAGAGCTATTTAAGGATGAGCTGGGTTGTTCAAACGCGCTGTTTTTAGATGGTGGTATTGCCTCAGCGTTGTATGCGCCTAGTATCGATAAGCAAGACAAGAAAGAGATGGGTGTGATGATTGGATTGGTTGAAAATAAAGAGTAATGTTCCCTGATACTCTTTATTTTCAAATAAGATTAAAAAAGCAGTTAGCGTGATTATTTCATGCTAAGTGCTTTTTTATAAACGTTTATTTTGAATATTGTAGTCAAAGAACTCTAAAATGGGTACAAGGCAGCCGACTGCAGATTGTACAAACAGTACATCTAAGGAGGATAACACCGTAGCGGTTTAGTAGTTCACCGACTATATGTTAAAAACTTAACCACCCAAACTTATCTTAGGGCCAAACGGTTCGTAATGAACGCTATCGGTACCATGATCTAAGGCTACTAACCCGTCAATCATGCTCTCCATAAATGGCATCGAGCCGCACACATAGATATCGGCAGGTTTAGGCAAGGTAGCAAGCCATGTCTCATCTAATATCTGCCCAGACTCAAAGTAAAAGATATGTTTTTCTACGCTCTCAGCCTGTTCGAGTAATACTTCTACCTGATCAGAGAAAGCATGATGGGCGATATTTTGACATGCATAAACCCATATAATAGGTCGTTTAGGATTGGCTAATACTTGCGCCTCTAGCATAGACAGTACAGGCGTAACCCCGACCCCTGCACTCATTAATACCAATGGAATATCATTTTGCTGTACCAAATCTTGATTGAGCGCAAAGTCACCAGCTGGTGCCGATAATAAAACCGTATCACCGACTTCTAGTTGATCATGCATATAGTTAGAAACCAACCCATGATGCTCATTACGGTTATCACGTCGAACAGCAAACTGAATGCCTGCATCAGTACTGGCAGAGTATAAAGAATAATGACGTAAGGCTATATGGTCGCTGTCTTTTGGGTCTGTTTTCACCGTGATGTATTGACCAGCGGTTAAGGTCAATTTACTCAGGTCAATATTTTGACTGTTTACTGAGTCATTGTCTGCATTGTTCTCACTCTGATTAACTGGTACCACGGTAAAGGCTGCGATATCTGTAGCGACTGCTTCCTTTTTAATTACCTTAAACGGTGCAAACCCCTGCCACATTGCTTCTTCATACATACCATGTTCAATCTGGATAAACACTGAGGCAATTTCATCATAAGCCTCTGTCCAAGCGTCAATAATGTCATCGGTAGCCGCTTCACCTAATACTTCTTTTATTGCCCCAATCAGATGCTTACCGACGATCGGATAATGCTCAGGCAATATCTGTAAGGCTCTATGCTTATGGCTAATCTGGGTCACTTGTGGCAATAGCATAGCCAACTTGTCCAAGTGCTTGGCAGCGGCTAATACTGTCGTTGCTAGCGCCGTCTGCTGTCTTCCCAATTTTTGATTGGTCTCATTAAAAATATCTAACAATTCAGGATGCTCGTTAAACATATTTTTATAAAACACAGTGGTAATCGTAACGCCATGCTCTTCAAGTACAGGAACAGTTGCGGTGACGATTTCTAAAGTCTTTGGTGAGGCCATGTTGTTTCTCTTAGTCATTAACTACATTGATAAATTGAGATGTTAAAAATAATCCGTCCAAACCGGCAATAATGAGCAGACCTTTTTACAGTGGTCATCAAAATTTTTAACCGACCAATTCAGAAATACTTATAACATTCATTTAAAATGAATGTTAACACACTTTATTAGGCATACCAATATAAGATGACTATAGAACCTATTTGCATCGACAAAAAAACAGCCGCTATGTCGTCATAACGGCTATTGTTATAAGGATTTAAGCTGTGTTAACAGGCTTTATTTATTTATTCATCAATCGGGCTGAATATCAAAATTACCGTGCCATATACTGAGTCATTTCTTCAACACCATGTAGCGTTATCGGGTACATTTTATTTTCAAACAGTTTTTTAATCTCAACGATAGTCTGTGTATATTGCCAATACGATGGGTTTTCAGGATTGAGCCAAGTTACTTTGTCAAAATGCTCCAGTACGCGCTTCAACCATACGATGCCCGCTTCATTATTCATATACTCTACGCTGCCGCCTACTGTCATCAGCTCATAAGGTGACATCGATGCATCACCGACGAAGATAACACGATACTCTCGGCCATATTTATTGAGTAGCTCAAACGTTGGCATCGGTGCACTATGGCGACGATTGTTGTCCTTCCACACATAGTCATACAAGCAGTTATGAAAATAAAAGAACTCTAATGTTTTAAATTCATTTTTTGCCGCAGAAAACAGTTTTTCGAGCGCTTCGACATGGATATCCATACTGCCGCCCACATCAAACAGCATTAACACTTTGACACGGTTACGGCGCTCCGCTTGCATATGTATATCGAGCACACCCTTTTTTGCCGTGCGCTTAATCGTCTCATGAATATCAAGCTCATCAGCACTGCCAGTCCGCGCAAACTGACGCAGATTGCGTAGTGCCATTTGAATTTGGCGAGTACCGAGCTGATTATCGTCATCGAGATTGCGATATTTGCGTTGCTCCCAGACTTTTGCTGCGCTACGTTTGCGCGACTCACCACCGACACGTACGCCTTCTGGATGATCACCATAGGCACCAAATGGCGAAGTGCCGCCCGTTCCTACCCATTTACTGCCACCTTGATGACGCTCTTTTTGCTCTTTTAACCGTTCCTCTAACACCTTCATCAGCTCTTCAAGCGAGCCGTACTTTTTTAGTAGGCGTCTTTGCTCTTCCGTTAGATTCTTTGGATCGAGCTTTAAATCTAGCCACTCTTTGGGCACGTCCGTTAGCTTGGCTAATAGCTCATCCATATCGAGACTATCGACACCTTCAAAATAATCCGCCATGGCCCGATCGAACTTATCAAAATGGCGCTCATCTTTGACCATGCACAGTCGAATCAGCCGATACATATCTTCGCGGCTAGCAAAAGTAGTCAGTGCTGGATCTTCAGGATGCGATTGCATCATCAGCCCTTTATCTAACGCGGCATTGAGATCGAGCAGCTCGCGCGTACTGACTGGCACGCCATAAGTACGCAAAGTATAGAATAGTTTTATGAACATGATTATGCCTTTAGTGTAGAAGCAGTATTTAACTCTTGGATTGAACTCATAAGCGGTAAGTTATCAAGCCAAAACTTATTGCCCTCAATAATCTCAATCACTGCATCTAAACTCCCTTCCAAGGTACCAGAAGCGCTTTTATCATCATTATTCTTGAGCATATCGGAGAAGTATTGTTTATGTCCGTTTAGAATAATAACCAACTCTTCAAAGGATATTTTTAAAAACCCATCAATATATTCGTGATCAAACTCTAGCGTTGTGTCTATAATCCACGAGTGAATGCTAAATTTAGAGCTATCAAGTCCTAGGCTAGGTAAAAAAATATCGCTAACATAGCTAGACTTACGTGATAATTGATACGCAGCTTTTTTCAATATAAAATTTCTATACTCGTATATTTCTTTCACACTACTTTTTACATAAGTAGATTTAAGTTCAATAACCAAAACTTTATTATCTGTTACTACAATCGCATCTATCTCACCCACTCCAGACTCTGAAGGCTCATACTGACTATAGACTTTACCTTTATATTTAGCCAATAGTCCAGCTAGATTTTGCTCCATTAAATCAGTTTCAAATTTCAAGCCAGCTCTATTTTTATACAATTTTCTAAAGGTATTTATGGTAGCTGTATTGAAGTTTTTTTGAGCTAATATCCATGGCAGAGCAAAAATATAGTCATCAATTTTGTAATAAGAGTTTTCAACATAAGAAGTGTCGCTACCACTGCGTAAGTCTATCGACCAAAAATCAAGAATACGACTCATCTCTCTTACTCTTTTCTTTTTACCACCTTCGATTATCCAATCTGACATTTTAATTGCTTTTTCTTTGTGAGTAGAGAAAGTAATAGGCATCCTATTTTGACCAATTAAAAGCCCATCGATCATCAGTTTCGTTAAGGTAGAAAATACATGTTGATCATTGCTGTCTCTTATTTTTTTAAAAGCTGTAACAAAGTCTTGGACGTAATGCGCCTGTGATAACAACATCGTAAAAATTAAAGAATATAGGTCATAGTCTTGTTCAAAGACTGCTTTTTCGATGCCATATATTTCATATAATTGTAGGACAATACCTTGGGTCTTAGCTAACGCCAGCGCGTTAGACTCTATATTCTTGCCTCTATCTAAGCGCTCAAAGTAAGGGTTTTCTGTTAAAGTATTAATGCCGCGCCATTGCCAATATGCTGATAAAATGCCAAACTTTTCTTGAAATAAGTCTAAATCACGTGGTTTAGATTCGAGTACCAATTGACCATTCTTTAAATAATAATTTGTTGAAAATTGATAACAGTAAGCATTAATAACTTGATCTTGATACAAATTAATTTCTATTTTATGAGCGACCAGCCGTTTAAAATCATCATATTGGTTTATAAGTGAATAGTTTAGATTTTCGCCAAATAGAAAAGGAGACATTTTAGCTTTTAGAACTTGAAATAACCTCTTTTCTGTTAGCCTATTCTTTTCAATATTTGAACTTGTTATAACTTCATGAAAAACAGCCCAAACATCTTGTATATGAACGGTATCGTTAGTATCCATTTGATACGGTATTTTTAGATAATCAGTATCACTCATTAGATATTCATAAGCATAGAAGCTACTGAATACCATTGCTGTAATTTGGTCGAGCTGCAGCTGATTTTTAAGCTTTTTATAGGCACTGAGGCGCTCTTGATACTGTAGTTGTATGTATTCAACTGTTCGTAAAAAATTATTAAATTTGAGAAAGTTAAACTGATCAGCTATTTTCTTTAAAATTACCCAAGAATTGTGTTCAGACTGGGAAATAGTACCTGATAGGCGAACTGCATTAATGACACTTTCTTCGTCGATTTTAAGAAGGTTTTCCAATATACAGGCATCTATAAATGAATGCGATAACCGAATATACTGACCTAAAGCAAATACAAAATTCTCATTACTCAAATGACCTTGCGATAGCGTCACAATAAAATCCGAAGACCAAAAATCAGTAAATTTATTCACTTTATTTTTAAGTGTGAAGGGGGTACTGCTTTGGAACAATAAAATATCGATTATCTTTGCCAATGCTTCTTCATAGCCAAAATCAATAACCAGAGCTTCAAATTTAGTGTCAAAATACGTTTTCATTATTCATCCATCAGCTTGAAATTCAAATCGACCTTTATATTAACGACGCATCATATTGGCAAAACGCTGTAATAAACTCACATCGGCCTCGTTTTTGAGCAATGCGCCATATAATGGTGGGATAGACTTTTCGCCGCGCAGATTTTCTTCTAGCTCATCCTGAGCCATATCATCAGCAAGTAACAAGGTTAACCAATCGACCAATTCAGACGTTGATGGTGGCTTTTTAAGGCCTTGAATACCACGCAGCTTATAGAAGATATCCAGCGCATCATTGACCAGTTTTTCTTGAATATCTGGAAAATGCACTTCGATGATTTGGCGCATAGTTTCTTCTTCTGGGAAGTCAATATAGTGGAAGAAGCAACGACGTAAAAACGCATCTGGCAGCTCTTTTTCATTGTTTGAGGTAATAATAACTATTGGACGCTGCGCCGCTGTAATAGTTTCGCCCGTCTCATAAACATAAAAAGACATCTTATCAAGCTCATGTAGCAAGTCATTTGGGAACTCGATATCGGCTTTGTCAATCTCATCAATCAGCAGTACGCTACGCTCTGTACTGGTAAAAGCGTCCCACAGCTTACCTGGTTTAATATAGTTGGCAATGTCGTAGACTTTATCATCACCTAATTGCGAATCCCGCAGGCGTGATACCGCATCATACTCATACAGTCCTTGCTCAGCCTTAGTCGTCGATTTGACGTGCCAAGTAATCAGTGGCATACCCAAACTCTCAGCAACTTCTTCGGCAAGCAACGTCTTACCTGTGCCAGGCTCACCTTTGATCAGTAATGGCTTTTGCAAGGTCATAGCGGCATTTACGGCCAGTTGCAAATCATCGGTAGCAATATAACTACTGGTACCAGTAAAGTTTTTCTTAGTATTGTCAGCTGTGGTCATAATCAGATCTCGATTGTTGTTATATATAAGTTGTTATAAATGGATAGGTCTAAAACATAAATGACTAATAACGAATAAATTAGTAAAGAATAAATTAGATTAGCACAGCCTGATGCATTGCCAAAATACTCATGCGTTCGCATTTATTAACAATTGTTATGTGCAATGTATAGTGAGCTATTATTTATATGCCTAATAAACAAACTGGCATAAAAAAAGACACGTAATGGTGTCTTTTTTTCGGGTATCAAATAACTTTTAAGACAGTAATTTTATCTCAACGCCTAGCCTATTTTTATCACTTGTCAAACGTATCGCTATCTGTTTTTTTAGCCAACGTACTGTCTTTTTTTAAGCTTACATTAGTGTCAGGCTGTTCGGTTACGGTAGCGCCTTCTGGCAAATAGCTGCCTGTGGTCATTTGTAACGTGGCCTGCGTATCTTCTGCGCTGCGGCTACGTGCTTTGTCCAAACTTGAAGCAAATGCGCTGCGTATCAGCTGCCATACAAAACCAACAAACAGCCCTGCGACCAGTATCACCAATATCGGCAACATATTGGCAACCGCGCCTGCGTAATCTTTCATCATCACAGCATAGACGACGCTAATACTGGCTGGTGCAAGCTCGCTCGGATCACCAAGCGCTGTGCCTGGTGCTAATAATACTGCAAACAGAACCATCCAGCTCATACCGCCCAATGGTTTTGGCAGTACACGAGCAACGAGTATCCATAGTACTAGTACCAAAACAGCACCGCCCAGATAAGCATACATCGGCAAATCAGCGGGCGGGACATCCTTTACCATTTGGCCCCACCAAATGGCAATCTCACCGAGAATGTCACTGATAGACTCTAGCGGTAAGCTATGTAAGATATTTTTTAACCAGTCCATGCGTGTTTATTTACCTGCG
>Ga0209595_100509_pt1 | contig 13378 bp, 7 predicted proteins | sample Porto_4metaG_FD_187427 | JGI IMG/M metagenome (GOLD analysis project Ga0209595, IMG submission 187427) | Marine algal microbial communities from Porto, Portugal - Porto_4 metaG (SPAdes) (version 2) | ecosystem: Host-associated > Algae > Red algae > Unclassified | place: Portugal: Porto | collected...
TGCGAAAGGCGTCATAGAAATCAAGTAAAGGTGAGTAAGTTTTTTGCGCCCAATGGATTAAAACCCGTTGGAAGGTGGAAAGAGAATTTGTCTCCTCCAATGGGTTTCAACCCATTGAATACAGAGGCAGTTTTTCGCGCTCAATGGGTTAAAACCCATTGAATACAGAGGCAGTTTTTCGCGCTCAATGGGTTAAAACCCATTGAATACAGAGGCAGTTTTTCGCGCTCAATGGGTTAAAACCCATTGGAGGGTAGAGAGAGAGTTTGTCTCTCCCAATGGGTTTCAACCCATTGAATACAGAGCATAGATGATTAGGTGGTGACTGTCTCTACTATCTGTATTTCTACCTTCGTCAAACCATACAACTCGTATACCATTTGGTCGATGGCGCGGTCGGTCTTTTCGATGTCGGATTGGAGGGCTTGGGCTTTTTTCTTTTGTTCGTTGAAGTATTGCATCCACTCGGCTTCTTCGCTAAGAGCGAGTTTGATTTTTTTCTTTTTTAGTTCTTTTAGGAAGTCACCAAATTCTAATTCATGCCAGTTTCTGAGTTTTCGACTCAATGGAACTTGTTCCATTGGAGGGTATATATTTTTTCTTATCCAATAAAACAAGTTCCATTGAAGTTTTGATTTTGTTGCAATGAAACATGTTCCATTGGAGGGTGAGTGTGTTCAACTTCTCCAATAGAATAAGTTTCATTGCAATACGTTAATCTACCGCACCAACGTTGCATACCCCTTATATTCAAATGCCTCCCCACGCCCATCCGTCAGTGTGACGAGATACACATATACGCCGCCGGGCGAGGGTTGACCATTATTATTTTTACGCCCGTTCCATGCTTCGTTCGGGTCACTCGTTTGGAAGATGGCTTCGCCCCAACGGTTAAATATCGTCATCTCAAAATCTTGTAACGTCCACATAACCCCTTTGCCTTTAAAACCATCATTTTTATTGTCATAATTTGGCGTGAAAGCATTCGGCAAAAAGTAGGTATATTCGGGAGAAACGTCTATAATTTGCATGATACTATCCATACAACCGCTTGCTTGTGAGACATATAGCGTCACATTGTAATAGCCCGTATCGGGGTAAGTATAAATCGGATTTGGTTGATTTGAACTATCGCCGTTCCCGAAATCCCACAACCATTCGGTCTCATTTTCAGACGTCTCTATAAAACTCACTTCGGGGTTTAGATTGGTGGGATTGTTTGGATTATAGGTAAAACCAGCCACGGGTGGTGGCGTGACTTGGATATAATTTGGCAGCGTCACATTGGTCACACAACCCGTTGGGGCGGTCACGGTCAGGCTAACAGTGTAAGTGCCGGAATCGTAATCTACGACAGGTTCGAGTTCGGTACTTGTTTCGCCATTCCCCAAATCCCAAAGCAACTCATAACTCGGGTCAAGGGGCATCGTATTATTAAAAAACGTCACGACATGCGGCGCACAACCAAAATCATCATCTGCCTCAAAATCGATTTGTGCCGATGGAAACCAGTCAATATCTTGCGTAGCGGTATCGGTACAGCCATTGGCATCCGTTATGGTCAATGTGATGGTAAACACATCCGCCACAGGCGGATATACGTGTGCAGGATTTTGTTCGTCAGAAATTTCGCCATCGCCAAAATCCCAACTCCATTCAACGATGGGAGTACCTGTTGCTATCGACATATCATCGAAATTCACCGCAGCAGCTTCACATGAAAAGTCAAATTGAAAATCGGCAATGGGTATCGTATCTACTTGAATATAAGCCGGATACAGTGTTTCGATGACACAACCGAAAGGCGAAGACAGCGTTAGTGTCACATCATACGTACCTGTATTTTGATAGGTATAAATAGGGTTGAGTCCGGTTGCTATACCGCCATCGCCAAAGTCCCAATCGAGCGTCCACCCTGCGATAGAATCTGCTTCATTCGTAAACGTTACGGTGTGCGGCTGACAGCCCTGTGGTGCGTCCACATTAAAGGCAATGCTGGGTATATATTCCCAATTAATTGAATTTGTAATCGTGCTGCTACAACCATTTTCAGCCACCACAGTCAGACTGACATCATAGGTATCAGAAACGGTGTATTCGTGCATCGGATTTTGCTCTGTAGAGGTATTTCCATCGCCAAAATCCCAATTCCACGAAATAATATCGCCGCCATTCGGGGGTGTCAAATCCATGAATTCGACCACACCATCAATGCAAGTCCCATCATTTGGCAGAAAACCCACCGCAGGTACAGAATCTACTCGTATCAATGCCGGATAAAATTCCGTTTCCTGACAACCAGTCGGCGAAGTCACTACCAAAGTGACGTCATACGTACCTGCATACAAGTAAGTGTATACGGGTTCTTGGTCAGTGTCTGTATTGCCATCACCGAAATCCCAATCCGTTGCGTAGCCCTCAAGCGGAAAAGTATTATTTTCAAAAGAAACGGTGAGTTCTTGGCAGCCTTCGTCTTGGTCTAAATTTACTTCAATAAGAGGCGTTGGAAACCAATCAATGACTTGTGACACACTGATTTCACAACCATTATCATCCGGTACAGTGAGCGTAACCGTATAGCTGCCGGGGTCATCAAAAGTGTGTATAGGATTTTGTTCGATAGAAGTATTTCCATCGCCAAAATCCCAGTTCCAGCCCGTGATGTTGCCGTCGCCTGCTACCGTTTGGTCAAAGTATTGGGCAGGCTCGTAAGCGCAAGAATCAAAGACAAAATCGAAGGCTGCCATTGGTCCTGCTTGCACGAAAACGGCATCTGTAAAGGTCTGCGTCACCTCACATCCGGTGGGCGAACCAATGGTCACCATGACATTATACGTGTTTGGGTCTGTGTAAGTATGTATCGGATTTTCATCCGTAGAGGTATTCCCATCTCCAAAGTCCCATTGAATCGTATATTGGTCGGTAAATGGGGTCGTATTATTTGTAAAATTTACGGTGAAGGGCGTACATCCTGCATTGGGAATATCAACTTGAATATCCAGCGAAGGAAAGTACTCAAGCGTCTGAAGCAATTGATTTTCACAACCATTTACATCATTAATTGTCAAAATAACATTATATGTACCGGGGTCGGTATATTCGTGTACGGGGTTTTGTTCGGTAGATGTATTGCCATCGCCAAAGTCCCAAGTCCAACTGCTAAGTACGCCGTCGCCTATCGTAGTTTCGTCTGTGAACTGCACCGGACCAAGCACACATAAATCTGAATAATCGAATGCCAAATCAGGGCCGACTTGTACGAAAACTCCATCGACAAAAGTCTGCTGACTTACGCAGCCATTCGGCGAAGTCATCACCAAAGAAACAGTGTACGTACCGGGGTCGTCATAAACATGTGTAGGACTCAAACTACTCGAAGTATTCCCGTCACCAAAGTCCCATTCAAAGGTAAATGTAGGCGTGATAGGAATGGAATTATTTTGAAATGTGACCGCGTGGGGCGTACACCCTTCGGCATCAAAAACAATATCAATGGCAGGTGAAGGAAAGTAAGAAATATCTTGCGAAATGGTATTTAAACAACCATTTGAATCTGTAATATTGAGCGCAACGGTGTACGTACCGGGGTCGGCGTATTCGTGTACGGGGCTGCTATCGGTAGAGGTGTTTCCATCACCAAAATCCCATCCGGTTATCGTGATTGTGCCATCGCCCGGCGTGGTGGTATTGGTAAATGTAATCGGTCCGAGTTCGCAAGGGTCGGAGAAATCGAAAGTCGCAAGCGGACCTGCTTGTACAAAAATTGCATCGGTATAAATTTCCTGTGTAATACAGCCACTTGGGGATGTCATTGTGAGGGCAACGGTGTACGTGTCGGGCATATCGTAGAGGTGCGTTGGGCTGGTTTGAACGGAGGTATTCCCGTCGCCAAAGTCCCATTCAACGGTATATCCGGCAGTGAGTGGCGCAGAATTATTCGTAAATATAGCGGTGTATGGCGTACAACCTTCCGGCTCAAAATTCACATCCAAAACGGGCGCAGGAAAGTAGTCTATCGTTTCCGAAAAATTATCTGCACAACCAAATTCATCCGTCACATTGAGCGTGACGGTGTACGTACCGGGCGCGGTGTAGGTGTGGGTTGGATTTTGTTCGTTAGAAGTATTTGAATCACCAAACTCCCATAAAATATTTGTTATCGCACCAGTACCTTGTTCGATATTTCCCGTAAAATCAATTTCGCCAAATTCGCATAAATCAGAAAAAGTAAAATCGACTTCGGGAGAGGCGTTGACAGTAATTAAATCGGTATAAACCTCCTCGCTTGTACACGCTGCGCCGGGCGGCGAAATGCCAATAGTAACCGTATAAACGCCAGGCATATCGTAGGTATGTGCAGGCGCGAATTGGTCGGACATGTTTCCATCACCAAAATCCCAAGTGACCACATAATCACTCGTAAATGGGGCAGAAGTATTTGCAAACGAAACAGTTAAGGGTTCGCAGCCTTCGGTAATATCGGGCGCAGTATTGATGACGGATGGTGGGAAGTAATCGACGGTTTGCTCCAAAGTCGTGGTACAACCTTCGGAGTCACTGACGACTAAAGCAACGTCATAACTTCCCGGTGTAGCGTACTCGTGTGTAGGGCTCATTTCGGAAGAAGTGTTGCCGTCGCCAAAGTTCCAAGTGGTACTTGTTATAGGTGCGCCGTTAGGTGTTGTGGTGTTGGTGAATGTAATGGGACCAACGATACAGGGGTCTGAAAAATCAAATCCAATGAGCGGACCGGATTGTATTTCGATGCTCGAAAAAGTCTCCGTACCTGTACAGCCTGTCGGCGAAGTAATCGTCAGCGTGACCTCATACGAACCCTGTGTATCATAGTTATTTGTGGGCGAATTTTGTGTGGAAGTATTGCCATCGCCAAAGTCCCATTCTATATCATAATCGCCTGTAACTGGCGTAGAAGTATTGGTAAATGTCACGGAATGACCACCGCAACCAACGGGATCACTCACATCAAAGGCAATGTCGGGCGTAGGGTAGTAGGTGATGTCTTGCGAAATCTGGTCAGTGCAGCCGTTGACATCCTCTACGTTGAGGGTGATGGTGTATTCGCCGGGAGCGTATTCGTGTATCGGGTTTTGGTCTGTGGAACTGTTGCCATCGCCAAAATTCCAGTCATACATCACGCCGCCTGCTTCGGCTATAGTTTGATCGGTAAACTGAATAGGATCAAGCGAACAGGCATCAAAAATCACGTCAAAATCTGCCGTAACATCGGGATTTATCACCACGATAATCTCTGCTGTATCGGTACAAGTCGGATTGCCGGGATTGACGATAAGCGTACCATCATAAGTACCAATTCCGGGAAATGTATGGGTGGGATTGACAGCGGTAGAGGAAAATACATCGCCATTGCCCAAGTCGATTGTCCACAAATAACTGTCAATCAAGTCGTTGGGGTAACTCAAATTTTCAAAAGTAATCGTAGGGTCGGCGCATTCGCTGACGATATATTCATCAATATTAATTACGACTTCGGAAGCAATTGCGGCAACGAGGGTCTGTTCGCAGTTTAAGACATTAAATTGAAAGTCACGTTTGGTGAGGCTCAAAAGGGTTTGAACGCCATTGATGACGCGATATTCTTCCACGCAAATACCGACTACAAATTGCCCCAACTGAGTGGGTATGCCAGAAATCAAACCTGTCGTAGGGTCAATGGTCACCGTTGGGTTGCCACCAAGTGGATCGCTTGCCGAAAAAGGCGGCGAAAATGCAACCTGATAATAAGGTGGAGGCGTAGCATCGGGCGTTGGCATGTCAACAGAACCACCTAAAAATGGTGCGCAAAAACTATAAACCAATAAATCACCTTCGGAATCAAGGGCAGAATTGTCAAAATTAATATCTTGTCCGGCGCAAATCACAATAGGCGGAAAGGCAGTAAATGTGGGACTGTTGTTGCAGGTCTGTTGGGCTTCGTCTGAAATATAAATCGTATAGGTCGCACCTGAAGATTCAGGGTTAAAAATATTGGTAATCGAATTGTTTCGACAACAGCGTTGATACGAGATATGATAGCCATTTGAATTGTAAGGCAAATTAAAAATCTGCTCATATGTACCTTCCTCTACGCATATATTGCTCGGCGGTGCCAAGCAAGGGTTACTGATGATAGGCGGTACATTATTTTGTAAATCTAAAGTAACAAACTCTGTCGGACCAATAGGAGTATTGCCATTCGGACCGGTATAAATCCTGATACGTGCCTGCGGATCGAGGATGGCTTGTCCAGCAAAGCAATCGCGATAGACTTTCATCGTAATGCGGTATTGATCTCCACCGAGACACTCATACGATAAATCACCACCTACAATATGTGTGGCGTTTATTTTCGTAGAAAAAATAATAATCAGAAAAGTAGTCGCGAGTATCGCAAAAATATTTGTGAACTTCATAGTGTGATAAAGATTAAGTCAAAGTAAAATATTAATTTATTTTAATTACATTGAAAATTGGTTATCAGTAGATTGTACATTTGATTTAAACTTGAACACATATTTCAACTTGATACTTAAAGACACTATACGATAATGATTGCCCTATGTGTTCAAAAAAAACGTCAATGTCAACTTCAAACTCAATAGAAGAGGTTTGCCATAGGGAAATCATAAATTATAAATCATATTTAAATTTAAAGTTGAGCTTTCACTTACTTGATTTTATAAAAAGCCAACCCGCCCGCATACACCCAACCTTCTTTTCCTGCTTCGGTGCGTATATACACCCATGGTTCATTTTTGAGTACCTTATTTATATTAATTTTCTGTTGGAAAGAAGTCCGCAACCCGTAGTATGTCACCGCTTCTTTTTGCGGAATCCGCACAACGACCGTACTATCCAAATGCGGTGCAACGCGCATGTTGAGGCTATCTACCGTCACATATAAAGTAGAATATTTTTCGTTGTTATCCGTTAGTGTGCGTGTTTTTTCAGTGCGTGTTTTTTTGCGAGGTGTGCGTGGGACATCTGTATTACATTGCTTGAATGCCCACAATATAAAGCAAATACCCAATATAAAAAAGGCAATTATCTCCAATCGTAAAGGATTTTTTTCACTCATAGGCAATGCTTAGTATCAGCAACAAAATAAATGTATACCCCAGGGGGAACGAAAAGTCATTTTTATAATATGACAAAACCCTTGACTTTAAAGGGTTTTATCCATTTTTAATGAAAAAATGTAAAAAATCGCTTCGTAAAATTGGTTCTAATAATCAACGTTTTACGCATTATTAAAACGACTTTTCGTTCTCCCTGATGTATACCCCCAACTTGTTCTTTTTCCTTTATACTTCACCAAATTTTCCTTAAATACAGTGAGTATTCGCGTCAAATTTGGTTCGTCTAAAGAAAAAATAACGACGCGAGAATATACATTTATTTAATTCCTGATACTTAAATATTAAAAGAATGAGGGAATTTTGAATGAATGAATATTATAGCACTCACTCACTCATTCACTCACTCACTCACTCACTCACTCATTCACTCATTCATTCATTCATTCATTCATTCACTCATTCACTCACTCACTCACTCACTCACTCACTCATTCATTCATTCATTCAAAATTAAAACCTTCCCTACTGCGCGGCTATCTAAATATATGAAATAAATACCTTGCGACCAATTTTCGGTATGGAGCATGTGTGTAGTGTTATTTATTTTGGCGGAATAAATACGCTGACCCGTTGCATTGAAAACTTCAACTTGTTGTGCTTCGATATTTTCCGTAATATCAATTTGAACTCTATCCGTAGCCGGATTTGGGAAAATATTGACTTCATCAACAACGAATACGTTTTCATTACTGACCAAAAAAGCACAATAATCCGGGTCGGGATTCAGCTCAATATAACCCTGTGGTGTGAGGTCGCGCCCGTCAAATGCCCCATAATTTTTCGAATAACGGTGCATTCTAAACTGCAAATTCGAATTGATTGCCAACTCTGTGCCTTGAGCTACGGGATTACCGCTGAGTAGTGGGTTTTTGTATTCCCACACAATCTCCTCATCTGGTGTAATCTCGAAAGTATAACCAAATCGACCCACCGCAATGAGCGTATTACCATTCATCAAACGCTGCACGCTCGACAAGCCCGTAGAGTACATATCTTGCGGCACAGGACGTGTATACGTCCAATCAAAATCTGATGGAAACCAAGTACCATCCGTTGTTCCATACTCCCAACTATACGAATCAAACAAAGGCGCAATCGTATTCACAGAAGAAAAATCAGCCCCTACACGGTTGTTAAAAATCATAATTTTATCAAAATCAGGATTGCCTTGATTCAACTCAATATCTGCCCAATGTGCGTCGTGCGGATAAAATAATTTTACGTCTGTCGAGTCACCGGCGCGATAATTTGCGGGATTGCCCCATCGAAACATCAAATCGCCGCCTCTGCCACCAAAACCGCCTGTATGTCCGGCGGCTTGCTCCGTAGTCGTGCTATGGTCGATAATCCAAATCTCATTGAATGTCGGCACACAAATTATCAATTGATTCAAAAAGTGATTGTAATCCAATGAGTTGGCGTGCATCCAATCTGCCGGACCGCCGTTCAGATTGATGTCTACCAATTCGGGATGGGCAGCAGGGTCGCCGAAGTTATCCTTCGCTGAATCAAAATCTTGAATCAGGTGATCCCAGACATTCCACTCCCATACGACAGTCGCGCCACCGGCACCGTCAGGCTCCAACTCAATGATGCGGTCGGGCCACAATTCGCCATCATCCAACAAAGCCGGGTCGCGTCCTGCCTGTATCGCCTCTGCTGCCGTTTTCTTTTCCCATGCAATTGCAAACACATTGCCATTCGGATGCACCGCCATGTCGTGATGCAGTCGATTGAGCGAGTCATTCAGCGTATATTCCCACACGAGATTATTGTCCCAATCGCGTACTTCGATTTTCTCGCCGCCACCGCCTGCGTGTATGTACGGATTTGACGCCGCGCCCTTGCTTTTGCAAATATACAGGTAGCCGTTTTCCATCAAATCAACCCCGTTGCCGGGTCTATATTCAGTGTCTTCCCAAACGTGTACGATTTCGCCACAATTATTAAGTAAATACGCATTTCCTTGATTATGAGGAAAATGCAAATTGTAACCGTCAAATGCTTTATTAGCATTATAATCCAATAAACCAACAGTCACCTGAGCTTGGGCAATGTACATGCCGCCCACTAAAATAAGGATAGAGTATAGTAATTTCTGTTTCATAATTCAAGTAGATGTACAGGCGATTTCAATCGCTATATTAAAACAAATTAAATGTATATAATTTTTATAAATAAATTCAAATTAATTATAAATAAAAATTCACTATAGATGGCGATTGAAATCGCCTACACAAAATTACATTTTTACAATTTTTTTTATATAAAATAAACTATTTTTTTCTGTATAAATATTTATAAAATAAATGCCTTTTTGATAATTATTTAAATTTATTTGAAAAAAAGCATCTCGTTCGCGCCATTCTTCCAACGACCGACCTGCCACATCGAATATAACGACACGGATTTCAGCATAACTGCTATTTTCTACATTCAAATGCGAAGTTACGGGATTCGGATGGATTTTAATTTCATCACTCCCAAAATTAACATTTTCATTGGCTGTTAATATTTCATAAATCTCACATTCCGAAGCGATGGGATTGAGTTCAACGGGACTGCCGGGCGTGAGGTCTTTTCCCACAAAAGCCTCATAATCAGTAGAATACCGATAGCTGCGAAAAGTACCATTTTGACCGTTCATGTTCGTTCCTTGCGAAAGCGGACCACCAAAACTAACGGGGACAACATAATCCCAAAGTAGTTCGCCATCTTGATTTACTTCAAATAAATGTCCGCTTGTACCTTCGCAAATCAATGTATTGCCATTGGGCAGGCGCTGTGCACCAGAGACATTGGACGAATAAAAATCGGTCATCGTAGCTGCTTCATAAGTCCAAGCTAATTCAGTAGGACCGAAGGCGTCGCTTTCATTTATAGTATAATTTCCGCTGGCATCCACAGGCGGCGCGATGACATCAATCGACGAATGTACATTGGATATCAAGCCTTTACCATTATTAAAAACCATTATATTTCCTGAGCCGGGTATTCCGTCGGGAATCCAGTGGGCATCGTGTTGGGCATAAAATACACGGTCTGCCGATGTGCCTCTATTATAGGTCTGCGGATTGCCCCAACGGTAGAGAATATCGCCACCTTTACCCGAATTGCCGCCTGTATGTCCGGCGGCTTCTTCGGTGGTCGTGCTGTGGTCGATAACCCAAAATTCGCTGTAGTTGCGAACACTCAAAATAATCTGGTCAAGTTGCGGATTATAATCAACGCCATTGGTATGCAGCCAATCGGAATTGGTGTCGGTGCGGTAGTTGAGGTCAATCAATTCGGGATGTTCAGCCACTATACCATAGTTGGGTTTGGTATTATCAAAATCTTGAATAATGTGGTCAAAAGCATGCCATTCCCATACGGTTTTGATGCTATCTGTGCCGATGGGTTTGATTTCCACGATTTTATCGGGCCAAAAAGCCAAGCCCGTACCGATGGGATTTCGCCCGGCATCTATCGCAGCTTGTGCAGGCAAATACTCCCATGCGATGAGCAAGATATTGCCATTTGGCAGGTACTCCATATCGTGATGTTGGTGATGTATTGAGTCCTGCGAATAGATATATTGCCACACCAAATCATTGTCCCAATCGCGTATTTCCAGACCGCCACCGGTGCCGCCACCCAAAAAAAATGAGCTATTGGTACGTATAGTGCGTAGCAAATTGCCATCGGGTAGGAGGTAGGCTGAAAGTCCCGGGTTATAATTGCTTTCCCATTCGTTGACCAAAAAACCGCAGTTGTCAATGAGGTAGGTATTCTTATAATTTATCGGGGCAAATAAGGTGTAACCATTAAACGAAAGGCTGTCATTGTTGAATAAACCATTGGTTTGTTGGGCGGACATTTGAACTGTCAGCGCAAGGGCGAAGTATAGAGTAAGGTATTTTATCATAATAGATGCGTACACAGACATTCTTGTCTGTGTTACGTTACATTTTCAATATTTTTTCAACACCAATAAATACATTTTTTTCGTCATAAAAATGAATAAAATAAATGCCTGTTGGGATGCCCGTCATATTGATTTCGAAATTACTGTTATCGTATTGTTTTTCTTGTAAAATAATTTTCCCTGTCAAATCATACATATTTATACGTGTATTTAGTGTGGGTGTATTTTCTACATTCAAATGTGAAGTTACGGGATTTGGAAAGATATTTATACCATCGTTTGTGAGAATGTCATTTGTCGATACAATTGTTTCATAAATCTGACAATCCGAAGCGATGGGATTGAGTTCTATCGGGTCACCTGGCATGAGGTTTCTCCCTGTAAAAGCCTCATAATCAGGTGCGTAGCGATAGGTGCGAAAGACGGTATTTTGACTATTCGGCGTATCGCCCTGACTGACCGGACCGCCGAAGATAACAGGAGAAAGATATTTCCAAAGGGTATTTCCCATCATATCAACTTCAAAAAAACGCCCTTGTGCGCCTTCACAAATGAGCGTATTGCCATTGGGCATACGCTGTGCGCCGGAGATAAAACTGGAGTAAAAAGACTCGGGCGGCGTAGCTTCGTAAGTCCAATAGAGGTTGGTCGGTTCGTAGGCTTCGTTGGTGGGTAAGGTGTAATTTCCGTCTGCATCCATCGGCAATTCGATGACATCAATGGAAGAATAATTGCCGGTTGTTCTGCCCTGTCCGTTATTAAATATCATGACTTTTCCAGCGTCGGGCAGCCCTTTTGGTATCCAGTGAACATCGTGCTGGCGGAAGGTTTTTTGGTCGGCAGAACTACCGCGTTGGTAGGCTTGTGGATTGCCCCATCGGTAGAGGATGTCACCGCCTTTTCCAGCGTTGCCGCCTGTGTGTCCGGCGGCTTCTTCGGTGGTCGTGCTGTGGTCAATGACCCAAAATTCGCTCAAATGGCGCGAATTGACGATGATTTGGTCGAGTTCGGGATTATAATCAACGGAGTTGGCATGTACCCAGTCTGCAAATCCGCTCGAACCGCCGCCACCGCCGCTTTGTATAAAATTGATGTTGAGTAATTCGGGATGGTGGGCTATGATACCGTAATTGAGCTTGGATGTATCGGTATCTTGTACCAAGTGGTCCCACAGATGCCATTCCCATACAATATCTGCCTCTTCTGTCCCAATCGGTTGTATTTCAATGATTTGTGTAGACCATAACGTTTCGTTGACGGCAGTGGGCTCGCGCCCTGCGGCAATAGCTTCTTCTTCCGTATGTGACTCCCATGCGATGAGTAGAATATTGCCATTTGGCAGATATTCAAGGTCGTGATGCTGATGATATTCCTCGGAATTATAATTGTATGACCACAGTAATTCGCCTTCCCAATTGTACATTTCTATTCTGCCACCTATACCGCCGCCAAAAAAAACATTGCTGGTTAATCGACAGGTTCTCAATAAGTTACCGTTTTCGAGTAAGTAAGCTACTTCGCCTGGGCGATAGTTGCTTTCCCAGATATTGACGGTATTTCCACAATTATCAATCAGATAAGTTGTCGTGGACGAGGTTGGCGCGAATAGGGTGTAACCATTGAAAGCAAGGCTATCATTTTGTATTAAACCAACGGTCTGAGCCTGAGCGAGACAGGAAGCAAGCGATAAGAGAACGAGTATAGAGTAACGAGTAGCGAGTAGCGAAAAGTAAGACTCTTCACGTCTCATATCTCCTACCTTTAGCGTATTTTTTTTCATAGCAATTTTCGTTTGTGGGCAAATAATTTGAGAAAAAATGATTTAATATAAACATATGTTAAGTAAAATTTGTTAATTTTATATTTTAACAAAAAATATTTTACTTTACTGAAAGGCTTCAAAATCACCAACTTATAAAGTTGAATTAAAATATTGTTTTTTTTGCCGCAACAAGTATTATCACATTGACGTATTAGGAATGAAAAGATAATAAACGTTACATCTTCACGCCGTTATTTTTTCTTTAGACGAACCAAATTTGACGCGAATAACGGGTTAGGGAAGAGGAAGAAAATAATCTACCCCAAATGAAGAAGTTATTTTTTTATATGTTTGGCTAAATTTGACGCGCATAGCCGAGCTACATAAGGAAAATTTAGTGAGAGAAATTAAATAAATTGTTCCAAAATACGCCGTAATTTTTTCTTCTAAAGAATTCAAAAAATCGTTGCATAGCCATAGCTACGGAACTATTTTTTGTGTTTTTTAGAAGGGAAAAGAACAAGCATAATGGGGCAAGTTATTTATTTTCTT
>Ga0209595_100510_pt1 | contig 13362 bp, 22 predicted proteins | sample Porto_4metaG_FD_187427 | JGI IMG/M metagenome (GOLD analysis project Ga0209595, IMG submission 187427) | Marine algal microbial communities from Porto, Portugal - Porto_4 metaG (SPAdes) (version 2) | ecosystem: Host-associated > Algae > Red algae > Unclassified | place: Portugal: Porto...
ACTCTTTGTCAACTTCCCACGGGATTTTAGGTAACTCTTCGATATACTCTTCATCTTCCCATCCTGCTAAAAAACCTGCTCTTGCTCTTTTACCCACTAATGGCACTAATTTAAAATTATTATAATCAACCCAAACAGCATTTGATTTTGTAGTCTCTGTATGCTCCATTTCTCCCTCTCCTGTAATAAGCCAAGATAGTTTTAAATCAGAATAGACACCTGCAATTATCGCAAGAAACTTATCTGAAATAGAGGCATTTAATTTATCGGCATCTAAGAAACCTCTTTTTATTTGCGTTTTTCTATAAAATTGCGCTTTACTAACCTTTTTAATATCAAGGTATTGCAATAGTCTTCCTTTTGAACTTGCGATATTCATCGTATAATATTTTTAATATTGCGATAATTAGCGATATATTTGTACTCTAACATTAACAAAGATACAAAATTTAAAATAATTGCGCTTTTTTTCGCAAAATACAGGCTATGCAACAGAATAATTTAACAACAACCATGCAAAATTTCGGCAAACTAACTGCCGAAGAACGTGCATTGTTCTTGTCTGTTATTAGTGCTGAAAAAGTAGCAGAAAAAACGCAAAAGCGCAAGAAATCAAGTTTGCCCTTTGAATATACAAAGGAATATTACGAACAGTATTTAAAAAAGGTTCACAATACAGAAGTAAAAGCAAGATTAGAACGAATAAGCGCAAAACAGCGCAACCAAACCACGGGTATAAGTCAAGGACTTACCCACTAAAGTAGCTCACAGTATTTCTATTGTGAGTTGCTTTTTTTAATTCAAAACACTATGAACATAAACCAAACACAAACTCAAAAAAGCGCAATACTTTTTAGTGAGGTTGGTTTGTACAACCAAAAAGTACAGGGATATTTAAAAGCCACATCGCTAAATGCGATTACCCAACATACTATTAAAATCTTTAAAGACAATGCACAACGCAATAAGTTAAGTGAATCAAAATATAATCAAGCTGTAGAAGAGTTTAACAGTACTCACGGCTTTCTACTTTTAAAAAAGGGAGCAACTACCTGTAAAAAAATAGCAACTAAGCACTACGCTTACATCAACTATCCTTATTTAGATAGGGAAGCTATGAAAAAGACCATGGATAATTACCGCCAGTTTGTTTATAAATACAATCAACAAGCAATTAAAGAAAATAAAGAAATCAAAGCCTACAATACAGCTATCGTAAAAACTACGTGCGCTGATATTGTAAAACAAATTATTGATTTTAAGGCGCAATACCATAGCGAATTTACCCAACTATATAATGAACTAGCAGAAAAGCATAATACGCAACTAGGCGCAAATTATATCGCTAAAAAACGTATTCCAACCATAAAATACACCTCTGAACTTGTCTTTAGTATGCTAGTAGGGTTTTATATCTCACAACTAAAAAAGCGCAATGAATACTTATTGGAAATGAATCGCCCGACAAGCACCCTTAAAAATGCACTTCCAAAATTACAAATAGACCACCGCAAATTAGCGACACATACTATTGCTGATATACCAAGGTTTGATTTTTGCAAGAAAACAGCGCAAAACCATATCAAACGACTTCGAGAAGCAGGTATTTTAATAAACTACACTTATATCAATCAAAATAAGCCGATTGCGGTTAATTTTTGCCCTAAAATCTTAGTGATTTTGGATGGTAATTTACCTAAATCCCAAAGCATTGAAAACAAAGACTTTATTGCTTCAAACGGGAAAAAGTTACCTCATAATAATGATACTACTAGAACTATTTTATTAAAAGAAAAAGAAATAAAAGACTGTGCAAATAGCACTGTATCAAAAAAGGAAAGTAATGCATATCCTGCGGATGGCTACAAGAACACCACGGGAATAAGTAAAGAATTAAAAAAACATCCACGCAAAATTTCTGCGGAACTTAAAACCATATTGCCTGATTTTTTAGGAGGAAACAAAAAAGCACCTCAAAACACACACGGAAAATTAACCGATAATTTTTTAAGTCTACTGCAAGACGATAGAGAACTTGCACAGGAATTAGCACAAGGAAAATTTGACAACTACAAGGGATTACGCTACGAGTATTTGAAAAAAATAGAATTATATGCCCATGTGTCTACCGAAGAATTTAGAGTCATTTTAATACAAGATTTCATCAAATCATCTGCAAAAATTTGGAAACAACACCCCGTGTATGTAGGCGAATGGAAAAAGGCAATTAACCATTTAAACGACACCTTATTTAAAGGCTTTTTACATAAATCTACTTTAAATAATAAGCTTAAAGAATACCGTTGGAAGCTCAATTTTGCTCGCAAATGGTTTGCAAAGTCAGAAGTACCTGCCTTATATCCTTCACTTTATTTTGATACCACACGAACACAGGCGAATGAAATTGGTTTTTATGGGTTAAAAAGTGTTTGGAAAACACACCAAAAATATGTCTTAAAACGACAAGAAGAAAAAGCGCAAAAAACAGCAGATAAAAACGCAAGGAGGCGCAAACTATCAGCACAAGAAAAACTAACCAAAGCAGTACGAAAATATAAAGAAGGCATCTATAACGTAGCACAATTATATAGCTACGTACAAACAAATTTACCTAATGACTACTTAGTGGCTTTACCCACTTTATTAAAAAATCAACAAATAGCTTAATTATGAAAAGAAACACCCGATGTCAATGTGGATTGAAACACAAAATTACGTGTCCTAAATGCAGTCAATTAAAAATGGTCATACTACTTAAAAACGGTAACAATCATTTAAAATACAAGCAAACAAGAGGCACTTATGCCAATCCAGTTTGGTACAACCATTTAAGTAAAAACCGTAAAGCTCAAAATGTACTAGTAAACGCAATGTACCAACGCTTTGAAAAATCAAATTACAAAGGAGCTACCAACAAACTGATGTTTTATGACAATCAAACCAAAGCACACATAACCACTATAGTAACGAATTAAATAAATCACCCAACCAACACAGAAAAAGGGTTTGTAGTATGAGACTGAAATACTGAAACCCCGAAATACCCATTAAGATCGCCAGTTAGTCCGTCTTTTTATGTTGGTTATGAAATAAAGAAAGCAGTATGAACACTTTAGAAAAATGGAAAGAAATGCAGAAGGACAAAGCCTACTGGGAAAATGAAAAGCACAAAAAAGCGCAAGAAAAACGCAAGAAACGCAACCTCTTAAATCTTAAAAAATGATTATCAAACAAACAGAAAACGGAAATATTGTACTTACAGACCTAGAAGAAGAAATACACCATGTACTACCAATGGCATATTTGCATAAACATCCTAGATTACCAGATAATGCAATACTTATAAATAGCAACACCGATTACAAAAATGAGCTATCGGGCATTTCAATACTAGCTAGTAAAGTGCGTAAGATTAATAACCAAAGTTTTAATGGAGATGCCTACCAATTACTTGAAGCATTGAGCAAAAACATCACCTTAACAGGGGCTACTAATAATAATACTGTTGAAAATGACATCCCTAAAACCAAAGAACAAGACCCTAATTACATTAAGTTTTTACAGGCGAATACCTATGAAAAATTAGTGTCTTTTGCCAAGGAACACAGGCGCAATATAGGAGGAGAAAAATATCAAAATGGAAAACTATACGAACAAGAGTTTTTTTGTCAATTTCAAAGCTTCATTATACGGGTACACCTAACCTATTATTATAAAAAAAGTAATCCTCAATTAGTAGATTATATCCTATTATGGGGTAGTACATCGTATGTTTTTAAACCCATAAAACACTATATCTACAATACAAAAAACGAAATAACTAACTATAAATACGAAGAAGTCAACCTTTAATATCATGGAAAAAAAAGCACAACCATATATCGCACCAGTCTTAATAACAGCTATTTTAACTAAACAAAAACTGTTCAAACGTTACCATTTTTTACCTTACGAAGAAGCTAAAAACAGACTGAACGAAATTATTTGCAACAATAGAGGTTTAGATTGCCGTACAGGGAGCCTAAAACGCATCTTATTAGTGAGTGAAGTAGAACGATTTTTAAAAGAATACGATTTGTTATTTACCATAGAAATTACTCAACACTAACCCCTGTTAGTCTCCACTATTCAAGTGTAACACCTCTTAAATAAACCTAAACTAACCTACTCAAAGTTAATCAATAAGCCCTGTGTGAACTCGCTTTATTATTGCAGTATAAAACGCAATAAAGTGAGTTCACAGGCAATAAATATCGCATTACATAGACCCCTAAAAAAAGGGAGTCAATACAATCACTTAATCCCTTCTAGTGGTTGTGAGAGTATTCAACTAGCCAAAGGAGACACCAAAGTGGCTATTAATAGCATGGCGATATGGACTAAAAAGCACCAAGACCATACAAAAAAACTTACTCAAAAGAAATTTACCAACCTGCCCTTATCAACATTATGCAAAAATCTTCACGGTTTTTTGTACCATCACATACAATATAAAATTGATGGGTACGACCAACTTTTAAGAAGCCCTGCGTGTGCTTGGGCAACTCGTTCACAGGGTTTGGACTGTAAAAGTTACAGCATTTTTGCTAGTAGTGTATTATTAAATTGTGGGGTTTCACACTACTTACGTCGTGTTATAATCAATCAAGGCGAGAGTTATAGCCATGTATATGTCATTGTCCCTAAAGACCAACACACATTTGATTTAGGGAAAGGATATTACACCATTGATGGCACATTAAAAACAAATAAAGAGCAACCGATACATACCGCTGATGATGTTTTTATGAGTGCTAAAACAAAAGGCTTATCAGGGGCGGTTACTGCTGCTATTGGAGGCGAAGTCGTTAAGAGTTTAGCACCCTTATTAAATTATGCTGTTGGGGAGCTAATTAACGAATTAAATTCATGCAGAGGCTCCACCTATGATTTCCCAGTAGTAGCACTTAAATTAAGACGAGATTTACGAGACAAACTACAGGTAAAGTTCAATGATTTAGGCGAGGCAATTCTTTTTAGAAACAGGGCGAGAGTACAACACATCTTTAATGATATTTTTAAAGAAATTGATTTGGGAATTACGCATTTACGCAATGAGATGGCTTTTAGTTCCTATGAGCGTTGCGATAATGAAACCTTAGCTCACGCACTTGTCTTTGCAGAAAAGCTAAAAACATTCGTAGATAATTTTTACACCGAATTTAAAAAACAAAATCCACATTTTAAGGTAGAAGAGTTTACCAAAACAGCAAATGTAAATAGTCGTACCCTTTATTTTGTAGTGGCTAATAATACGAATCCAATCACAGGCGATTACCGCTTTATAATCATTCGTAAAGAGGCATCAAAATATGGTTTAGATCCTATTTTTCCATTTGAAGTAAACCCCAATATGTGGTTGCAAAATAATCTTACCCATCTACGAACCACCTACAACGACACGCGGGAAATACGCTATAAAAAAGAGATCACCCCACAACTTGAAAAAGTAAAACAATTAAGAGCAAAGGCGCATTTAGGAGGCGAAATGCTGTACTACTTCGAGCAACCTTTACAACGAGCAATGTATCTGATTTGGCTTAAATACGACACCAAGTACACCACTTTTTTAAAAGAACAAGCGCAAAGTATTCGTACAGCCAATGAGCTTGCATTACGTGACTATAAAGCTCGATTTAAGAAGAATATCGCAGAAGATAAAAGCGCAAAAAAACGCAAAAAAATAAAACAACAACTCGGTTTTGGTGCGCTGTTTTCTGCTTTGTTTTTACTCTATTTTAAAAAATAATAAAATGATGAATCAAGAATTTGACACAATTAACACCCATCAATCTTATGGTTTGAATGGCTGGTTTGACAGCTTTTGCCCTTCTAATGGAATTGCAGATAGATTGAACAGTCAAGCTCGTGGAGTTTGGGCGCAAAAAGCCACTTGGGATAAAAATTACAATGCCCTAAAAAACGGAAAACAAGCCGCACAGTGGGAGTCCTTAAAAAAAGAAGTACGCCGATTAGAAGCCGAAATAAAAAGCGAGGGATTAAAACTGGTACAGGAAAAAGAAATCGCTACCAATTTAGGCTTAGGTGCATTTTGCAGAAAAGCAGTTTCTGGCAGAAAAAAAGCAGAAGAAAGCTTACGAAGTGCTTCCACTGCTTTAGGACATATCAAAGGGGCTTTTCAAACTTTAGAAAACCAACAAAGACACGGAATATCACAAGCTAGCAAAGTTATAGCAACGAACAAGAAAAATGTAGAAGCCATCAAAAATGAGATTCTAATGGTTAAAAAAAAGATTGCCCTTTATAAAGCCCAGCGTGATAACAAAGCGAAAGAACAAGCGCAAAGCGTAGCCGAAAAAAACAAAGCAGGCAAACAAGATTTAGTAGGTAAACTAAAGGAAAACTCCACGCTTATCATTGGAGGTATTGCGCTAGTTACCGCATTTATATACATGAACAAAAAACGAAAACCCACCCCAAAATCGGTAGCCGTATAACATCCAAAAGCTATGAATCTATTAAAAACACATTTACTGCTCGGACAAGAAAATGAACAGCAGTTACGCCAAGAATCTATGCAAACAAAATTCCCTATAAATACAGGATTAAACGGGGATGGTAAATTTTGGGATGGAGCGAACCTAATGGGGATTATTAACACCATTGGGGGAACATGGTCACAAATTGAACAGGCTCGTAATGGAAAGCCCGTATATGTCCAAGGCGCAAACGGAGGCAAACAAGACATTGCCCCAATGCTTATGGCAAAGTTAGAACAACAAGCCCAAACACAACAAACATCATCGGATAACCTATTCAAAGCAATTCAATTACAAATTCAATCGCAACAAGACCAAAAACCCAAAGACAACACCTTGTTATACGTTGGAATCGGTGCAGGAGCTTTAGTACTCTTAACAGGGGTTTATATGATGACTAAAAAATAAAAACTATGACAAAACAAGCAATAGAAAATTCGGTAGTTACCCTAGCTAGTATGACCACGGGAGCTATGTTATCACGTGTGGTTGCCAATAAACTACCTATTGACAACACCAAAATAAGAAGAGGAGCTGTAATTCTAGCAGGAATATTAGGAGCATCCTATTTAGACCGCTCCTCTACAGGTAAAGCAATTGTACAAGATATGGCAATGGCTAGTGCTGTAACCCAAACAGGGTATTTAGTAAAAGATTTCTTAGGCGATACTCTAAAAGATAACAAACTCTTATACCCTGCATTAGGGTCGCCTATGGATGATTTTTTAGACGAACCTTTTGAGCTAGATAGCACCGATTTTTTATCGAGTTACCTCGAACCGAACTACGATTTCATTTCAGAAGAGACCGATTTTGAAGTCATTGAAGAATTTGAAAATTAAACCCATAATTAAATAAAAAAAAGAACATGAATTTTTTAAGAAACGAAGAAGCTTATTTACGAATCACAGAATATTTAAAAGATAAAAACTCCAGACGTAAAGAAAACGAAAAATGGAACATCTCAGCAATGAAACCCATGCCAAGCTTTTTATATGCTAATAAAAAAGTGGATGTAGGAGGCACAGTTTCCTTACTTACGGGTTCTTCTGTCGCTAAAAGAGGGGTGACAAATTTCGATGGTAACTCACTGGTAAAAGGGCGTGTATTTGTAGCCAATGCAATCACATTTAAAAGTGCTATTGCTCCCTCTACAATCCCTGAACAAGAGGTAAATTATAGCATTGCTAAAGTGCCTAACATTTTAAAACAGTCGCATTTAGTAATCAAGCAGAAAAATGAAATTTTAATTGATTTGCCAATTTGTGACATTTTAAGTTCTACCGAAAACGGCAACCACTATTTTAAATTAGGCTCATTTGCCTTGTTAGAAGATGATACCATTACAGAGATTGAAATCCAATACCCAGAGGGGGCAAAAATAGCTTTGCCAGATGGAGAAGCTTTATTTACATCGGCTCGATTATCAGGATTTTCTACCTATCAAAAAAGATAATTCCAATTTTTAAACAACACAATACTTTGCACTAGTTCATAGTGCAAAGTGTCTTAAAAGACCGCAAAATGAAAAAGATTTACAAACGTATCAAAGTAAACAAGGAACTCTTAAAATTAGACACCAATGGGAGTTATAAAAATATAGATTTTAAACAAAATCAAGTCAATGACACATTGCCTACTGGAAAAATAATTGGAGTCTATTTTAATTCCTATGCCTGCCCTAATTTACCTCAAGCAACAAGAGAGGATAGCAAATACTCAAAAGCAACTTTTGATCTTGTTTCCCATACGGATATTGTGATAAAAGATAGTAGAGGACATTTACTCACAGAACCCACAGATTTAAGAGACTTTTCCCATAAGTCAGGTGGTTATAATGAAGGTTTTAAGGAGTTGGATTTTAACTGTCAAAATGAACGTATCACTATTGCTTGGGAAACACTGGGAAACACTCCGATTTGTGGGGAATTTGTTTTTGAAATTCAAGCACCTGACAATTGTTAAGATGGGCGCATTATATACTACAGAAATCCATACAGAGGATTTTGAAATACGTATTGCAGAAAAAGCAAAATGTAAAGGGGTTTTAGCCATTGAAATATATGTACCCGATACTAGTGTACCGCTTTTAATTAAAGACGGTTCACAGCAGAAAATAACTGCAAAAACACCTTTTCGATTGCACTCTTTTACACACCCTATAACAAACGGTTTTATACCGTTTGAATTTTTAGAATACGAAGGATTACAAACCCCTGATAACCCAAGAATTAAAAAAGCCATCGTACGGTATTTATATTGTGAATAATAAGCTACAAGACCTATTAAAAAACCATTTGAACACCGCTTCGAATCATGTTGTCAAAGTAAATAGCAACGGTTTGAAGCTCATCAAATCAGCCTCGAAACGTAAGTATGTTTTTTCCCTAGAAGACATTGAGCAAAAATATACTTCAGTCGCTAATTTTTTACAAGTACTACCCCAAAAAGGATTTAAGACCAATGTCGTATTTACCCTGCAAAAGACATACACCAAAAACGGTAAAACTACCTATCACACCACGCAGAAAATAACAGAAGATTTACACCTCCAAGATATGAGTGCGACACAACAACCAATGACACAATCCTTAACGGCAACCAATTTTTTAGGTGCGCCCGAACTTATGGCTAAAATGGTACAAGCAGAACGTTCCGCAGATTATAAGGAACAAATCGGAGAGTTAAAGGAAACTGTAAAAGATTTACGCTCACGTAACCGTGTCTTAGAAGAAAAAAACAGTGCGCTTACCATTAAATTAGAAACCGCTAAAGAGCGAACCGAATTGCGTATTGAAAGAGAAATTTTAAAGAAAAAGAGCTTTTTAGAAACCCCTGCTTTTGAAAAAACAATGGAAACACTAGGCGGTATGATTCCTAAAGTTTTAGAAATGTCGAGTGCAAACGCTATGGCAAATGCACCACAGTTAGGAAACCCCAATATAACCCCTATTAAAAAGGCTTTTTTTCAGAAGATAAATAACTCAAATATTGAAGATGAAAAAATAATGTTTTTCAACTATTTACTAGACAACTGGGAAGAAACTCTAATACAGCAAGTAGCACAAATCATTGAAAAAAAAGAAAATAACCATGAAAATACAGACTAAAAAACAGGCATTAGAAGTACTTACCAATTTACCCGAAAAAGTACTTATTAGAATCGCAGAACTATCGAGTAACCCAAATGCACAAAGTTACTTTTCATGCCCCATTAAATATGGCGCAGTTAAGGGGTTTTTGAGCTAACAAAATGCTATGAAAAATAAAAACAGTTTATCGAAAATTGCCACTAAAAAGAACGCTCAAAAGGTGGGGAAAAAAGCCAATGAAATAGGCAGCTTTATTTTAGAACACAAAACCCCTTTACTGCTAATTGGTGGTGCATTACTGGGGTGGTATATCCTAAAAAAAACAAAAGAAGGCGTGGCAGATATTTTTGCTGACAAATCCGAAAACATACCCATTGATTTAACCATTAACAAAACAACCATTAGTAAGACTCAAGCACAGCAATTTGCACAACAATTATTAGATGCTAGTAATCACATGGAACCGCTTTACGGAACAGATGAACGAACCATTGAAAAGGTATTTCTACAGCTTAAAAAAGCAGATGATTTTAAGTTAGTTTATCAGGCGTTTGGACAAAAAAATTACAATGGTAATAATTCGCCACCTACAGGAATATTTAGGCATATCGATAATTATGAGCCTCGTGATTTAGTGTATTGGCTTAAAAGCGAATTATCTCCCGCTGATGGGAAGGTATACACCCTAGTAAAAGAACGTATTGAAAGTGCAGGATGGCAATTTTAACCTTTAAAAACAAAAAAATGGAAACAAGTTTACCCATCTATGGGCTTTCATGCCCTGAGGTAAAAAACAAACAAGAAGAATTTGATACAGCAACCAAAAAATGCGGATGTATGACCAAACAGCCTCCTTTAAAATTAGTAAACGCAACGATTAAAAATGACCTAACCAATGCGCCTTTTCAGGCGGGTTTAGTAAGCGTTTATAATACGGCAACCAAGAAAGGAACAACCCCAGATGCGCAAGGCGTATTTAGTTTATATGCTACCCCAAATGACTGGATCCAAATTTCTTTTATAGGCTATCAAACCATACAAATACAGGCTTCAAAATTACCTGCTTTAGTTGTCTTAAAACAAAAAATAGAACAGTTAGAAGAAGTCATTATTACCGCAGGAAAGAAAAAAAACACCCATTTATACGCAAGTTTAGGCATGGTTGGATTGCTATTGATTTATGCCATAGCTAAAGATAAAAACAATAAAAAAACAAAAACATGATGGAATTTATAATTGCTAACTGGGATAAAGTTAGCGGAATTTTAGGGGTTGTTTTCTCCTTTTTTGCAGGTTTTAAAATGCGAAGAATACGACAACAGGAAGCTAGTAATTTGGCTTTAGAGCAACGTTACAAAGCCGATTTACAGAAGCTTGAAAATTACAAGCGTGCCTTTGATATTAACGCTGAAATGATTGAAAGCGTCAAGAATGATTTTGTGGCGCGAATAGGCTCTTTAAATCAATATGTTAAACAGCTTGAACAGATGAACACCAAATTACATGAAATCATTGGAAAACAGCAAAAAGAACTCGATAAATACATATCTAAATATGGAAAAGACATTTAAAATTTTAACTACTACCATACTTATTTTGATCTTCACAGCTTGTGCTACTACAAAGCATAAGTTTGTGAAATCCGATAGTCTTGTAAAAGACAGTATGTATATACAGAAAGACAGCACTAGAATCACCACGATTCATAAAGAAATTAAAGACACGCTTTTTGTTTCGCTAAAGACTGGAGACAAAAAAGTAGACCGTCTAATTACAAAACGCTTTGAACATTTTAAAACAGCTAAAAAAAGCGGTACAAATCGCTATGCAATACACTACGATACAAAGGCAAAAGGTTTTCAAATAACTAGTACTATTGGACAAACCAAAAATGTACAAGAGCAAAGAAAGGATCGCATTGTTAAAAACAACAAACAGGTAAGCTCTAAAACAAGCCAACAAACAAAAATCAAATACCGCATTCCGCATTGGATTTGGTTCGTGTTTCTAATAGTAACAGGCGTAGTATATCTGGGGGCTAAATTCAAAATATTTTAAGATGAAAAGCAAATACTTTCTATTTCTTGGATTGGGGGCTACTATCGTTTCTTTAACCGCTTTTGCAAGTAAAAAAAAGAAGCAAATGGAGCGTATTGTGCATCAGTTACAATTTAAACTTGTGAGCATTAAAAACCTCCGTGTTTCTTTTAAAGAATTGGCGTTAGACTTAGATATAAAAGCAGTTAATCCAACAAGTGAACCACTCTATTTAAACACAGGGTTTATAAGCGCAAAAATGCTTCGTGTTTATCAAAAAAACAACGGAAAGCTATTAGCTTTTTCTAAACTGAACACCCACAAAATTAGCATTCCTAGTGGTGGCTTTTATCAATTGCCAACCATACATGTAAAAATCCCTGTACTCACAGGAGGGCAGCTTATTGTAAGTCAGCTTTTAAAAGGACAACAAGGCAATGCTCCCATCGATTTTATGGCACAACTCGCTTTTGAATTAGAGCTTACCGCATTAGGAAAAAAACACCTCATAAAATTTTAAAAAAATGGCAAACTATGAACTCTTTAAACGCTCCATTGAACAAGCAGAAGGAGGGTATCAAAATTTAAAAAAAGATAAAGGCAATTATAATTCCTTAAAACAGCGGGTAGGAACAAATCACGGAATATCGGCAAAGTTCTATGAGCGAGTTATCGGAAAACCGCCAAGTATTGCTGACATGAAAAGCATTACTAAAAACGATGCACACATTTTATTTGAAAACGAATTTTGGGATAAAATGAAAGCCGATAACATCCATAATCAAGGGGTGGCAGAAATGATTGTTGACCATGCTATAAATGCAAATCCTAGAGTAACCACAGCAATTGTACAACGTGCTTTAAACAGGTATTTCGGTAAAAATTTACAGGTCGATTATGTAGTGGGTGCAAGAACATTACAAGCAATTAATTCAGTGAATGCCAAGCAACTTTTTAAGAGAATTGCACAAGAACGCTTGAACTATTACAAGAAACTAAAAGACTACAAATACTTTGCCTCTAGCTGGACAAGACGGGTATTTGATTTAAGTAAAAAATTTGGGGTAGAGATAAAAAAAAAGAGTGAAATCATACTAACCACCAGTTTACTAGGAATTGCAATAGTGGGGTATATACTCTATAAAAACGTAAAAAAAAGAACATGAAAACAATGCAAAAGTTTAAAGCTTTACACAATAAAGAAGTGAGCAGACACCTTTTAAAACAATTAGTAGCGGAAGCAAAAAGAGAAAACAATACAGAGATAGTGTATCGAGTTTCTAAAATATTAAATAACAATCCAAATCATAAGACTTTTAATATTACCCTAAGACAATACCCTACGGCTTTAAATGCACCAAGACATCAAGGAGCATATAAAGATGCCTTATCAGAATGTGGACGTTTAAAAAAAGGATATAAATTCATAAAAGGACGTGTAATAAAAGCAGCAGCTAAAGTTCCTAAGCTAAAAAGAAAGGGATTAGCAGGCACAAAGTCAAAACAGGGATTAACCCCAACAGGACGTTTAAAAAAAGGCTATAAATACGCTAAAGGTGGAAAGGTGGTAAAAGTAACCTCAAAAAAAAAAGCGGTGTAACAACTGTAACTAAAACTTCTAAACCTGCTAAAAATGCTACGCTTGAATTTTTAGCAGGTTTAGAATATATCGAAGAACTGGACGAAAATATAAC
>Ga0209595_100511_pt1 | contig 13338 bp, 11 predicted proteins | sample Porto_4metaG_FD_187427 | JGI IMG/M metagenome (GOLD analysis project Ga0209595, IMG submission 187427) | Marine algal microbial communities from Porto, Portugal - Porto_4 metaG (SPAdes) (version 2) | ecosystem: Host-associated > Algae > Red algae > Unclassified | place: Portugal: Porto...
AAACTGTCGTCAACCTGTTCCAAGTATTCCTGTATTTGCAATTTCATTTCTATACTACTCATACGAATGGATTTTAATCATGTGATATTTCAAAGATACGAGAATTGTCGGGCTTTTTCAAGTTAAATATTTTACAAAACATCAAACCAATTTCTTCTTACCCCTTGTCATTCTTCGCTCTGACAATTTTCGCCAAATATTATTCGCTATTTTAATATCTTTATCAGAAAAACCAAAACCGTCTTTGAGCATTTTTTGATTTGTAAATAATAAAATCTCATCAATCGAAGTACCATTTCTCATTCTATCATCTATTTCACTCAGATAATCTTGATGATTTTCATGATAAGGAATCAATATGTTTTCCGCTTCATTTGGCATCAATTCCAAAACACCGCCACCGTAGCTGCGTCCGGATATTTCGGCATAAGCAAAGGATAATGAATTGTAAAAACTCGCACACAAAGCATTGATGTTCGTACCGTTTTTTAGCTTGACGCGGTGCATGGTATCTGTCGTATATGCTTGTGCTTCATTGACGATGAGTTTTGGAAAACGGTTATTTCTTCTGATAAATAAAGCGTCAGAAATCCATGCAGAAGGAACAATTTGCCACTCATCACGGATTCTGCATTTATAGCCTTTATGAATGTCAAGGCTTTCGCCGTATCGTATGTACGCGAGGGCTTCGGGATTGTGCTTCATTTCGTTAATTTGCGGAAAATGAAGGAAGTTGGCTCGTGCTCCGAGTTGTCTGTTTTGCCGCCAATCTTCGGGCGTGAATCGAAGGCTTTTTACCTGTACGCTACGCCCGACAAGTGGCTTGGCATAATCTTGCAAATCGTATTGATTTACAATGGATTGTGGAACAGAAAAGAATTTATTTGCCCCCGTTGTCATCCCAACTTCTACGCTTGCAAGGCTGCCGATAGTGGGAATATTTTTTGCTACATTGAGGTGTTCCAGAAAGTCAATTTCCCGTTGGTCTAAGAAATAAAACGTCCATTTATTAGACTGAAAATCTATTGTTTTTTCAGCATTTTTAAGGGTGTTCATATCCACAAAATCAAGGTCGTTTATGCCGTCTAATTCGATGTGTTCGATGTGGTGTTTGCCTGAATTATTTTTTTCACACAATAATAAAACCACTTCTTGTTGAATGTCAGGAAAAACCAATGTTTTGAAAGAAACGATATTGATTTTATTATAAAAACGAGCCAAAAAACGACGAAGCGGTTTGGCATAAGATACTTGCAGAATTTCGGCAGGTAATACAAAGCCTATCTTACCTTTTTCTTTCAATAATAAAGAAGAACCCACTACGAAAGACACCCACGCATTGGTGAGTTTTGAATATGAAAGTCGGGCGCGATTAAAGATTTTTTCGGCTTCGATTTGTTGTTCTCTGTCGAAATATTGATAGCGGATATAAGGTGGATTACCAATTACGAGGTCGTATTTTTGGTCGGTTTGATTGCAGAAAGTATGAAAATCTTGTTGGTAAATTTGAGTGTTATCTAAGTCAATATTTGCGGCTTTTTGTGCCTCTATTTCATCTAATTCAATTGCTGTAACTGACTTATAATGAATATTTTGTGATTTAATGCTGTCTAAAAAAACACCATCTCCACAACTCGGCTCAAGTATCTCATAATCACGCGAACCATTGACTGCCCATTTCAATATAAAATCGGCAATCGGGGCAGGTGTATAGAACCCACCGCGTAATTTTTGAGCCGTTGCGTTTTCGATTAATTGCATATTTTTCGCCTTATTTTTTCGCAAAACAGATTGTTTGCTGAAGGTAGGTGTTTTGTTTTTATTATGCTAATTTTATTCAATTTTTATCAAAAATAAATTTGTCTCTCCTTCAATTTGGAACAAGGACAAAGTTTTTCCTTTAATATTTTGCTCACGTATCGCGCCTATCGCATCGCCCCAATGAAGCGTAGTCGGTACGTTATTTTGTCCGGCAACTCTATCTGAATCGTGACTGATTCTCAGGTTAAAAATGCCTTTTGATACGCCGTCAATTTCAATTTGAAAATCCGTATGTACTTCTTCTAAAGGTGAGTTTTGTACCCTCGTTTTTTGCGCCCAATCCAACCGATCAAATACCTCATTTCTGAAATAGGTTTTAAAATCAATCAAGGTATCATTCAACTTAAATCGTGCCTGTGCAAGACGCAATACGCCAGTAGGATTTGTCTTGCCTGATACTTGTTGTGCATCCGAGCTTGGTAGGTTCTTTTTTTGCCAAACTAAAGTTTGTTTTCCTTTGGACAATGTTGTTTTTTGCGCTGACTTTTGCGGTTTTTTCTTTTGAGGCTTGGTTTTTCTTTTAGGAATATTCACCGAAGGAAACATCTTTTTAACTTCGGAAAACAGATCTTGATTTTGTGGTGTTTTATTCGTTGTATTACTTACCTCTCGTCTTTCTTTTTCTTTTGGAATTACCTCTGCATCAGTGAGTTGTTTGATTAAATCTTGCGTTAATTGCTGCACATTTAGTGCAGTTTTATCTAATAAAAAACGATAATAATTTTTGATTTGATTAAGCAAATTAATTCCCTGTTTCTCATTCATTTCAAAATCTATGACCAAGGAGGCTTCCATGTTTTGAAACAAACCTTGCAGAGTCAAGTTTGACGAACCAATAATAATTTTGCCTTGTTTTTCTCCTTCAAAAATATAAATTTTTGGATGAAAAATGATGTGCGAAACGGTATGATAAATATAGCAATTTAGATTTGAATCAAGTAGCAAATTTAGTGCTTCGTACGATGTCGCTTGTTGGTCTATACCAATGTAAAACTCAATTTGTGTAAGATGTTTTTCTGCACTTTTAATATGTTCAATAACGCTACTAACTCCAGCCTCACTTGCAAAAGCGACAATTGCCGTAAACTGATCAAATGATTCATTTTCCAATAAATCAATGATGAGTTGTCCCACCGATTCATCGGAAATGTCTGCAAAACCCTGTCCGAGAAAGCGTATATTCATTAATGGCTTTTTCATTTGGTAAAAACTGAATTTGTACTTGAAACTTGAACCGTTATATTTGTATGTATTGCAACTCCAAAAATACTACATTTAAATGTTGGAAATCCTTATCCGTTGTAATCAATGGAACTTCAAGAACAGAAGCGGTTGCTGCAATCCAAAGGTCATTTTTACCCATATTTCGGGCGGTAGTTGGTAGCGATTGGGTGGGATGTTTACCTTGACTGTAAGCATCAATTTCAGCGTAGCGATTGAGGATACTTTCAACATTTATATCCACTACGACTAAGCGTTTGATAAGGCGGACGAGCGCATCAATTTTTTGCTGCCCCCAACCGTTTTTTATAGCCATTGATTTCAATTCACCTATCGTTACTGCGGATACGATGAGTATATTTTCGTCATTGAAAAGATTGAGTATTGCCTCAAATCTATCCCGAAATTGAGACCTGCGTAGATAAGTCAGTATGATATTGGTGTCCAAAAGAAAACTCATTAATCCAACATTTTTAATAAGTCTTCAATCGGTTCTTGAATGTCTAATTCGTCTGCCAATTTATAAAATTCCTCGCGTGGTATGGGTTGGTAATTTTGTTCTTTGACCAATTCGGCTACTGTAACGTGTGGGCGTGTCGGTTGCATCATTTTTTCCAATAATTCAGCATCCATATCTACGGCGATTAATGCCTCAAATTTCGCCAAATGTGCTTCATCGTCCATATCCATAATGGCTTGGATGAGTCGATATTTTCTACTGTCTAATCGTCGTGTCATGTTTTATTTTTCCTTAAAAATACGGGAATTATTGGGCTTTTTCAAGTTTGGGAAAAATAAATCGACGCACGACCGTAGGAACAGGGCATGCCCTGTCCCTACGGTCGTATCGTTTAATATCCTCCATAAAATTTCCTAAAGAACCATTCAATCGCCAGCAAACCCAACAAGACCCAAAAAATCCATTTCAGGTTAATAATCGACCGAGTTTTGGACGTAGAATACAGGACGGGTTGAATATCAGCCTTCGCATTGATGATGCCTGAAAGTGTGGCGAGGCTGTCGGGATAGACGACTTGTCCGCCGTATTGTTCGCTCAAAAGGCGGAGTAGGCGGTGGTCGGCTGTTGTTTCAAATGACTCTAATTCAATGGGTTGTACGCTAAATTTACCGCGCGAAGTGAGTTCCTTTCCTTGCGTATTGATACGTGCTTTGTATTTGTAATTTCCAACGGGAAAATAACCTGCATTGAGCGAATAGGCGCGATTGGTTTTGGTATAAGTAAAATTATAATCCTTGCCTTTTGAGTCCGTGATCGTCAGCGAAGCGTCCGGTTCGTTGATGAGTTCGTAAGATTCGTTGTACAATTCTGCGTCGAAATATATAGCTTCATTTTCGTCAAAAATATTCTTACTCACACTCGTTCTGAACTTGCGTTTGTCCTCTTTGACGGTCAGATATTGAACGGTTTTACCCATCAATTCATCAAAAATATCGTGATTCTGACGTTGCAAATAATCAAAAATTCGCCACTTCCAAAGTCCCTCACCAGCCAATACGCCAATTTTAATATCGCGCTCTTCGCCAAAGGTCAATAGTGGATATTTCGTTTCTACCGAACCTATTTTTTGATACAGCAAAACCTGCGATTCTGCCGATGCCGAAAATTCGCCAAAAGGCGCGATAAGCGGCGCGAATTTGGGAAGTTCGTTAGCGATATTTTCATTGAGGGTAAATAGATTGAAATCACTCGCCACTATACCCGCTACGTCGTTGGTATTTCGTGTGTTGCCACTGCCTACGAATATGCTTTGTATCTTAGTCAGTTCTGACAGATTTGTCTGACTGCCAATGATATACAAACGCGGTATTTTTCGACTATCGAGTTCTTTTATAATATTCGACGCATTATTTCGCGTACTTGGCAATTGGTGTAAAATCACAAAATCATAACCCGTAATTCGCTCTTTCAAGTTCCCTGCATAAGCAATATCGACTTCGTAATTTTTGTTTTGCGAAACCGTCTGTTTGATAGCCGAAAGGTCGGGGTGTGGGGCATCTGCCAAGACCAATATTTTTTGTCGGGCATCCAAAATATCAATAAAAATATCTTTGCGATTATTCGACCTCGTTACCTCATCTTTCACACTCGAAACAGAGATTCGATAGCGCTGTACACCACTACTGTTCGCCTCCAAAATAATTTCTTTGGTCGTAAAAAAGTCGTTGGTTTTTATCTTAAAAGATTCTTCTTTGAGTTTGATATTGTCGCCATCGTCCACGACCTTATATACACGTACTCGCGAGCGTGTACCCGCACAGTTTCGCGCCGCCACATCCACCTGAATACTGAATTTATCGCCCAAATACGCGATGCGATTATGGTACACTTTTTTGATGGAAATATCGCGTTTTGCCACCGTATCGCCAAGCGCGACGGCATAGACAGGTACGCTCAATTTGGTGCCGGCATACATCGGGTTGCTGCCTTGATTATAGATGCCGTCCGTCGCGAGTACTATTGCGCCTAAGTTTTGATTGCTGTATGTTTCGTAGAGGTCGTCGAGCAATGCGGAGGTGTTGCTGACCTTATCGTTGAAAGTAAAATCGAAGCCCTCGCGGACTTTATCGCCGAATGAATAGGTTTTGATGTCGTACTTTTCGCCGAGTTTTGCTTCGAGCTTGGTGACTTGCTCGCGGTAGCGGGTCGAATCCTCACTCGTCATGGCAGACATGATGGATTCGGAGTTGTCTTGAGCGACTACGATTATCGGTTTTTTGGTTTCGGTGATGAGCGATTTGAGCAAAGGCGATAAGAGTAAAAGGCTCAAAAACGTCACCGTCGCCGCCCGCATAAAGCCTAATAACCAATTTAACCAAGTCGACTTTTCACGAAAAGTACGGTTGCCGTAATACATCATAATGGCGTACCCGACACCAAGTAAGAGACAAAGTAGGGCGAACCACGCCGGATATTGAAAGCTGATATTTGTATTCAATGTTTATTTTTTTTCGTCTTGGACGCTTGTTTCGATAGCTTCCAAAAGTTTTTTAACGTCTGTGAAGGTATTGGATAATTTTTGTATATCTAAAAGTTCTAATAGGGCAGCACCTGTAGTTAGTTTTGATTCGTATTTTACCTTTTTCTTATCTTTTTCAAGAAAGTATCTGCCAAGTAATATATGTAATTTTTTATCAGGTTCTTCAATATCTTGCGGATGTTTATTTTTCAAAATATCATCATCTTCAATGGCTTTCTCTTCGCGTCTTCTTTTGTAAGTCAGATATTCTTTTTTGACGTATTCTTGCAAAATATCAGGTTGTGATAATATCCATGCTTCCATTTTTTGAATCATAAAAAACACACGATTTTCGGTATGTTCTTGCTCAATATTAAGATATTTCAATCTATTTTCCAATTTGGTGGCAGTTCCGTCCATGTCAACAAGCAGCAGTGCATTTTCGGGTGCAATTTTGAAATCTTTAGCAACTTTTCTATCTCCTGATCGTGGGTCAACAATTAGATTGATATCTTGAGTAGAAATTTTTTGTGCCAGTAATTTTCTAATAGCATTACGCAATAAGCGTGTCTTTTTAGGTTGTTCAAAACTACCACCTTCTACCATAATAAGTATATCCGTCATCTGACTCCTCCCATTTTACCTGTCATCCACAAATCGCCTGCGGTGTATTCACCAAGCCAACCTTCATAGTCTTCTTCTGTCTTTCGAGTAACTCGTGTTTCGTTATCTTTATCTTTTTCAAATACCAATATATTATCTACTTGGAAAAAATCCAATAAAAATGGCGAGTGAGTTGTAACAATCATTTGTGTTTTATCGCGTGCGGCATGTTTGATGCCGTCAGCTACAGTTTTTATCATGTCAGGATGTAAGCCCTGTTCCGGTTCTTCAAGGCAGACGACTTTTCCGCGATTTGGATTGTATAAAATGGCGAGTAAAGCAAGGAATTTTAATGTGCCTGTGGATATGTGTTGAATGACTACCTCAAGTGGAAGTCCTCCTTCTTCCATTGTGATTTGTATCGAATCTAAGCCGTCAGCAATGAATGAAATATCTTTAAAATAGGGATTTACCTCTCTCAAGAGTTCTTTAATTTTATCGTATTTAGGATAATGTATGTAAAGGTGATATAGAAGCCCCGCAAAATTTTCAATTGACGGATTTAGTCTTGTATCATTTTTCCTGTAATTTGCTGCCTTCTTACGGATAGAGGTAACATCAATATCATTATAAACAACAATTTCTTCTATTTGACTACGTAATTTACCAATAGCCTTATGCTTAAAAGTTAGATGATGAGTAAATAGCCTTCTATCAGCAAATGTACTTTTAAGATCGAACGACAGTGGTTTTTCTTCTATATTGAAATTGATAGTTTCAGAGGTAGGAATACCATTGCCCTCATTATCCTCATAAGAAAGCGGTTTTAGATGATACGTCCAGTCACTCTTTTTATACTCTGGAAATGTATCAAAAGTTTTTTCTCCGCCGAATGTAAAAATTAATTCTATTGGAATTTTGTCGTTATGAAATTTATGATTTTTGACATTGCCCCAATCCCACCATTCTTTAACTACCTCATTCATTCCCCCTTCCTCAATCCCCCGACTCAACAGCTCAATCGCCTTGATAAAATTGGATTTACCACTACCATTGATGCCGATTAGGATATTGACATACGGATCCAATTCTACCGTTTGTTTTTCGGCAAAACTGAAAAAATTGCTTAATGTGATGCTTTTTATCATAACACTTTCCGCCAAAGGCGGCTAATTTGAACTTGAACTTGTCCACGATAGCTATCGGGATTGCGCTTGAACTTAATCACCACTCACTCTCCTTCCATTCATTATATTCCATGACGATTTGTTCGAGGTCTTTCTTTTTATACGTGCCTTGTTTTATTTTGGACTGCAATTTCGGAAAGTCTTCAAAATATCGCGTCATTTGTTGTTTAAAACCTACATAATCGACCTCCAATAAATAGTCGCCATCGTTCTCGATGAAGGTCTGTGTGAAGCCGCGTTCTTTATCGGTATTCCAGTAGTAATACAACTTTACGATACCATTATTACGACGTTCCATGAATGCGCCATAGCCATAGGGCAGCGACAAATCAATATCGTAAATCTTTGAATCATAAGTCGTTTCTGCGACATAATAACCCTTGATTTGAAAAGGTTTGTAGGTCAACTTTTCGGAATCGCCGCTTTTCATAAAAATGACTTTTGACGAACGTAAAGCCGGTGTCATGTATTTTATTTTGCCATAAATCGTATCACCTTTATTGGAAATGATATAACCATCCAAAAAATTAATTTGAGCGAAAACCGATGCACAACAAAATGCCATTAATACCGTAAATAATAAGGGAATTTTCATATCAATATTCGAGTTTGTAGCTAAAGTCAAGCTCATAAATTTAAGATTCAATTCGCACAAAAAAATGGTAGCCAGATTTCTGTTTTGATTTAAACTTAAACTTCGACTTAAACTTAAACTTAATTTGGAATAAAACTTGTTCGCCAAAGGTACAAACTTCATTCCACGAAAAACGTTATTATTGTGTGAAAATTACGCTTATGCAAACTCGCTTAACCTGCGATTGTTATATTTGTAGCAATCCAACCATCAAACAACTTAATAATCATATTATATGAAACGAATTATTTTTATCATATCCATCGTATTATTCAGTATTCAGGCGAATGCCTCGTACATCTTTATCCCAATGGATGAAAACCAAAAAAACCACCTAAAAGCCTATGGTATAGCCTATTGGGTCTTGGAAGCAGAGCAGGAAGTATTTTGGCTGCTCAATTATAAAGGCGGTAGTTTTGCATTTAAAAACAGTGCGAAATTGCAGGAAGAATGTGTCGCGAGAGATGTCTCCTTCAAGGTGATACCCGATGCACAGTACACCAAAATATTAACGGAGATAGGCAATCCGGAAATAAATATGGACGTGATCAAGCTCGAAGTCGCGCCCAAAATTGCCGTCTATACGCCCGAAGTCAATGCCAAAGGCGAAACCATCCAACCTTGGGATGATGCCGTGACATTGGTGCTGACTTATGCCGAAATACCTTACGAAATAATATACGACACTCAGGTGATTCAAGGCAAATTGCCGGAATATGATTGGCTGCACCTTCACCACGAAGACTTTACGGGGCAATACGGCAAATTTTATGCGTCTTACAAAAATCACGCTTGGTACAGAGACCATGTGAAAAACATGGAAGCCCTCGCTGCCGAAAACGGTTTTGAAAAAGTCTCGCAACTCAAACTTGCCGTGGTCAAAAAAATCCAAGAATACGTAGCCGGAGGTGGATTCATGTTTGCAATGTGCTCGGCAACAGATACTTACGACATTGCACTTGCAGCGCAAGGCGTCGATATATGCGACCACATGCACGATGGCGACGCGCCCGACCCCGCCGCCCAATCCAAATTGGATTTTTCCCAAACCTTTGCTTTCAAAGAATTTACCTTAACTAAAAATCCACTTGAATACGAATATTCGTCCATTGATGTGACAAAGGGGCGCAAAGTTCCTATGAAAGCCGACTACTTTACGCTCTTCGATTTTTCTGCTAAATGGGACCCCATTCCATCCATGCTTACACAGTGCCATACGCGTACTGTCAAAGGATTTATGGGACAAACCACGGCATTTAAAAAGAAAGAAGTCAAATCAGGCGTACTCGTACTCGGCGAACATAAATCTGCCGGAGAAGCTCGCTACATTCACGGCGAATTTGGTTTTGGAACATGGACTTTCTACGGCGGACACGACCCCGAAGATTATCGTCACCTCGTACACGACCCACCGACCGACCTCAATCTACACCCCAATTCGCCCGGCTATCGCTTGATTTTGAATAATATTTTATTTCCTGCGGCAAAAAAGAAAAAACGTAAAACGTAGTGTCGTTATTCGTTGACTCGTTATTCGTTATCCGTTATTCGTTATTCGTTATCCGTTATCCGTTATCCGTGGATTCGTTAATTCGTCACGAATAACGAGTTCACGAATCAACGAATAACGAATAACGAATCCACCACCACATGAGTTACCACCCATATATTGTATTTTTTTTCTTGTTAAATATTTTTTCTGCATCAATTTTTGCACAAGAAAAAGTAGTCGAACTCCGCTTAGATGAAGTCATCGAACGTGCACAGGCGAATGCCCCCGAAGTGCGTATCGCTAAGGCGCGATTGGAACGCAATCGAATGACTTATAATGACCAATTATTGGAATTGAAACCCTTGCTTTCACTCGATGCAAGGCTTCCTGTTTTTAATAGTGGTATACAACAATTGATACAAGATGATGGCACGCAAGCTTTTAGGCGTGCACAATCACTTTCTTCTAATTTGAGTGTAGGAATTTCGCAGAATATAGCGCGTACAGGTGGGCGTGTAAGTGTAGGGACAGATTTTCGGCAGGTAATCAATTTCCTTCCGCGAGAAGATGGTGGAAATAAGAGTTTCTATTTTTCAAACCCCATTTATATCAATATCACGCAACCCATTTTTGGATTTAATTCATTCAAATGGGATAAAAAGATACAACCACTCATACTCCAAGAAGCCGAGCGCGAATATACCGAACAACTCGCGGATATTGCTCAACAAGCTGTCACATATTTCTTCGATTTGTACATCGCTCAACTCAATCTCGAATCTGCCAAACGCGACAAAAAGAATGCAGATGAATTATACGAGTTGGCAAAAAATCGTTTTAGCGTGGGAAAGATAGCAGAGGCAGATGTATTGCAAATGGAACTCGGCGTAATGCAAGCCGAAGCCCGCCAAGCCACTGCCGAACTCAATATCCAAAGCAATAGCTACGACCTTCGTTTCTTTTTGGGAATTGATGTGGTCGATAAAATAGTTTTGGTAGTGCCGGGAGGTGTCCCACAATACCTTATCAGTCCTACACTTGCACTCGAACAGGCAAGACTCAATCGTAAATTTATCCTCACTCAAAACAGGCAACGAACTGAAAGTGAACGAGATGTCGAAAGAGTAAAAAAAGAAAACGGTGTAAATATAGATGTGCAAGCAGGTTTTGGATTGTCGAAACAAGATGAGCGGTTTCAGAATATTTATGCCTTCCCGCTGGAAGACCAAGAAAATATTTCGGTGGGTATCAGCGTGCCGATCGCCGACTGGGGCAGAGCGAAAAGTAAACGCCAAATGGTAGAAGCAGACCGCGAATTATTGGAGCTTACTATCGAACAAGAAAACATTAATTTTGAACGAAATGTTTCATTAAAAATACGCCAATTCGATATTATTCGTAGCCAATTGGCAATTGCAGAACGAACAAATGAAGTTGCCGAAAAACGATATGACATCACCCAAAAACGCTACACAGTAGGCAAAGTTGATGTCACAGAATTAAATGTCGCTTTGAGGGAACAAATCTCTGCACAGCAAAATTATACGGAAGCTTTAAGCGGTTTTTGGACAGCGCATTATGAGTTGCAACGCTTGACTTTATATGATTTTGAAAAGGGAGAATCTTTAGTCAAATAACTTTGATGTGTACGCATCACACGTAGCACGGTGCTTCCAGCCCGTGTCGCGTTACTTTGTCCTGATGCGACACGGGCTGGAAGCGCCGTGCTACGTATAGCATACACCAAAAACCATCTAAAAAGCACCTACAAAGTAAAAATCACAAATCACGACAATATGAAAAATATACGCTTGGCGATTATCGCCCTTTTATTTTTATGCGAAAATAGCTTTGCACAATGCGAAAGTTGGGGAACTCCCGGAGATAGTTTGCGAACGGTGGTGCAGCATACTTTGTATCGCGATTATATCAAAAATGCAAAGGGAAAATCGCCCGAAGAAACGGCAGAACTCTACCGCGAAGCCCTTCCTTTTTGGACGTATTGCTACAAAAATGCACCCGGCGGAACGAAGAAGCATTTTAGAGATGGAATTAAAATCTATAAGGCATTTTTGGCAGTAGAAACGGACGAAATGAAGAAGAAAGCCCACCTTGATATGATTTATAATTTGTACGATAGAGGTGTGCAATGCTTTGAAGAAGAGAGTTATACACGTACCCGTCAGTTGGTGAATATGTTTTATTATCTCGGTACAGGTCAGGAGGAAATTAATGAGTTGGCAAAGAAAATAATTGATGTAGCGGGCAATGAAACGGAATCGGTGGTGCTGTTGCCTTTAATGTCTTCGTCTGTTTATTTGTTTCAACAAGAAAAAATAAATCAGTCGGAATTACTGGAAGTTCGTCAGCAAATAAAATCTATCGTTGACCATCATTTATCCACACAAAAAGACGAAAAAATAAAAACGCAATACAGCGATGCAGCGGCGCAAGTTGAAGCTCAATTTACTTCGGTAAAAACGGGTTTTGATTGCTCGTATTATCGTCCGGCGATAGTCGCAAAATACAAAGCTGACCCCAATAATATAGACGTTTGTGTAGCGGTACGCCAAGAACTCATCGACAAGTATTGCGGCGAAAATGACCCTTTGGTACAAGAAATTACCGCAAAAATAAAGGCATCAAATCAAGAAATCAGGACTGCAAAAGCGGAAAAAGACCGCATCATTACCGAAAAACTTAACTCACCCGCACGCAAAGCAGGCGAAGCGTATAAAGTAAAAAATTACTCGGAAGCCATTCGTCTTTTTGAGCTTGCGATTGCCGAATCAAGCGATGCAAATAAGCAAGCAAATTACCATTATTTTATTGCCGCTTCCTACTTGAATACAGACAAAAACCAACAAGCACGTACCCACGCTCGCAAGGCGGCTGCGCTACGCGAGAATTGGGGTAAACCCTTGATTGTCATAGGGAAAGCTTATATGGGCGGTGCATGCGGTTCAAATGATTGGGGCAAACCGCTGTGTTATATGGCAGCCATTGATAAATTTCGCAAAGCAAAATCCATCGACCCTTCCGTAGCAGGAGAGGCAGATGATTTAATTCGTAAATATGATAGTAATTATCCGTCGATAGAGGCAGCACATTCGCGTACCAAAAAGGACGGTGAACGGGTAAATACAGGTTGCTGGATTAATGAAACCGTGATTTTGAAAACGAAATAATAAATTTCGAAACGAAAACCGCCCACGTAGGGACAGGTCGCGACCTGCCCCTACGTGGTGATGGATTTTATTTATATTAGACTTTATTTAGAAAAATTTTGTATGCAGCTAACTTTGTCTTTTTCCGATACTCTTCCCCTATTTTTCGCCCCGTACCGTAGGGTATGCAGCTCAAAATGAGGCTCGATTATCGAAAAAATACAAAAGTTCCATG
>Ga0209595_100513_pt1 | contig 13302 bp, 9 predicted proteins | sample Porto_4metaG_FD_187427 | JGI IMG/M metagenome (GOLD analysis project Ga0209595, IMG submission 187427) | Marine algal microbial communities from Porto, Portugal - Porto_4 metaG (SPAdes) (version 2) | ecosystem: Host-associated > Algae > Red algae > Unclassified | place: Portugal: Porto | collected...
CAAGACGAGTTTTCTGTTGGGTGCTTTCCGTAAAAACAAATCGCAACTTGTCATATACAAAGGTGATGGTCAGACCGTAGGTCTTTTCCATAATGTTTTCCGAAAAAGTTACTTCACAAACTGATAGTTTATCATTTGTATTGACCTCAAATCCTTCTGCCTCAATGTCTGCTTTCGCTGCTACCCGTAAGATAAACTTCTGAAAATACTCCTTCACATAATGTTCGGGGATACGGACTTCGTCTTTTTTGATAAAGGGTTTGACCATATTGCCATTGATGGCAGAAAGGTTGTGTAATACGCGGTCAGCGACAATCCATGCCGGCTTATTAGCAAGTACGGTAATGTCGCGCTGTTGGACACGCCAAGGAGTACGATTGCTGAAAAAACTTAATTTGTAAGACACGCCTGTGTCTGTGCGTTTGAAAAATAATTTGGGTTTAAGCGCGTATTCCGCCGCTTTTATTTGCTTAGAAGGAATGTAATCTTTGCGACTCGTTTCGAGCGATAGCAGAAGTTTGTGTTGGTATATAGTTTGTAAAAATTCGTCGAGTTTTCGGTGGATGTATTTTATAATATTTGTCTTAACTTCCTTGTTTTCAAGGAGTTTTGTGATGGCTTTCCTGCGTTTTCCTTTGGTGTTGTACTTGTCTTCAATTTCTTTTATTTGTAATGTATCAATGATGTCAAAAAGTGCCTTGCGCTCCTCCGTCAATTCCAAGCCGTAGTCTTCTACCGTCTGTGCATGTACCTTATGCGCTACGTAGGTCATCATGCCTTTTTCATTGCAATTGACAACATAAGCAGAAGGCAAATAGCCCAATTCTTCGTACTCGGTCAGGTCGTAAATGATGTTGTAGTTGCTCAATGTATGTATTCCTCTGTTTTTTTAATTCAATCAAAGAGCAAATATAACACTATGTTATGAAGTCTTATATTTTTAAGGCTATATTTTGGAATACTCTCTTTGTAATAGGGTTAGCTACTATTGATAACTGACATTCACGAGTTGTAACTTACATTCACGAGTTCCAAAAAACTATTTTTTTAATTAATTTTTTACCCGAAAATCAGAGAAAAAAATGGCTTTTTGGGGCATTGAAATATTATTTAACGAATTAACCAAATATTATTTGAGCGAATTTCGAATAAAGAGCGAATAAAGAACTTTTAAAAACGAGTAAGCTCTGTTTTTTTGTAAATTCTCATAATACTCTGACAATCAGTGTCTTATGACGTGTTTTAAATGAAAAGTAGTGCCACAACTAACTGATTATCAATCATTTAATATTAACTACAATATATGAAGAATTTATTAATTAAAAAAATCAGTTCTTCCAACTCGTGAATGTCAGAAACAAAGTTAGTTGAATAAACTACACATCCGCTTCAAAAGACGCATTTAAATCTAAAAAGTAACAAGAATTGACTCGCTTATGCTGTTTTTTGTACATTTGCGAGAATGTATATCTTGATATAATAGAATTTTATACACATTAAGAAATCATTGATTTGTCAGATAGAATATATTTTTACTAAAAAAACAATTTTCCATTAAAAATTTTGATGAAAATTATAAAATATTGCTTTAATTTGCCTTCCAATCTAAATACAATGAATAAAGTGACTTTATCATGCCTACTGACCCTCTATACCGGAGTGTTGATGGCGCAGGGCAGCGAGACGGACTTCTTCAGAAACACAGGAAAAATATATGTCGTGGTAGCTATTATAGTAGCTACCTTTATCGGCATTTTTTTGTTTTTGATTTATATGGAACGAAAAGTCAGCAAATTAGAAAAGGAATCTAAAAACAATTAAATTTAAAAAAGTAGTGAATGGTGAATAGTGAATGGTTAAATCATAATTAGTGATTCAACTAATTCATCATTAAAAAAGAAAGTAAAATATATAGGAATTTATGCTAAAACGTACCTTACCAAACCAATCACTAATCACCAATCACTATCTTTTTATATTAATTCTATTTTATTTTATAAAAATTTAATAATCAATGTCTAACAAACATTATAGTTTTATCGAAGGAGTTGAAAACTATTTTGATAAAGCGGCGGCAGCGACTAATTTGCCGGTGGGACTTCTCCATCAAATCAAAGCCTGTAATGCGATTTATAAGATGCAATTTCCGGTAAAAATCGGAAAAGAGTATCAAGTCATAGAAGCCTACCGCGTGCAGCACAGCCAACATCGCCTGCCGACTAAAGGTGGTATCCGTTACGCACCTAATGTCAATCAAGATGAAGTCATGGCATTGGCTTCCTTGATGAGTTTCAAATGTGCTATCGTAGATGTACCCTTTGGTGGTGCCAAAGGCGGTGTAAAAATCGACCCGCGTGCCTACACAACAGCGCAATTGCAAAAAATTACTCGTCGTTATGCGACCGAATTAATCCGCAAAAATTTCATCGGACCCGGACTCGACGTACCTGCGCCCGACTACGGCACAGGCTCTCGCGAAATGGCTTGGATACTTGATACCTACCTTGCTTTTGGTAAAGGAGAGATTGACGCTGTCGGCTGTGTGACCGGAAAACCCGTCAAACTCAACGGCATCAGAGGGCGTACCGAAGCGACCGGACGTGGCGTGTTTTACGCACTCAAAGAAGCCATGAGTATCAAAGAAGATATGAAAGCCATCGGACTCGAAACCGGTACGGAAGGCAAAACTATGGTCATACAAGGTCTAGGTAATGTAGGCTCATACACCGGTTTGATTTCTCAAGAAGAGGGCGGCTTCAAAATCATCGGCGTAGCCGAATACGAAGGTGCTATTCATTCAAAAGACGGTATTGATGTAGCAAAACTACTCAAGCACCGCAAACGCACTGGCTCCATTCTAGATTTTCCGGGAGCGAAAAACTTAGAGACTCGCGAAGAGGCACTCGAACTCGAATGTGACGTACTCGTACCTGCGGCACTCGAACACCAGATTCACGGTGGCAATGCCAAGCGAATCAAAGCAAAAATTATCGCTGAAGCTGCCAACGGACCAGTAACACCGGATGCAGAGGCAATCCTGCTCAAAAAAGGCGTTATCGTTATTCCTGACATGTATATTAATGCAGGAGGTGTGACCGTTTCTTATTTTGAATGGTTGAAAAACCTCTCACACATGCGCTTCGGACGTATGGAAAAACGCTTCGACGAACAGACTTACGAAAACATCGTCAGCTTGGTAGAAAAAACAACCGGAAAGAAAGTTAGATTGAAGGAACGTGCCATCATCACGAGAGGTGCTGACGAGATTGACCTCGTGCGTTCCGGTTTGCAAGAAACCATGATTACCGCATATCACGGTATCCGCCACATTCTCAAACGCAACAAAAAAGTCGAGGACTTGAGAAGTGCTGCTTTTGTCAATGCCATTGAGAAAATCGCTAACGATTATATTTCACTGGGTATCTTCCCGTAAGTATGAATGGTGAATTTTGAATGAGTGAATGAGTGAATTTTGAATGAGTGAATGAGTGAATTTTGAATGAGTGAATGAGTGAATTTTGAATGAATGAATTTTGAATGAATGAATGAGTGAATTTTGAATGAATGAATGAGTGAATTTTGAATGAATGAATGAGTGAATAAATCGCAATAGTTAAAAATCTTTGATTTATTCACTCATTCAAAATTCATTCATTCAAAATTCATTCATTCAAAATTCATTCATTCAAAATTCATTCATTCATTCATTCATTCAAAATTCATTCATTCAAAATTCACTCATTCAAAATTCATTCATTCAAAATTCATTCATTCAAAATTCATTCATTCATTCACTCATTCATTCAAAATTCACTCATTCAAAATTCATTCATTCAAAATTCACTCATTCAAAATTCATTCATTCAAAATTCATTCATTCAAAATTCATTCATTCAAAATTCATTCATTCAAAATTCATTCATTCAAAATTCATTCATTCATTAGCACCCATACAAATGATTATACGAATCCCAAAATTAGTAGGCAAACAAAATGTTCTTTTTAAAAAATAGGATTTATTATCAATTTATTTGTTTAAACGCAAGATACTTCGTAATTTTGTATGTTGAAATTGTAAATATTAAATAAGCTGCATCACAGCTTCGTGATTGCCCAATAAACTGCTTATAAGTAGTTGGACAAAAATAAACTAACAACATTTTGAACCACTAAGCGCACTAAAGACACTAAAATCGAACTAATGCAGAGAAAACTAAGAACTTCATAAAACGCTGATAATGAATTTTTTAGTTTAACTTAGTTTACTTTTACGTCCATTTATTTTTAGTGCTTTTTGTGTCCTTAGTGGTTCAATTTATTTTTTCGTTTTCACTAAGGCGTAATAAGCAATCATCAAATTTTTAACCTACTATATAATGTTGAACAAATTAGATAAAATTGATTTGCAAATCCTGAAAATTTTACAAGAAAACAGTAAGATTACCAACCTTGATTTGTCCAAACAAATCGGACTCTCACCTGCTCCCACCCTCGAAAGGGTCAAAAAATTAGAGCATAGCGGTATTGTGCAAAGCTATCATGCACTCGTAGATCCACAGTCTATCGGTTTGAATGTAAAAACTTTTGTGCTGGTTTCGCTCGCATGGCAAAAAGAAAATGCACTCAATAGCTTTATGGACAAAATCAAAGCAATTGATGAAATAGTAGAATGTTACATCATAACAGGTGAAGCCGACTTCTTAATCAAAATTATCTGTAAAGACATCCCAACCTACGAGCAACTTCTATTCAAAACCCTCTCACAAATTGAAGAAATTGAACGTCTGAAAACACTCATGACTTTATCCACGATTAAAGATTCTAAATTACTACCGTTTAATTACGATACGAAGTAAGTCTCATTTGCATACAAGGGATGAAAAAATTGCAAAAAACAAATTGCGAATTCCACTATAATTTCACACGATGTTTTATTGGAGAGAGAATTTGTTTTTTGCAATTTGCATTTTAATAAGTTCATTTACTTTCGTGAATGAACAACTCATAATTTGAGTTTATCATGATATAATAATAAATTACGAGTTAGGCTGTTTTTGAATATTAATATATTTTATATCGAAAGACACGAATTACAATAAATTCCGATTATTTGTGGTGGCTTAATATAATTTAGTATAAAAAATCTTTGACTTTTTTGAAAGATTAAATACGTAATTATCCAGTACTATTTTGTTCGTCTAAAAGACCTTACTATAAAGTAATCAAAGCTTTTTATATGAATTATTTTGTAGATACCTAAAAATAGAGCCTTGAAAATCCAAATATTATAAGTTAGGCTGCTGCTATTTCCTAATTTTATTTTAAAAAAAATTAGGAAATCTAAAAATAATAAGTACTTTTACCCTGTACTTTGTTTTCAAAACAAAAAGAAATCAAAATACATTCAACAGATGACGTGAAAATCAAGAATTTTCACATCAGATGAAACTCTACTTAAGAGGAAGTACAAGGTACTTCCTTTTTTTATATAAAAAATTCACATGTTTTATCTCGTGTTTTTTTAGGTAAAACCCCATATTTTTAATATATTCGCATCCCCAAGCTATTTTAACTAAAAAAATGACAGCACTATTCGACAACTAAAACTGTTGTTCTGCATAGTAATTAGTGTAAAACAAACACTTATGTAAGTCATTTTTATTTCAATTCAAATACAAATTTCACTGTGAATCAACTACCGAATTTTTCCATTCTAAATCGCGGAAGAATCTCGTTTGAATTTTTATCGAAAGGATTAAGAGACTTCCACGGTGCAATTGATTATGTCCGAGATATTCCTTACGGACGCACAAGCAGAAAAAACCGTTTAGAACTTGTTTTAATAGAACATAAAGGCACTTGTAGCACTAAGCACGCTATCTTGACCGAATTGGCTCGTGAAAACGGTCATCCCGATGTCCAATTGATGCTCGGTATATACAATATGAATGGTCAAAATACCTTTGGTGTAGGCAAAGTTTTGAGTGATCACGGACTTGAACACCTACCCGAAGCCCACAATTATATCAGCTACAATCAAGAGCGTTATGACTTCACTCGCAATGTAGCTTCTGACCTTTCACCTTTTGATTCTTTGGTAGAAGAAGTGCCTATACAGCCCGACCAAATTGAAGACTTCAAACAGGAATACCATAGAAATTATATTGCAACGTGGCTCAAAGAAACCAAACTACGTGGACGTTGGAATGTCGATAAGATATGGAGAGTCAGAGAAGACTGTATTCGTGAATTGAGCGGTATCAAAAAGACCGTTGTTTGGAGAGATTAAATAAAAACGACAGCAAAACATATAGGCGATACTATTCAGATGTTGTGGATATTTTTTAATTTTTTCATAAATTAAAAAATATTAAATTGATGGATAGTGTCGTCAGTATGTTATTATGGTAGTGCTTCAATTCATAAAATTGTCAAGTACTTATGAATTGAAGCAGTAGCCTACTTATAAAAATTGTCGGAGAACCAAATTACTTCATTTTGGACATGTTAAAATACCTAAGAGACCCTATCGTCCGTCAATACAATGACCTTGCAAAATTCCTACAATTACCTATCATCTTCGCTCAGACGGAGTGGCTACAAGCACCTTCTATAGAGGGACAATACCGTGGTCGGCATATCCGTGTATTTTCCTTTTACGTAAGTAAAATGGTTGGACATGGCGAACATCGACGAATGAAAACTTACCCTTATACCAGTGTGTTCGTACATTGTGATAACTTTTACAAATATCAACTTGCCGTCTCTCCCGGTAAGCCCGGACGTAAGATACTTCGCAAACTTAAAAGCCTTTTTTTTAAAGAAGAAGAAACCGATGCCGGAGAACGCCTCCTCATGGACAACTACACCTTATCCGCGAATGATAACTACTTCGCCGATGCGATACTTGACAATGGATTTCGTGACCAGCTACTAACACATATCAAAAGCCTATATGGTATGATGCGCTTGGAAGGCGATACAATCGTCTATACAGAAAGGGTGATGATAGACCGTGATGGAACTCGTGGACGTATAGAAGAAATGACCGACCTCGCCGTAGAACTCGCCGAAATGATTGAGCAATTTACGGAAGAGCATCGGGCAGCTTAACTTGATTTACAACTACAACAAAAAAGTTTTAATTAAAACAAAAAAATGTATTTTTTTTGTACTTTTGCAGCTATGGCAGAGTCAAAAAAAATGGGAATACAAGCAATATTAGTCGTCATTGCGGTAGCTGTAATGAGCTACTTTTATAATATAATTTCGAATGGTGACGACGCAGATGTTGATGACTTATTGACGGATGAAACAGAACAATATGAAGACATCGAAAGTACTTACAGAGATTTTTTACCTCATTCTGATGTCAAAGAAGTTATTGACCATCAATACTTTACACTTGCATATTCTGAAAAACATGAACAGGCTGAATGGGTAGCTTACGAAACAGATATTCAACGATTACCCAAAAATACAGAACGTAGTGATAACTTCCGACAAGATAGAGAGGTCTCTACCGGGTCGGCAAGTCTGGACGACTACTACGGGTCAGGCTACGATAGAGGACACCTTGCGCCGGCGGGTGACATGCACTTTTCGGAGGAGGCTATGTATCTCAGTTTTTTGATGAGTAATGTTAGTCCGCAAGAGCGCGGCTTCAATCGCGGTATTTGGCGAGAACTCGAAGAACAGGTACGTGATTGGACGCGAGGATACAAACATTTATATGTTGTTACCGGACCGGTATTGACAGAACGTGCCAAAGCAAAGATAGGAGACAACGACGTGACTGTGCCTCGTGCTTTTTATAAAGTCTTATTGGATTATCGTGAGCCGGAACTGAAAGCCGTCGGATTCGTGATACCAAACGAAGAAAGCAAAAAGCCACTTGATCACTATGCAATGAGTGTAGATGAAGTTGAAAATTTGACTGGTATAGATTTTTTTCATAACTTACCAGATAATATAGAAGAACGTTTGGAAAGAAAGTATAGTGTAGGACGTTGGCCCTTCGATGAAGAGCGTTACCGTGAGCGAATTTCTATTTGGAATAGGCAGTAAAAGTGCTGAAATAAAGAGGTCGAAAGATATTTTGAAGTTTTTTCAATTTTTCTTTGGGTAGTCCGTTACTTTCATATACAACCGCGTCTTAAAAGGGAATTTTGCGAAAGATGTGTTTATTTTTATTAAAAAATAATTGAAATAAATATCTAAAATATAAAATATTGTCTATTTTTAAATATTTAATTAGACAATGTAAAGACGCTTCATGAGTGCTTAAGTAGAGAAAGGTGTTCCAACCTCAGGGTCGGACACCTTTTTTTCATTTCCTTTTACTACCTTTAAATTTATTTCTCTCAAATAATGGCGAAGCAAAACATTGATAATTTTGACCCGAATGGAGTGGGGCAGAGAAACGGCAATTTTATCGGCTTACCTTTTGATGAGCATACCGCTCAAACTATTCTTTTACCCGTATCTTGGGATGTGACGACCTCTTATTCGGCAGGTACAGCACAAGCCTCTGAGTTTATCAGAGAAGCTTCTCTCCAACTTGATTTGTATAATGCAGATGCGCCTGACGCATGGAAAAAAGGTATTTATATGTTTCCCGCTTCCAATCAACAAATTGAAGAAAATAATACTTATCGTACTAAAGCCACAAAGATTATTGAGCAATTGGAAGCGGGCAAAGATGTAGATATTGCCTTGCTCACAGAAATTAATCAAGCCTGTGAAAAATTACATGATAAGGTCTATCGTCAATGTCAATTTTGGTTGTCAAAGAATAAAACGATAGGACTTATCGGCGGAGAACATAGTACGCCGTTGGGCTATATAAAAGCATTGGCAGAACGGTATGAAAGTTTTGGTATTTTGCAGATAGATGCTCACTGTGATTTGAGAAAGGCTTATGAAGGGTTTGTGTATTCTCACGCATCTATTATGTATAATGTACTTCAAATTTCGAATGTCGAAAAGATTGTACAGGTAGGAATTCGTGATTATTGTGAAGCGGAAAATGAGCGTATCAAAGCATCCGATGGACGGGTAATGACGTTTTTTGACGAGGCAATGAAAGCGCAATTATTTCAAGGAGAAACCTACGATATGATATGTAATCAGATTATCAACGAACTGCCCGATAATGTCTATATTAGCTTTGATGTAGATGGTTTACAACCTGCTCTTTGTCCAAATACAGGCACGCCCGTACCGGGCGGACTGACATTTGAGCAAGCCGTTTTTATCATAAAAAAACTACGTCAATACGATAAAAAAATTATTGGTTTTGATGTATCCGAAACTGCTCCTGCCGAATGGGATGCGAATGTAGCGGCAAGAATTATTTACAAATTATGCTGTCTATTGAACCACTGAGTGCACTAAAAACACTAAAATCGAACTAACGAAAAAGGAAACATAAAGGCTATCAGTCCGCAATTAGACAGTCGGCAGTCTGCAGTTGTTACAGTCGCTTGAATTTCATCACCTTTATAACTCACTGATTGTCAAAGTGCCCAACGTTAGACGGGTAGCCAACATAAAATCCTTGTGTCTCTCTACATTAGTTCGATTTTTGTGTACTTCGTGCGCTTTGTGGTTCAGTATTTTTGCCAACTACCTCAATAAAGTAACATCGCCTCCTTTGTTGGTCAATGTACCTTGTATTCTATATTTGACTAAATATACATACGTACCAACGGGCTGATCTTCATCCTTGTATTTGCCGTTCCAACCTTGACTTTCATTGTCTGTGAAAAACACTTGTTCGCCCCAGCGATTGAAGACATAAAACTCCTCAAATTCGTAATCTCGTCCTTGTATAAAGACTTTGAATTCGTCATTTTCGCCATCATCATTGGGCGTAAAAGCGGAGGGAATAGCGATAAGTTCACGCGGTTCATTGACCGTAATAGTGACATCGCTTGTATAAATACATCCTTCGTCGGACGTGACGGTCAGTGTATATACGGTGGTTTGGTCTGGCTTTGCAATGGGTGTTAAAATATTGGAATTGCTCAAACCGGTGGTAGGCGACCATTCGAATGTATAGCCTTGTGTAGCTTGCACATTCCCCGTAAGGGTCGTGGAATCGCCAAGTTCGATAGTGAGTGGCGCACCGTTTATTTGAACCGAAATAGGAGTATATTCTGGCACTTCTATTTCGGAAGTATGTGTACAAGCATTGTTGTCCGTCACGGTGACAGAATATGTACCTGCTGCGAGTTGGTCAATATCTTCGGTCATCTGTTGTGTATTCCAAAAATAAGTGTATCCGGGTGTACCGCCGGAGGGAGTAATGTCAATACCACCGTCTTCGAGTCCGGTACAAGTAGCGTCTGTTTCAACTTCTATTTCCAAAGCGTCCGGTTCGGTGATTTCCACAGACGATACATCAGTAAAACACAATCTATCATCCATAACAAGTATTGGGTATGTACCCGGTGCGAGTCCGGCAAATGTATATGAATCATATTGATTACCAGTGTAATTAGCACCATTGTCAATAGAATATTGATAGGGAGATTGACCGCCATTGACACTGATAGTAATCGTTCCGTTATTCTCACCATTGCAGGTGAGATTGGTTGATTCTATATTGGAAGTACCAAAACCGGCACAAGAAGGATCTTCGAGTACTGCCTGAATCGTATATAGGCAGTTGTTGGCATCTTTAATGTCAATATTACAAATACCTGAACCTACATTTTCGATATGAAAAGTACCTCCGCAACTTCCATTGCCAGTCATCACTGTACCGCAATCTGAGGTGACACTGTATGGCTGTACACCGCCTGTGGGCGTTATACAAATCACGCCATCCGCACCAGATGTTGTAGTTGGGTTGACGTGGTCTATTGTAGCAGCTACTGGAGTCGATTCAGTGACTATGACGGGATTGAAATCATAAACTTGAGTACATTGATCAGAGTGTATCGCTGTAACGTCATAGTTTCCGGCAGGTAATCCGGTGAAGGTATAATTGGGTGAAGATATAGTGACTGTGGTAGGCATTATGCCATCATCAAGTATAAATGTATAGGGCGCAAATCCGCCGGAAGTACTTATTTCAATACTACCTGTATTACCTCCATTGCAAAGTACATTATCAATCTGAACGGCATCAATATCAAATAAGGAACAATCTACATCATTGATAAAAACATTAAAAATTTCTGTGCAATTTAAGTCATCAACAATTGATATTTGGAAAGAATCACTCGGTAGTCCCATGACACTAAAATTGCCAGAGCAAGGACCGGAAGGGTCATCCGTAAAGAAGTCTGTTGCACTCGTGGTCGTTCCTGAATAAAATGCGAGGTAGGGAGGTGTACCGCCGTTGACACAGAATGATATTTGTCCGTCATTTACGCCGGGCTGCGAACCATCTGTTGCATTAAGTTGAGTAACAGAAAAAGGTAATGGTTCAAATATGTTGACCGGATTCAGATGAAAAGTATCGGTACATCCCATATCATCCCTGACAATAATATTATAATCACCTCCTGTAAGATTGCTATACACTATCGAAGAGCTATTGCTATTATCAAATGAAGCACCGTTATCTATCGAAAATTCAAAACCATTATTGCCGGAGGCAAAAATGGTCATTTTTCCATTCGATTCACCATTACAAGAAACGTTATTATTAACCACAACTGAATCAACTCTGGTAAAACAATCGCCAGGTGCAACAGCTACTGTGTCTATTGCAAAACAACCATTGATGTCTTTGACTTCTACAATGTAGTTGCCTGGAACTAAGTTATTAACTTCGTAATTACCATCACAACTCACCGCGCCAAGATTGGTAATAGGATTATTCGGAGACAGGGTAACTGTATAAGAAGGTGTACCGCCGTCAACACAAATTTCAATAGCACCATCCGATGCTCCTCCCTGACTTTCAGCTATCGGCGTGATGGACAGTTCCAACGAATCCGGTTGATTAATACTTACAGTATTCATCACGATGCATCCGGTAGCATCTGTTATGATAACAGGATAAATCCCTGCCGATAAATCTGAAAAAGTATATGATTGAGTACCTATCGTAGCAACTTCTCCTTGCCCGTTATCATAGGTTATTGGTGGCATAGCACCTACCAATTCTATCGAAATAGACCCGTCTTCGCTGTCATGACAAGTTTCATCTACATGATAAATGGTATCTATTTGAAGTGGTGTAGTTTGAATTTCGACCAGAACCGTATCTGAAGATGATGGACAAACACCATTAGTAACAGACCATTCAAATTCGTAAATACCTGAGGCGGCACCGACAATAAAATTCCTTGGAGTAGTAGCATTTGGGAAAAAGGTCACCGAGCTTGGTCCGCTAATTTGCGACCACATTCCCATGCCCGAAAACACCGAGTCTGCTTCTAATTCAATAATATTAGGTCCACACGAAAATTTATCTGGTCCGGCATTAGCCATCGTTGGTGGATCGTACACCCTAATTGGTACGTAATTACTTGAAATGGTTACACAATTGGTCGATGTTATAGTCGCGAGTGGCATACCATTCAATACCGTAAGCAATCCTTGATAAGACAGACCATATATGCGGTATTCCCCAGCATCAAGTTGGTCAATATTGTAAAAGGAATTATTTATATTAAAGAGCAAAATATTATCATTGACATCCGTCAATATGTAGGCATGATTAATACCAATCACACCACCGATATTATTCATCAGGTCAATGTTATCGGGAATACCATCTTTACAAGCCTCTCCAATATCTACTGAAAATACTGTGTTTGTATCACAAGGTGCATTCGCATGAATAGTTGAAAAAATAGAAAAGGAAAATAATAAAACGAGAAGCGTATAAGAATATTTCATATAGAATTTGGTTGTCAGTTTTCGATAGAGACATCAAGGTAAGAAATTGTAACTGATTGATTTTTAATTTTACAAAAAAATAATTTAAAAATATATTTCTCTTTACTTAAATGTAAATTGAACTACATTCGTACCCTGATACTTTGTGTCTAATATAATTTGTCCAGAAGTATTATTGGCTAAAATCACGCCAAGTTATGGCACTTTATTAGTTTGGTCTATCTCAATCTATCCATAGATTTGACCAGTTTTTCATCCTTACGAATGAAGCGGTTGGCAAGGATGGAAAAAATCAATGACAATGCCGGAGCTGCCAAGCCCAATTGCAGCGTCAATTTTGCAGTATTGCTAATTCCGCTCCACTCTTGATAAAATAAAATAGCGGCTACCGCAGGCAAGGCGATACTCAACAGCATGACCAAATAACCAAAACGCATTTGA
>Ga0209595_100523_pt1 | contig 13198 bp, 8 predicted proteins | sample Porto_4metaG_FD_187427 | JGI IMG/M metagenome (GOLD analysis project Ga0209595, IMG submission 187427) | Marine algal microbial communities from Porto, Portugal - Porto_4 metaG (SPAdes) (version 2) | ecosystem: Host-associated > Algae > Red algae > Unclassified | place: Portugal: Porto | collected...
TGCTATTACATTGGGATTGAGGGCTGTCTATAAAATGACTGCACCGGATGAGCGACTCAAGGTTTGGATACTTTTGAGTGGATTGGTCGGCTACTTAGTCATTGCCAATTTCAGCTTTCCGAAGGAGCGTATCGAACACCAGATTTGGTTAGCTTTGCTATTATCTACTTTAATATTTTATACCAAACAATACTTCGATAAATCGCCGAATATACCTTTTCCTAAAATAGATAATCGTTTACTCGTATTGCTTGCCGTAGCGGGTTTGTGTTTGAATCTAATGATTGGTTATCATCGTTATAAAGGCGAATCATCAATGAAATATGTGTACATAGAATCAACACCAAAGCAGCGTAAAAAACAATTGCTTCGCAAGGCACGATCTTACTTTTATAATCTCGACCACGTTGGCTTTCCGCTTCCTTGGTATGCTGGAATTATCGCAAGTGGTGAGTCCAATGATGTACAAGCTTTGAAATATTTTGAAGAAGCTTACGCATTAAATCCTTATAATTTCAAAGTAGTCAATGATTTAGCGGGGCTTTACGGTCGTCGGCAAGACACCGAGCAAGCTAAAAAATATCTGATGGCGGCAATCGAGATTAATCCCGAAAGTCAAGCCACGATTTTTAATCTTGCGGTTTTGCATTATAATTTAAAGGACTACAAGGCAGCTTCCGACTGGGCGCGCAAATTATCGGACGAGTATCCGCGCAAAAAAGAATTGTTACAGCGATTGCAACAAAAGTAAGTTACGCAGTAACGTGTCCGCAGTCTTTAGGTCGGCAGTCAGCTTTGAGCGCGAGCTTGTTTCACGCATGACTGCGGTATGCAGAAAAACGTTGTTGAATATCCATATCAAGAATTTTGCATAATATCCGTAAGTTATATATAAAACCTTCCGAGATAACTCTAAAAATCAATTACAACCTCAAACCTGCCAATCTTGCAACACTCATCTTCATAGCGCGTATTTTCGGTCATTTTGGCATATTTTTTTGTACCTTTGCGCCACTTTTTGGAAAGGCAGGGTATTCGTTATAGCATAATTCGTGTCATCGAATGAACAGATAACGAGACACGATTTAACGAAACAACACAATGGATAATAAAAATACGATTATCGGTTTTACGCTCATTTTCACTTTATTGATGGCAATGAGTTATTTTAATCGTCCCTCAGAGGCGGAGATAAAACGTCAGCGACTTGTGCAAGATTCGCTGCGTACGGAGGACCGACGTGTCGATAGCCTCAAACAATTGGGCATCACGCCCGCACAAGAAGCCGAAAAAACAAAACAAGAGCAAGTCAATCAAATGCCGGACTCTTTGCGCCAAAAAGAGATGTCAGGCAAATACGGGGTGTTCGCTTCGGCAGGTATAGGCACAGAAGAAGATGTGGTTTTGGAAAATGACCTAATGAAAATTACCTTTACGACCAAAGGCGCACGCATCAAAAATGTGGACTTGAAAGGCTATAAAAAATGGGTCAATGACAACCTCGACAATTACCATAAAGAACAACTCAACATACTTGCCGACCCGAAAAACAAATTTGAATATCGCTTGCCCGTCAATTCGGCGGAAAGCAAGGAAGTCTATACGAGTGATTTGTATTTTGTGCCAAGCATATCGGGCAATATCATAAGTTTTAAGGCAGATGCAGGCAATGGGCGTTATCTCGAACAAATATTTAAAGTAACAGACGGCAGCTACATGGTCGATTATGACCTCAATTTTGTAGGACTCAATGAAGTGATAGACCGCAATGCAGAAAACATCGAACTCAATTGGGTCAATTATTTGAACAAACTCGAAAAAGACGCATCGGCATATAGTGAAAAAAATCTTTCAACGGTATATTATAAAGAATTGGGTGAAGACCCCAATTACTGTTCGTGTAGCGGAGACAATGAAGAGGAGTCTGAAAAATCAGTCAAATGGGTATCACATTCGCAGCAATTTTTTAATTCCACGCTCATTGCAAATGATAAATTTAGCAAAGCAGAAATCACGACAGTCATGTCGGATGCGGATAACGAAATTAAAAAACTCACCAGTAAAATAGCGATTCCTTACGCACATAATGATAATGAAACGATTGCTATGCAAATGTTTCTTGGTCCGAATGATTACAAACTCCTCAAAAGCTACGACATTGATTTTGAGCAAATTATACCTTTTGGTTGGAGTATATTTGGTTGGATAAATCGTAATTTGTTCCGTCCATTATTCTCTTTTCTGTCGGATTTTATTCCGAATTATGGTTTGGTGATTTTAGCATTAACATTTATCGTCAAAATGGTGCTTTTTCCGCTCACCTACAAGATGTTGTACTCACAAGCGAAGATGGGCGCACTTAAGCCACAGCTCGCCAAACTGAAAGAAAAACACGACGGCGATGCCCAAAAAATGCAAATGGCACAGATGAATCTTTATCGAGAAACGGGCGTGAGTCCACTCGGTGGATGTATGCCGATGGTACTTCAAATGCCGATTTGGTTCGCGCTGTATCGCTTCTTCCCTGCCTCGATTGAGTTTCGCCAAAAAAGTTTCCTTTGGGCAGATGACCTTTCTTCTTGGGATTCGATTTACAATCTTCCTTTCGAGATTCCGATGTATGGCGCGCACATCAGTTTGTTTACCTTATTGTGGGCGGTGACAACGATTATTTATTCGTATTACAACTCCAAACACATGGACTTTAGCGCACAACCGATGATGAAATATATGCAGTACGTCATGCCCTTATTCTTCATCGTATTTTTCAATAGCTTTGCTTCGGGTTTGTGTTGTTATCTATTTTTTAGCAATATGATAAACATCACACAAACTGTCGTCACCAAAGAACTTGTCATTGATAAAGAAAAAATATTAGCCGAAATAGAAACCAATAAAAAGAAACCGAAAAAGAAAGGAACATTCCAGCAAAGTCTCGAAAAGGCATTGAAGGAACAAAAATCCAAAACCGAAAAATTAGAAGCAAAGAAAAAAGTTAAGAAAAAGTAATTCCGAGTCGCAAGGCGAATTCCTTTGTTGAAAGTGAATATTTGAGAACTAAAATTCCCACTCATCCCCAAGATAAGGTGAAAAGTAACACAGGCTTCTAGCCTGTGTTACTTTGAATCAAAAAGAAATTTCACTCCCATTTGGGGATGAGCGAAAATTCCGGTACTTTATAAAAATATTCGCCTTGCGATTATTCCTAATTATACCAACGAATAAATTTAAACGGTCAAATAATAACTACATAGAATCCGAAGTTATTATTTGACCGTTATTTAGTGAAGAAATTGGCATGAATTACGCTTTACGTAATAAAATCTTTATTTTTGCTAATTATTTTAATAACAGTCCATATTTGGCAGTCAATAAATACACTTATGGACAAGCAACTTTTATAAAAAGTATGACCAAACAGAACATTATATTACTCATTTCGCTATTCTGTGCTTCTGTCGTTTTCGCTCAAAATGACGACATCTTATTTACCGTAGGTGATGACGTAGAAGTGCCTGTATCCGAGTTCACCTATATTTACCAAAAAACCAACGCATCAGATGCAGACTTTAGCAAAGCCTCATTGGAAGAATATTTGGATTTGTATAAAAAATTCAAACTCAAAGTCAAAAAAGCCCGTGATATGGGCTTGCAAGACGATCCACAATTTAATAAAGAACTCACCACTTACCGCCAACAATTATCTAATACATATTTGATTGACAAAGAAGTCAGTGAAAAACTCGTCCGTGAGGCTTACGAGCGTTCAAAAGAAGATGTGGAAGTACAACACATCATGATTAAAATACGGGACGATAATACGACAAAAGCCTACGACAAAATCATGGCGATAAAAAAAGAAATCGAAGCTGGTGCGGATTTTAGTCAAATAGCAAAGCAAAAATCGCAACACGCTTCCAGAAAAGGAGCTGGCAAACTCGGCTATATCGGTGTACTCCAATTGCCTGATTTTTATGATTTCGAAACTGCTGCTTACAACACACCCGTCGGTCAAGTATCCGAACCGGTACGTACCAAAGGCGGTTATCACATCATCAAACCGCTCAACCGTCGTCCGGCGAGAGGCGAAGTGGATGCGGCACACATTCTCGTAAGAGTCAACAGCAAAGCTACCGATGAAGAGCAAACCCAAGCCGAAACAAAAATAAAAGACCTCCACAAACAACTTAAAGGTGGCGCAGATTTTACGGCACTTGCAAAGGAAAATTCTGACGACCAACTGACTGCCTCAAAAGGCGGTAGAATAGAACGTTTTGGAATTAATACCTACGAGCCGGTGTTTGAAGATGCTGCATTTGGATTGAAAAATGACGGTGATATTAGTCAACCTTTTCGTAGCAAACTGGGGTGGCACATCATTAAGCGAATCGGCAAGCCCGATGCCAGCAATTATGAAAGTGCCAAAGCATTGTTGGAGTCAAAGGTAAAACGCGATGGTAGATTTACTGCTGCCGAAAATGCCGTTACCGAAAAGATTAAAACCGATGCCGGATTCAAATTTAATGAAGCCAATAAAAATGCCCTGATGAGTACTTTGGAAAAAGACCCGAACTTTCTAAAGCACAACTGGAAAGCACCCAAAGATGGTGGTGATAAAGCCCTTTTCACAATGGCAGAGGAAACGGTAAATGTTTCAGATTTTTACAATTACCTCACAAGAGAAAGCAACATCCATAAGCGTTTGAAAAGTAGAAGAGAAGGTGCAAAAAAAGCAGCCGTTAAAATGCTCAATCAAATGATTAGTGAGCGCGTCATTGAATACGAAAAATCAAACCTCGCCAAGAAATACCCCGAATTCAAATCGCTTATGCGTGAGTATGAAGAAGGTATCCTACTTTTTGAAGCAACCAAAAAAGAAGTTTGGGACAAGGCATCAAAAGACGACGAAGGTTTGAGGGCATTTTATGAAAAAAATAAAGCCGAATATACTTGGGATCAACGAGCAAAAACAACCACCTTCAACATCAACACAACCAACCCTAAAATAATTGCGAAAGTCAGAAGACTTGCACGTAAAAAATCTGCTTCTACTGTACTCGCCAAAATCAATAAAAAAGCTGAACTCGTCACCATCACCGAAAAAACCATAGAAAAAGATGGCGACCCGGCACTCAAAAATTTGAAATGGAAAGCAGGTACAGTTTCAGTGCCTACAATAGAAAATAACAAAGCGACCCTTATCAAAATAGACGAAGTACTGCCTTCCGAACAAAAACCTTTCGACAAAGCCAGAGGCTATGTCGTTGCTGATTATCAGGAAGAACTTGAAAAACGCTGGGTTGCCGAACTCGGCAAAGAATATCCGATAAAAGTCAACCAAGACGCATTCAAAAAATTGATTAAGTAAATTAAGTTGCAATGAATTGTAACGGTCGATAGTCCGTAGTCCATAGTTTTCTACGGACTACCGACCATCGACTACCGACTAATTCACCAAAATACCGAGACCACTCACACTATGTTTAGACCTGTTTTTTTCATTATACTGCTTTTTATTAGTTATTTGTGTGCCTGCGACAAACCTGCGACGGTCAACGACGAGGAGACTCCACTTGCTCGCGTATATTCGCACAATCTGTACCCTTCAGATTTGAAGGGACTCGTCAAGCCGGACGCTACATTGGCAGACAGCGCACTCATTGTCAACGACCATGTCCAAAGCTGGATACGAGATAGGCTCTTTGCCCATGCTGCGGAAAATAACCTCCCCGACGACATCAATATCGACCGCCTTGTTGACAATTACCGCGCATCGCTCATGCTCAATACCTACAAGCAAGAACTACTCAAACAAGAACTTGACACCACCGTCACAATGCAAGAACTCCAGAGTTATTATGACGAAAATAAAGAAAAATACAGACTCCAAGAGAACATAGCGCAGTGTTATTACATTAAAGTAAAACGCGATGCAAATAGAGTCGGTGACCTCAAACGCTGGTGGACACTTAAAAAAGAAAGTTACCACAAAAACCTCGTCAATTATGCTCAAAAAAATGCCTTAGAACACAACATGTTGGACAGTCTCGGTTGGACTGCTTTACCCGACTTGGAAGCGAAACTGCCCGGAGATTCGTTTAAAGATAAATATTACAAAAACGGTGACCGCGACATCTATGTAAAAGACAGAAAACACCGCTACTTTTTGAGACTCAATAAAGTACTTGCCAAAGGTGGCGCTGCACCTTTGGGCTATGTACAAGACGACATTGCCAAAATCATCCTCAAAAGAAAGAAAAAACAACTCATTGAGAAAAAACAAGAAGAACTCTATCAAAAAGAATTAGACAATAAAAATATTGAAATATTTTAGTAACTGTACTTTGGACAAAAGTATCAAGTATCAGGACTTAAAATTATAACTATTTGATTATCAGGAACTTGAATCAAAAAATATATTTTTAAATAAGTTTTAATTTAAATATATTTATGATTAAAAATCAGACAATTAAATTTCATCTCGTCCTGATACTTGATACCTAATACATTTCGTCCAAAGTCCAGTAAGTAGTGACTAGTTAATTTGATGACTGGTGAGTAGTGACTGGTTTTAGTAGATTTTGCTTCGCAAAATTCCATATTGACCAATCATTAATCACCAGTCACTAATCACCAACTATCGACCAAGTTCGTTTATATGAAAAAACTCATTATCCTTTCCATCGCCACACTATCTGCCATAACCAATATCTTTGCACAAGGCGAAGTACTTGACAAAATCATTGGAGTCGTGGACAGCAAGATTATACTTCAATCAGAAGTAGAAGAGCAGTTTCGACTAATAGAAGCACAACAAGGCTCGGCACCGCCCGAAGCCCGTTGTATAATAGCCGACCAGCTTTTTGTTAAATCGCTCCTATTGGCGCAAGCCGAAAAAGACAGCGTACTTGTCGGAGAAGAAGAAATTGACCAGCAAATCAAATCGCGTGTCGATTACATCCTTACCATGATGAATGGTGATGTGGAGCAATTTGAAAAGTACTACGGTATGAGTATCCTCGAAATGAAGGAAAAATACCGTCGTGATATGGAAGACCAAATGCTTTCGGAGCGTATGCAAGGCATGGTCGTGCAGGGAGTAGCCATTACGCCTTCCGAAATTCGTGATTTTTTCAATCGAATACCGACAGATAGCCTACCTTATTTTGGTGCAGAAGTCGAGCTTGCGGAGATAGTCATCAAACCCAAAGTCAATCAGGGCGAACTCCAAAAAGCCTACGACCGCATCGTCGAATTGCGCGATAGAGTCGTCAACGGTGGTGAAAGTTTTGGTAAAATAGCCGAAGCACACTCTGACGACAAAGGCTCTGCTTCGCAAGCCGGATCGCTTGGTTGGGTCAAGCGCGGACAGATGGTGCCGGAGTTTGAAGCTGCATTATTTAAGTTACAAAACAAAGAAATTTCGCCGATTATCAAGACCGAATTCGGTTATCACTTCATTCAAGCAGTAGAACGACGCGGTAATACGGTATTTGCTCGTCACATCCTCACCAAACCTGAAATTACATTTGACGATAGAGAACAAGCTAAAGCCACACTGGATTCTGTCCGTCAATTGATACAGGCAGATTCCATGACTTTTACACGAGCTGTTAAGTTATTTTCTGAAAATGACGAAACCAAAAATAATGCGGGTATCATGGTTAATCCTCAAGCTGGCACTGCCGTATATCCCGTCGGCGATTTGCCGACCGAAGTGTATTTTGCGATTGATGAAATGGAAGTTGGTGACATTTCCGAACCTTTAGAGTACTACGATGCTCGTCAAGAACTCCATTATCGTTTGGTCACGATGCTTGCCTATTCCGAACCACACAAAGCCAGTCTCGAAGATGATTATTCCAAGATACAGGCAGCAGCACTTGACCAGAAAAAAGCAACTTATATGAGTGATTGGATTGACCGTAAAGCCGTCAAGTCCTATATCACAATAAGCGATGAGTACAAGCAGTGTTCCAATATGTCAAAGTGGTTTGAGAATGCTATGAAAGCGAGGAGTAATTAGTGAAAACCCCAAAGCCAAAGCATCAAATCCCAGTTTGAACGATTAAATAATGGTAGTGCCACAGATGTAATGCTGAAACCACGAAGGACACCAAGTACACAAAAGTCGAATGAACGAAGTGAGAAAATTAAGATAGTGTAAGAAATTCATTATTAATTACTTAGTAGTAAGTCAATCTAATTATGATATGTTGCTTTGAGTAAAATTTTTTCGAGTACGAGGCGGAGGTTATTCAGCATAACCGTAGCTACGCTGGATGTTCTCCAACAAAGTAATCGGACAAATTTCGCCAAATGAACTTATCATAATTAGTTTGACTTACTACTTAGAAAGCTTTGTGAACTCTACGTCTATTCGATTTTAGTGTCTTTGGTGTGCTTAGTGGTTCAATAGCATTGGGTGCAGGACAAATTTTTAATTTTATTTTGAAATGCCACTGTACTGACGACTTTAGCCGTCAAATGGCTCGGTACTTTCCGCGACGGCTAAAGTCGTCGGTACGAGGCAGATTAAAAATTTGTCCTGCACCCATAGCATTATATCTATAACACTACCTAAATAATAAAGAGCATATTGAGTCTGTACGACCAAATATGCTCTTTCTTATTGTGAAACAATTTTATTTAAAATAAAAAATATTGTATAAAAAAAGTACAGTTTCATTTCACCATCAAATAATTAACCATGATATACACATTCTTAAAAATCAAACACTGGCAACTTTTCATCCTTGCTTTTGCCATTCCAATGTTCATACTAACAATATTCATGAGCATTACAATGGGGCAGGTGTCACAAGTCACAGAGACGACAATAGATTTTGAACAGATATATACGATGATGCTCAATTACTCAAAAGTATCTTCAGTCGTTATGTCTGTCATAATAATCGTGTTGTTTACTTGGTATTGGGCGGTGTGTGTTGGGTTACAAGAAAAAGTACCCGAACATGCAAAAATGAATGTCAGAAAATTCAAGATATTCTATTTCATTGGACTGGCATATTCTTTATTTTTTGTGGGTTTGATAGCGTTTCTCATTTATAATTTGCCCAATATAATCACGGGTGTGGTTTCCGTATCAAGCTTGGGTACGATACTTACTGTACTCACATCATTACATTTTTTCGCAATATTTTGTTTGTTGTATTGCTTGTATTTTGCAGCCAAAACCATCAAAACCGTAGAACTACAACGCCAAACAACCTTGAGCGATTTTATCGGGGAATTTCTCCTAATTTGGTTTTTCCCGATTGGCGTGTGGATTATACAACCGAAAGTAAATGAATTGGCAACAACAGACTATTCGCCGGATGACGATATGGATTGGTTAGATGACGAATAGGTTTGTGCGACAATTAATTTGTTAATTATCAAAGACATACGGTTTATTGTAAAATTAAAAGGCTATCAGTCCGCAGTTGGACAGTTGGCAGTCCGCAGTTGTTACAGTCGCTTGAATTTTAACACCTTTATAACTCACTGATTGTCAAAGTGTCCAATGTTAGACGGGTAGCCAATCAAAATATTAACCAATTGATTACCAAAGTCATACAAGTCTTTTATTCCTCACCCTAAAGAAGTGTATACACGCCAAAAACCGACTAAAAAACATCTACATTTGTGCGGACATACTCCTCGTCATTAAAACCCACATTTTAAAAAAACCTCACACAAACAAATCAAGTGAAAATGATAAGAATAATTAGTCTAATGGTTGCTATGACCATTGTCATTCAAGGAATGGCACAAACAAATTTTAAGGTAGTCACATACAACACATTGAGATTTCCGAACAACACCAACACAACGACAGGAGGAACAAACGCAGACAGACTGGCTGCCTTTCAGGATATTATGGAAGCCATCAATCCTGATATTGTCATTTTACAGGAGTTAAAAACCGTTACCGGAGCAAATAATTTATTAAACACATTAAATTCAAGCATTTTGTCAAAGACCTTTGCACGAACAACACTTGCTCCGGCAAACAATTCCGGGACAGGAGGCAATATGTTATTTTATAATACGGCTCTGTTCAGTTTTATTAATGAAAATACGATACCCAAAACTAATACCGCTCTCGCACCTAACGGCACTACGGTAGTCCAGGCACCTCGTTCGGCAAACATTTATCGGTTTGACGCATCAAACCCGACGGATCCCGGAGTGGTCGTACCAATGTATTTTATTTCCGCGCATTTAAAAGCCGGAAGTAACAGCTCTACCTCTTCGCAAATATCTGATGATGAACGACGAGGATTGGGAGCGAAAGATATTATGGATTATATCCAAAACAACCTTAGCAGTACAGACAACATCATCGTAGTTGGTGATATGAATTTTCAGGATGAAACAGACACTGGATATATAGATTTTACTACAAATACGAACTATGTCGAATTATTAGTTGACCCCTTGGGCGCATGGCAGCGAGATAGTCCAGCCAGTGTATCGAAGTTTACACAATCCTCTCGTGTGATAAGTAATGCTGTTGGCAATGGCGGTTCGAGTGGTGGACTTTGCGATAGGTTTGATTTTATTTTTTATAACGATGACATCACTACGGGGGATAATGGCGTAGCCTACAATCCAAATACCATGCAGACATTTGGCAGTACCGGGGTCAACGTCAATCAATCGGCATGGAGTGGAAGCCATTTTTTGAAACAACAATTGTATAATTTCAGCGACCATTATCCGGTCATTGCGAGCTTTACTTTAGACCCTTCTATTTTTGTAAGTGGCGACTGTACACCATATAAAATGGATGGAACATACACCATAATCGAAGATTTTTCTACTTATTCAGGGCAGGGCTTTACGAACAACCCCGCCCCCGGACAATTGTGTTCTAATGCCTGGGATTTTACTGGTTTTTCGGATACTTACACCTTTAGCGGGGTCAATGTCGGCAACGATTATGCACGCGGAAGTACCAGTGGAGGGGTTTCGCAAGGCGGCATATATAACAACAATGGTAAGCTGTGGATACAACCCACGTCCAGCGATTTCACGACAGGTTCAGTGATAATGAAAATCTGTAATGACACAGGATATATGATAGATTCTATGCGAATTAGCTTTGACATGTACATCCTTAATAATGAAACGAGGTCCAACAAACTTGACTTTTTCTACTCCTTGAATGGTTCGACATTTACGTACTTACCTACGATGTCGGAAGTCGGTCACGGCATACCAACCGGTTTAAATGTTTTTCAAAAAAGTATCGCTTTATACAATGTCAATATCGCAGATGCAGCTTGTTTTTATTTAAAATGGACAGGCAATGATGTCAGTGGTAGCGGGTCAAGAGATGAGTTTGGCATTGACAATATCGGAGTAGAAATACTCGAAGCTCCACCTTGTCCTTCTATCCTGAACGTAAATAACACTCCCATTCCGAATGGTATATATCAAGCAAATATTGTTAATTCACAGGGAACAATTCCCGCGAGTGGTACCGTAGAATTTAAAGGGGGAGAATGTATTTTATTGGAGAATGGATTTAGTGTGGAAGGAAATTTGCATATAACAATTGATGGATGTAATCAGCCGTAACGCGGTACTTCCAGTCCGCGCACTATCATTTATCAAAGCACATTGATACACCTAAGTAGTAAGTACATTGTTTAATATTGTCAAACTCGTCCAATGGGTTGTAACCCATTGAATATCGTTTTTCAATAAAACAAAATATAATATCAATAAAAAATATTTCTATGAAAAACATGATTATAGCGATAATCGCCATTTTACTTTTATCCGAAAATGCCTCTGCACAATGCGAAGGCTGGGGAACGCCCGGAGACAGTTTGCGTACTGTGACACAGCATGTTTTGTATCGCGATTACATCAAAAATGCAAAAGGAAAATCACCCGAAAAAATGGCTGAATTATACCGCGAAGCATTGTCCTTTTGGACACATTGTTATAAAAATGCTCCTGCCGGAACGAAGAAGCATTTTAGAGACGGCATCAAAATCTACAAAGCATTTTTAGCTGTAGAAAAAGACGAAACCAAGAAGCAAGCGTACCTTGATATGATTTATAATTTATACGATAGAAGTGTACAATGTTTTGAAAATGAAGGCTATACACGCACTCGTCAATTGTCAGATATGTTTTATTATCTCGGTGCATCGCAAGGCGACATTCACGCGTTGGCAAAACAAATCATTGGCATGGAAGGCAACGAGACCGAATCTGTCGCCTTACTACCTTTGATGTCTTCGGCTGTTTATTTATTTCAACAAGAAAAAATAAATCAAGCGGAATTGTTAGATATTCGTCAACAAATTCAAACCATTATTGATTATAATACAGCCCCCGAAACAGAAGGAAAAATCAAAGCACTATATATTGATGCCCAAGCTCAAGTTGATGCTCAATTGGCTTCGGTAGAGACGGGTTTTGACTGCTCGTATTATCGTCCGGCGATAGTCGCAAAGTACGAAGCCGACCCGAATAATATGGACGTTTGTGTAGCAGTACGACAAGAACTTATTGATAGATATTGCGGAGAAAATGACCCTTTGGTACAAGAAATTACCGCAAAAATCAAGGCATCGAATGAGCAAATTCGTATAGCAAAAAAAGAGAAAGACCGCATAATCAGCGAAAAACTCAACTCACCCGCACGCAAGGCGCGTGAAGCATTTAAAGCAAAAAAGTACTCGGAAGCTATTGGCTTTTTTGAAGCTGCAATTGCCGAGTCAAGCGATGTCGATAAGCAGGCAGATTATCACTATTTTATCGCTGTTTCGTATTTGAATATTGACAAAAACTCGCAGGCGCGTACTCACGCACGTAAGGCGACTGCGCTACGCGCGAATTGGGGCAAACCCTTCATTATCATCGGTAAAGCTTATCTCAATGGTGCTTGTGGTTCCAATGATTGGGGCAAGCAACTCTGTTACATGGCGGCGGTCGATAAGTTTCGCAAAGCAAAATCCATCGACCCCTCGATAGCGACCGATGCCAATGATTTGATACGTAAATATGATGGAAATTATCCTACAAGAGAAGCCGCACATTCGCGTACCAAAAAGGACGGCGACCGTGTCGGCACAGGTTGCTGGATTGATGAGACGGTGACGCTGAAAACGAAAGGAAGCTAAACAAAATTTTAAAATTATTTGAGTGTGTCACAAGTCGGTGGTACTAAAAA
>Ga0209595_100534_pt1 | contig 13065 bp, 9 predicted proteins | sample Porto_4metaG_FD_187427 | JGI IMG/M metagenome (GOLD analysis project Ga0209595, IMG submission 187427) | Marine algal microbial communities from Porto, Portugal - Porto_4 metaG (SPAdes) (version 2) | ecosystem: Host-associated > Algae > Red algae > Unclassified | place: Portugal: Porto | collected...
TGCATGGGGCGGTGATCCGCAAATTAACGCCTATCTACAATGGGTCGCCGATCAAGTCGATGATAAATATAATATCAACTTAGTCCATGTCAAATTGAGCGATACCAGCGAAGCAGTCAGTCGTGTACTGGCAGAAAAATCTGCTCATAATGACGATCAAGGCAGTGTGGATCTCATCTGGATTAATGGTGCTAACTTTGCCACCATGAGTGAGAGCTCATTACTACTCAAGCAATGGGCAAACAAGCTGCCCAATTTTGCGTTGACTGATCCGGACAATAATCCAACCGTAAACTTTGACTTTGGTGTGCCGACCAACGGTATGGAAGCACCATGGGGACAAGCCTCTCTGACGTTTTATTATGACAGCTTATCGACCAGTAAACCGCCAACAACGCTAACTGAACTGACCACTTGGACAGCACAAAACCCTGGCCGCTTTAGCTACCCAAAGCCACCTGATTTTTTGGGTATGAGTTTCTTAAAATACGTCTTAGTCATGCTGCATGAGCAACAAGACGCTCAAACGGGTAAAAACACTAGCGCACAGCTCAACTTGCCTGCCACTGAAGGAAACACCGCGCTCGTATTAGATCCGCTGTGGGCGTTTTTAGATGGCTTTCATCCAACCTTATGGCGTAATGGCGAGCAGTTCGTGCAGACAGGTGCGCAGATGCGGCGCTTGGTCGATGATACTGAGCTGAGTCTCGCGTTTACCTTTTCGGCACCAGAAGTTCCTGCGGCCGTGCAGCGATATGACTTACCCCAGAGCATTCGCAGCTATGCGATGAGTGACGGCAGCTTAAGCAATACTCATTTTGTTGCCATTCCTTATAATGCTAGCCATCCTCAGGCGGCACAATTAGTAGCCAACTTCTTAATGAGTCCAGAAGCCCAAGCAAAAAAACAAACCCCTTCGGTATGGGGTGACAAAAGCGTACTGGTTCAATCTACGCTTAGCCCTGCACAACAAGCATTATTCAAAACCAAGCAGCCCCATCCAAGCGCCCTAGCCTTTGACAGTGTCAAACGCACGGTAAGCGAGCCGCATCCAAGTTGGGTAGAGGCCATCCAGCAAGGCTGGCAAGCACGTTATGGGGTGAGTCCATGAGCCAAGGTTTTGATAAAATAACGAAAAAAGGTGATAGCCCTAGACCTATTATGCTTGAGAAAAAAGATCTGTTTACGCGTATCGTGTCTTTTAGTCCCAAACTCTTAATTCTCATACTAATACTACCGGTACTCTGTGGCCTCATCTGTGTACTGTTGCCTGCCCTGAGCTGGCTTCCTGCCCTAGAAAAAACAACCTTGAATCTGCAAGGGTTTATAGACCTGTGGCAAACGCCTGGCATCACGCAGATGGCTGCATTAAGCCTGGCTACAGGACTTATCAGCACCCTACTTGCTTTTGTCATTGCCCTGATGATATTAGCCGCGTTCTTTAACAGTGTTTGGTTGCAGCGTATTGAGCATTTATTAAGCCCTATCTTGGTCATTCCTCATGCAGCTGCAGCCATTGCCGTTGGGTTTTTGATTGCGCCGTCTGGCATGTTTGCACGGCTCATCTCCCCGTGGCTAACTGGTTGGGAGATGGCACCCGATGGTATGTTTCCACATGATCCATACGGTATCAGTATCATCTTGGGTTTAACCTTAAAAGAACTGCCGTTTTTATTATTAATGGCACTGGGCGCGCTTGCTCAGCCTGAACTTGGCAAAAAACTACGTCAACAATATACTGTTGCGCTCAATTTAGGTTATTACCCAATTACTGCTTTTTTTAAGGCGGTCTTGCCCCTGTTATATCCTTTTCTGCGTTTACCGATTTTGGCCGTGTTGGCCTATGCCAGTGCGAGCGTTGAGATGCCGTTGATACTGGGCCCTAACACACCGCCAACACTTGCTGTCTCTATCATACAATGGTTCAACGATGTTGACCTGACATTGCGTATCAAAGCATCAGCAGGCGCATTATTACAACTCGTACTGACAGCAGGTTTAGTCGTCTTCTGGCTGGGCGGCGAAAAAACTATCAAGGCAATCTTTAATGTTTCATCAGTCAATGGCAAGCGTCATTATGCAGATGCTATCTGGCAAAAAGTTACCGCTATACTTACCGTAGGCGTGATTAGTTTTATGCTACTGTCGCTCTCTGGTCTTGTGTTATGGGCATTTGCAGGATTTTGGCGGTTTCCGGCGATGCTACCAGAGCAATTCGTATTATTACACTTTCAAAGTGCCTTTACCCAAATGAGCACACCATTGGTCAATACGCTTAGCATTGGGGCCGTCAGTACTGCCTTTGCTGTTTTTCTGACGTTGCTATGCTTGGAAGCTGAGCAACTGAGTGCTAAGCCATTGTCACACTTCACCAGTTTTATTATTTACTTACCGCTCTTGGTGCCAAGTATTGCTTTCTTGTTTGGCTTGGTATGGTTACAGCAGTTGGCCAATCATCAATCAGAATTTTTTAATGTGGCATTCGCCCATCTTTTATTCGTGCTACCGTATGTGTTTTTATCATTGGCCAGTAGCTATCGACGCTTAGACTCACGTTTCGCTCATGTGGCCGCTAGCCTTGGCGCTGCTCCTATCAAGGTATTCTTTCAGATAAAGCTGCCGCAGCTATTTGCTCCTATTTTGATTGCCATTGCTCTCGGTCTAGCGATCAGCTTTGGTCAGTATTTGCCAACTCTATTGGCGGGTGGCGGACGTATTGCCACTATCACAACAGAAGCGGTGACACTGGCAAATGGAGCCAGTAGGCGCACCAGTGCTGTCTATGCCATTATGCAAATGGCGCTACCGCTCATCGGTTTTATATTGGCTTGGGTGCTACCCAAATACTTCTTTAGAAGTGGCGCGCGGTAGCAAGCTGCTCATGAATAAGAACAGTTGTGAAAAGTATCAGCTATCGAAAACAGCCGTTATGAAAAAACTAGCTGCTAAAAATACTAAAATAATTAGTCATAGAAAACGCAAATAAAGGGTTCCTGATGCCATCATCTCTACAGATAAAAGACTTACAGCTGTTTCGTCAAAACGAGCAGTTATTGAGTATCAATGAGCACATCGCTGGTGGCGACATCCTAACCGTGATGGGCCCTTCTGGTAGTGGCAAGTCCAGCTTACTAAACTGGCTAACAGGTACTTTAGCGAATGACTTCACCGCGACGGGTACTGTCTGGTTAAACGATGAGAACGTGACGCACCTGCCTGCGCATTTGCGCCGTATTGGTGTGCTGTATCAAGATGCACTGCTGTTTTCGCACCTATCAGTCGCGGGTAATATTGCTTTTGCCATGCCAAAAGGAAACAAAAAACAGCGAGTTGAAAAAATAACCCAGTCTTTAGCGCAAGTGGGCTTAGAAGGGATGGGAGATCGTCATCCTGATAACCTATCAGGTGGTCAACAAGCACGTGTTGCCCTACTACGCACGCTGCTTAGTGAGCCCAAAGCGATACTACTTGATGAGCCGTTTAGCAAACTTGATACTCAGTTGAGAATGGATACGCGGCAATTGGTATTCGATCAGATTCGTACTCATAAGTTGCCTGCTATTATGGTCACGCACGACCAAAGTGACGCTGAAGCAGCCAATGGCAAAGTTATTTATGTAGGACGATAATTTTAGATATCAGAGTCAAATATCAACGCTAAATACCCAGTCAAAGTATCAAAATAAGCAGAATATAAAAGGCAGCTCGCATGTTAGACAAGTTCATTACGCCCGTCATCAAGCCGCTGCTAACCCCGATAGTAGCGACATTGCATAAGCTCGGCATCACGGCTGATCAGCTTACGGTAGCTGGATTCTTGGTTGGTATGTTGGCACTACCACTACTTGCATTTGAGCTATGGTATGGCGCGCTGGCAGTGATAATATTGAATCGTATCTTTGATGGACTTGATGGCGCAATGGCACGCTACGCAAAGCAAAGCTCAAGCGCTGGTGGCTACTTAGATATCACGCTCGATTTTTTGTTTTATGCCGCTGTGCCACTTGGGTTTATTTTGGCCAACCCTGCGCAAAACGCTATTGCAGGTGCCTTGTTGTTAGCGGCATTTATTGGGACAGGTTCGAGCTTTTTGGCCTTTGCGATTTCTGCAGAAAAGTTTCAATTAGACAAGCCGCAGTTTAAATATAAGAGCTTTTATTACCTCAACGGTCTTACAGAAGGCACCGAGACCATTGCTCTTTTTATCGCTCTCTGTATTTGGCCGCAGCATTTTGTGCTACTTGCTGGTATCTTTGCTACCGCCTGCGCTGTTACTATTTTCACTCGTATACATGGTGGGTATCATACCCTCAAGCAGCTCGAATCTACCAAGTAAGCGCCTGAGATATACGTCATATTGAAACCTAGCAATGAACCTCTAAGCATTTACTGAATCATCTAGTCGCAGTGCTTCTATAGATAAGGCCATATCTTCAGCAAGGGCGTGTACCGTCGAGCTCTCTATGTCACGCTGGGCAAAGGCACGTAGCCCCATAACTTCTGCTTGTAGACGGCGTCCAAGCCTAACCGGATCAAACTCACTATCCATCTCACCAACATTCTGCGCTTCTCTAAAGCATTCTATAAATCGCGTCTCCATACCTGCCAACAGCATTTCCACCTTGGTTAACGCTGTCTGCTCACGCGCACCCAGCTCTAGTAAGCTTTTGACCAACATACAGGCTCGGCTCGGTAATGCTTTGTCACGAATCCCGCCAAGCTGACGTATATAAGCGGCTAGTCCCAATAAAGGCGTTTCATGATGGCTCAACACTCGCTCAAGCTCAGTCAATCCTAGACGCGCATAGTATTCTAGCGCTTCTTGAAACAGGCCTTCTTTATTACCAAAAGCGGCATAGATACTGCCTGGTCGCATATCGAGCGCTTGCTCGATGTCTTTTAGAGAAGTAGCATGAAAGCCCTTTTGCCAAAAAAGCTGTAGCGCACGCTCCAAGGCGTCATGACGGTTGTAAAGTGCGGTGCGTGACATAATGTGCCCCATTTAAAAAGCCGTGACCTCATATAAAAATGGGCACGGCTATAAAACTTGAATGATTGCTCAATTTTATCCTGAATGGGTGCGACAGTAAAGTTAATATAAGAAACGGTCTGGTAAACAAACGTAATGCTAGAGCGTGACCTAGCTATCAACAATCACTCTACAATGATTCAACAGTCATGCTGATAGCTAGGAAATAGCCACTCTATAGTGGCTAGTGATAATCTAGTTAAAAATCCAATTAATCGGTCAACAATACATGTTTGCTTTTCTGATAAGCGGACAAACCATCACCGCCCAACTCACGGCCGATACCGCTGTGTTTGAACCCGCCCCAGCCTGCTTCGGGCAATACGATTTGTTGCTCGTTAACCCAGATATGCCCGGCTTTGATTTGTAGCGCCATCTCAAGCGCAGCAGTCTCATCGGGGCTCGCGATGGTTGCTGCTAGAGCAAACTTGCTATCATTGGCTAGGCGGATAGCCTCTGCGCCGTCAGTAAAGGTTGCACAGACTAATACAGGCCCAAACACTTCCTCCATCCATAATTGGCTGGTCATTGGCACATCCGTATAGACAGTTGGCGTTACAAAATAGCCAGATGCTTCTAATAACTCACCGCCAGTTAAGCAATTCAGATTTTCAGCTGTCGCAATATCAAAGTATTTCTGAACTTGGTTCAATTGCTGTTTGCTCACCAATGGACCCATTTGCGTATCTGTCGCAAAACCATCACCCATTTGCAAACTTTCCGTTTTTACTTTTAACGTCTCAAAAAGCTGTTCAGCGATGTCTTGATGGACAACCAATCGCGAAGTGGCCGAGCATATCTGACCTGCATTGGTAAATATACCGCCAATGATTAAATCACAAGCGTAGTCAATATCAGCATCTGCGCAGACCACAATAGCAGACTTGCCACCCAACTCTAGGCTAATGTCTTTGATGCCTTTTGCTGCTTGAACCATCACCTTTTCGCCGACTACATTACTACCAGTAAACGATACTTTGTCAATCAGCGGATGACTGGTCATAGCAGTGCCCACTTCAGCAGCACCTGGTAAAATATTAACCACCCCTTTCGGCAAGCCAATTTCCGATAAGATATTACCTAGCATAAGCTCTGGTAATAATGTCACCTCAGACGGTTTCAATAGCACGGTACAACCTGCCGCTAGCGCAGGGGCCAATTTCCAAGAAGTCGTTACCATTGGGAAATTCCAAGGGGTAATCAGTGCGCAGATACCAACAGGCGCATATGTCTTTAACAATCGTATGCCTGACTCAAGTGTGGACACTTCAGACCATGTGGCCTGCTCCGTGATGAGATTGGCATAGTAGCGATAGCAAGCGATAGCATCACCGACGTCTATCTTTGCTTCCTCAATTGGCTTGCCGTTGTTTAATACAGACAGTCCAACCAAGGTATCGAATTGCTGCTCCATAGACTCTGCAATCGCATTTAGATAGCGGGCACGCTCGCTTACCGTGGTCTGTGACCAGCTAGCAAAGGCTTCATCAGCCGCTGCAACTGCCTGCTCTACGTGGGCACTTGTGCATAAGCGAGTCGTTGCAACCACCTCGCCTGAATTTGGATCATACAACGCTTGGATATTTGAATGATCAGGATCGGTCACAGCTGCTTCAATCGTCACCCAATCACCATTGATATAAGCGGCATTGAGTACAACTTCGTTTTGAGCCGTTTGTAGCGCAGTTTCTCTGGTTAAGTCTGTAGAGTTCAGCATTTCCATAATAGTCAGTCGCCTTATATATTTGATCAAATTGTCTTTATGTGCGTAACGTCCGTAACGTCATTGGCTAAATGATCGGTTTAACTGACTACAGAAAAACCGATCATTTGTATATTATCGTCAGGCTAGATGCCTTGTGAATACTAGACACGCCACTAATACAGTAGATGCGCCACAGACGTAATTACTACCAAGCTGATAAGCGTACGAAGGATAAAGATTAAAAATAGCTCTAAGACATTTAGCTTAATGTTTGATTTCAAAATCAGCGCACCTACTTCAGACATGTAGATAATCTGAGTAATTGAAGCAGCACCAACGATGAAACGTGTCATCTCACTTTCAATGCTTTTGCCGACCAATGCTGGCAAGTACATATCTGCAAAGCCCATAATCATGGCAGGTGCAGCCTTTGCCGCCTCTGGAATCTGTAACCACTCAAGTAGTGGTACAAGTGGTGTCGCAAGCCAATTAAAGACTGGCGTGTATTCTGCTAAACCAAGACCAATCGTACCGATAGCGAACGTTACTGGAATCAATCCCAAATAGATATCAAACAGATTGTGTACGCTGCGTTTGAACACTTTACCTAAGCTAGGCATAGAATGCGCGCGAGTGACGGCACGATTGACCGCCCACTGGTACGTTGTATATTCGGCAGGAATGCCTTCATCTAGCATGCTTTTGCCAGAATGATACGTATCAGGCTTGAGCGACAATGGCGGTATACGTGGCATGATAATCGCAGCGATAAAACCAGTTAGCGCAATGGTCAGATAAAAGAAGACGAAGTTATTGTCTACGCCGATGGTTTTGGCAACCACATAGGTAAAGGCGATAGAAGTGACGGAAAATGTGGTCGCGATAATGGCAGCTTCACGCTGGCTGTAGAAGCTTTTGTCATACTCTTGCATAGTAACTAGCAGGCCGATAGACGCGGCACCAAACCAAGAAGACATTGCATCGACAGCAGAACGACCAGGTAGTTTAAAGAGCTTGATAAATACTTTACTGGCTAAAGTACCCAAAAACTCCATCAAGCCGAAATCAGTCAAAAATGGCAGCGATAAAATGGCAAAGAAGAACAACGGAATTAAGACAGGAATCAAATCCTCAAAAATGACACCGCCCGTATTACGATTGATAATAAACTCAGGGCCGACTTGTAGAAAAATCATCCAAACAAATGCCATTCCTAAAAACCGGATAGCAAGCCAAAACCACTCAACATCAAAGAGTTTTTTAGCAAGCGAACCTTCATGTAGATTTGGCTTTAACGCTTTGACGGCCAGCGCACCAAAAAAGGATATCGTCACGAGCGCCATCGTGATATAGGTCACCAAACCACCTAATGCGGATTGTAGCGTATCGGTCAATACACCTAATAAAATCGTGACTTTACCATCCCACTCAAACGGTATGATAAATAACGCAATACCCAATGCTGAAAACAACAAAAACTTCCACATTGCTGCACGCCACTGTCCTGCTTTTGGCGTTTCTGGATCGACCGTATTATTCCCTAAAATCGGCTGCTGCGACTTATCCATATAACTCGTCATTTAACTTCTCCTTGATGGGCGATGATTGCCAGTTTTTCCATTTCTCTGTCTGACCAATACCTGGGTTAAGCGAATTGGTTGGATCCAGTTTTTTATAAAAATAATGTAGCTCAGTTTTAGCAGGATATACGTGCCCCACGTTGTGCTCAGCAGGATACTCAATATGACGTTGGTCATAAAATGCCAGCAGCTCATCCTTGAATTGCTTGGCATTGGTCTTAGGTTTCAATAAGTAGTCTTGGTGCATGACATGACAGAAAAATGCCCCAAATAAAAAGTTTTGCTGACTTGTTTTTGTAAATGTTCAGGTAGAGTCTCGTCCCAATCTACAGCATTTCTAGGTAAGGCAATATCGGTCGATAGCAGCTCGCCAAACTTGTCTTGATTTAAATTATGATAACGAAACATGGCAGCGGTCGCGGCGCTGCGAAATACCAATAATGATTGCGATTCAAGCTCTGTACATACATGCAGCGCACTTTGATAATGCTGTAGATGATTTTGCAAAAAATTCTGCGCAGCGGCGATATTGTTGCCATCATTTTTATCAGAATCTCTATCGGCATTTTTATTAATGCCATTATCAAAGTCGTTATCAAAACCATTTGCGACTTTTATAATCAAATGGTATTTATATGAGCGTGCCTGCGTGGTCAAAGTGGCTGGTAATGACGGCGGCATAAACTTAGATGTTAGTTGCAGTATTCGATCTGGCAGCGTCTTTGGGAGATGCCACTTATCCAGATAGTAGCCAATCTTTGCTTGCAGTCGATATGGCGACCCTATCTTGCTGGCAGGGAGCTTACACATGCTCAAGCAAGTGTCTCGACCATAGTGCATGGTAATGTCGTTATAGTCTTTATGCATATACTCAGCCAACACGGGCAATTTCAACTCGCTTTTTAACCATTGTTTTCTGAGTGTGGTTAAGGTATCAGCGTCATTGGTCGAAACATAAAACGTTTTCTCTTGCTTGGGCTTGGCAAAGGTCGCTACCCTCACCGCAAATACAATGACCTTGCCAGCTGAGCCAGACGCTTCATACAGACCATTGGGATCATTGTTAAATCTCGCAGGTGTATCCGCTTCGCAATCACGGACTTTGTGCTGATAATGATGGTTGGTACAGGCTTTTCTATTGCTTAGGCTATCTGAGTCTCTTTCGAACCTGCCAGCTTGCAGGTTCTCTAGCATTTCCTCTGGATGCGACCCCAGATCCAGTCCCAGATGATTGATTAACTCAAACGCTCCTAATGCATTGCGTCTGGCAAATAACGCCATCTCAGTATAGGCAGGTCCACGCTGCACCAACATGCCGCCTGAGCTATTGCATATACCGCATATCACCGATGCACCAACACAACTAGAGCCCAGTACTGAATGCGGCTCACGCCCTAATGGCGCAAGGGTAGACTCTAATTGCTGCAAAGTAGCGGCTGGCAAAGCAACCAGCTCTGCTGCATCATTAAATAAATGCACACCGCCCAATAACTGCATAGAAATGACGATTAGCGGTCGATCATACGCTCCATTCGGCGTTGAGCCACCCGTCAGACCTGTATTGGCCGCTTGCGCAATAATAATCACGTCAGCGGCTGCACAGATATTAATGACGCGCCATAGTGCCACAAGAGAATGCGGTATCACAACTGCGATGGTCGCACCTGTGACAGACTCAATTGCACCTTGCACATAAGACTGCTGTTGGCTAGGTTTTGTCAATACATTGGTCGTACCAACCACAGCAGCAAGCGCCGTCAACAAACGCGGTATTTGCTCATGTCTACTTTCTGACATTTCTCTAGCATTGAGCGTCATGAACGTGCTTCCTTGCGTAACCAGCATTTGTTATTTCTAGAATTATGACTATCAGTTTCGTTATTATCCGTGGTATTAGAGCCAATATGGCTATTAACTGAAATAAGTCGCTGTCTCAGCCATTTCTTTTAGAAAGTCATCTGCTTCATCAATCTCATAAATGATTGGTTGTTTACCTTTAGTATCTGTCTTTAATGCGTCTAGCAATTGCTGCTTATCAGTGATTCTGCGATAGCCAGCGCCAAATCCTGCTGCTAGTGGTTCAAAATTTGGCGTTTTGATATTGACGCCAATTAGTGGTAGACCGCCCTCTTCCATGTAACGACGAATCTCACCGTAGCCTTGGTTGTTCCATAATAAAACGATCAATGGTAGTTCAAGCTCAGCTGCGCAGATAAGCTCGGCAATCGTAAATTGAATACCGCCATCACCCATCAGGCTGACAACAGGTAGGTTTGAGCCAACCATGGCCCCAATAGCAGCAGGCAAACCATAGCCTAATGTGCCAAAACCCGTCGATGAATTAAACCATTTACGCATCGCCAAGGCTTCAAGACCAAGGTTACCGCTATAGACAGGCTGCGTTGAATCACCAACGAAAATAACGTCTTCTACCTCGTCTCTAATCAGCTTTAGTAATGCATTTTGACCCGCAAAATCTGTCGTTACATCCTTTAAGATGGCTTGTTTGGCCTCATTGACACGTGACAGTGCTTGATGATCAAGTGTCTGACCTTCTAAGCGACTACATAAACCACTAATCGCCATCTGTGCGTCAGACAGTACCGCGATATCTGCTCTAAATGGACGCTGCAATTGCTGGGCATCACAGTCGATACGGACCAGCGTGCCGTTGATTTTGAACTCACCATTAAAGAACACATCATAGTCAGTCTCCCCAAGCTCAGTACCAATCGCTAACACCCAATCCGCCTCGGTAATTACGGCGCGGCCTGCGTCTAACGACTGGTTACTACCTAAACTTAGTGGATGACCAGGTGGCAGCAAGCCTTTGGCATTAATTGTCAAAAACGTTGGCGCATCTATCAACTCTGCCAATCGCTGTGCATTAAGATCGACATCGACACAGCCGCCTCCATAAAGTATTACAGGATTTTTCGCGGTTTGTAATGACTGTATAATTAGGTCTAATTGCGTAGGATTCGGCAATGGTCTTGTGACCTGCGGTAGGCTCAAGCTATTTGTACCAACTTCGCTATTTGCTACAGCATTTAACTTAGGCGGCTTGGCAACATGACGGGCATCAGCAGTGATAACATCGATAGGCAGCTGAATATGCACAGGGCCAGGACGTGCACCGTTAAATAAAGCAAAAGCTTCTGCAATGACTTTCGGTAGCGACTCAGGTTGCCAAATGGTCTTACTCGTCAATGCTACTTTACTAATCATGCCTTGCTGATCGTGAAGCTCATGTAAATGCCCTTCGCCACTACCTGTGTCTTTGACTTTATTGACACTAGAGATTACTAGCATCGGTATCGAATCAGCCAGTGCTTGCGCCATCGCTGTCATAATGTTAGTCATACCAGGGCCAGTGATGATGAAACATACGCCAATCTTGCCAGAGGCACGGTAGTAACCATCTGCCATAAACCCAGCACCTTGTTCATGACGCGGTGTCACATGACGGATATTGGTACTAGGCAAGCCGCGATACAGCTCTACCGTGTGTACACCAGGGATACCAAAAACTGTCTCTACACCATAATACTCTAGCCACTGCACCAATAGCTCACCACAGGTCAATGATGATGTGTCAGACAAAGAAGAAGGCGTTTGCGTTAATTGGGTCATGGGTCAGTCATCCTAAAAAATTTCGCTGAATATTCAGATAATTATCAATACCTCAAAACAACCTTTGTATTTTTTCTTTCATACCGATTATTAGTCACTAATTACTGGCTGCAAAGGCTGCTCATTATAGAGGTAATAAATGATGGCTATTAATAAACTGCCTTAACCTTGTCGTCATAGCGTACGCCTGGCAGGATACATAGCATCTCAAACAATAAATTCGCCGCCAATACCGAGGTGTTACCGAATGGATCATAAGGTGGTGATACTTCGACTAAATCTCCACCCACCACATCTAGACCACGCATACCGCGAATGATTTCGATACCTTGAGTAGAGGTCAAGCCGCCGATTTCAGCAGTACCCGTACCTGGGGCAAATGCAGGATCAATACCGTCGATATCGAAGCTCAGATAAACAGGACCATCACCTAGCTTTTCACGTACTTCAGCCATGAGCGGTGTTAGCGACTTATACCAGCACTCCTCAGCAGGTACCACGCGGAATCCTTGCTCAGTTGACCAGTCAAACTCTTCAGCGCTATAGCCTGTACCACGTAGACCAATCTGTACCACACGATTGCCATCAATTAGGTTTTCTTCGACAGCGCGGCGGAACGGCGTGCCATGCGCGATTTTTTCGCCAAACATATCATCATTGATATCCGCATGAGCATCGATATGCACCATACCGACAGGGCCATGTTTTTTGGCAAGTGCGCGCAGGATAGGTAACGCGATAGTATGATCGCCGCCTAGTGTTAGAGGAATCGCGCCGTGTTTGACGATTTTATCGGTATAGAATTTTTCGATGATATCAACGCTTTTTAGCAGGTTGAATGTATTGATAGGCACATCGCCGATGTCAGCGACTTGTAATGACTCAAAAGGCGCAGCACGAGTGGCCACATTGTAGGGACGAATCATTCTTGACTCATCACGAATCTGTCTAGGACCCAATCTTGCACCGCTACGGTTGGATGCACCAATGTCTAAAGGTACGCCAACGAATGCCACATCTAACCCTTCAGCATCGGCCTGAGTTGGCAGACGCATCATAGAAGCGAAACCGCCAAATCTTGGCATATCATTGCCGCTTAATGGTTGATTGAATGTCAT
>Ga0209595_100540_pt1 | contig 12976 bp, 17 predicted proteins | sample Porto_4metaG_FD_187427 | JGI IMG/M metagenome (GOLD analysis project Ga0209595, IMG submission 187427) | Marine algal microbial communities from Porto, Portugal - Porto_4 metaG (SPAdes) (version 2) | ecosystem: Host-associated > Algae > Red algae > Unclassified | place: Portugal: Porto...
GGGAGTGTCGGGCGTTTTTCATATATTACCTTTACGACCACCTCGGCAATACCCGTGTGACGTATAGCGTTGACATAAAAGCCTCTAATCAAATTGATTATACGGTACAGTCCGCGACTGATTATTATCCGTATGGGAAAGCCTTGCGGTCTTATGGAAAAGAAAGGTATCAGAGTACTTACCATGAGAGGGATGTGGAGAGTGGCTTTGATTATCGTGGGGCGCGGTTTTATGATAGTGATGTGGCGAGGTTTAATTCGCTTGACCCGTTGGCGGCGGACTTTGCGAGTTGGTCTCCATACAATTATGTCTTGGGGAATCCGGTTAATCTGATAGACCCTGATGGCAAAGCTCCTGTTGACCCACCTAAAAAAGAAAAGGTAGGTATAGGGAAAAGAATCTTAGGACTTGGTGTAGATTTGAGTTCACTGGGACTTGGGAAAGGTTTTATAGAAGCCTTTACAGGAAACGACCTCGTGACGGGTGAGAAACTGTCCTACGGTGAGAGGGCATTGGGTGTCCTTCCGGGCGGTAAAGTTATCAAGGGACTTACTACTGTTGTCGTAATAGTTAAGACTGGTGATAAGGTTGCAGGAGGAGTTGTTAAGCATAGTGACGAAGCCATGAAGGTTTTTAAAAAAGATTTGGGTAAAGCAGTTCAAGATGGAGACGTTCCAAATGGAATGAAAAAACACATGAAAGATGCTGGAGCTTATCCAAAATCTAAGCATGGGAATACAAAAGGCGATCAACCTGCCGAACAATATCGTTTGGAAGATAAAGGCACTGGTAAACTGCAAAAATATGGAGAGACAACTAGAGGTGAACGGATGTATGGTTCTGGTAATCAAAAAAGGTATACGCAAAAAGAACTTGACCAAACTAATTCACGTTATGTACAGGAAAATACCGGAACGAAAAAAGGTATGCACAATCTTCAGAATCAAAAAATTAATAATTATAAGGCGAATAATGATGGGAAAAGACCGCCTTTAAATAAATCAGATTGGTAATGAAATGGGATGAAACAAGAATAAAACAAGCATTTGTTAATATGAAAAAAGAAGGTTGGGATACCTCTAAACCTTTAAAATGGGGTTTTACATTTATGGATACGGAAAAAGATAAACTTTTAGATATCTATAATGAATTAAAAACTCATGATTATTCTTTAGAGAGTTTAATTTTTAAGGAAAATCTCAACCTTTGGTTACTTTACGTGGTAAAAAAAGAAGTCTTGACTAAGGGTAAACTTCATAGACGAAACCTATCTTTTGAAGATTTGGTAGATTATTACGAAATTGAATGTTATGACGGTTGGGATGCTCAAAAAATTTAGAGATAAAAGCCCCGTCTATTTTGGACGGGGCTTTTTGGTAGGAGTCTGTCGCTGACTAACAAAGCGATAAAAAAGGCTACCAAAGCACCTACCACGAGCGCGATGTAGAGAGTGGCTTTGATTATCGTGGTGCTAGGTTTTATGATAGTGATGTGGCGAGGTTTAATTCGCTTGACCCCTTGGCAGGTGAAGCTGTTGCATGGACACCGTTTAGATATGGTTTTAACAATCCAATTAGATTTATTGACTCAGATGGATTATTTGAAACAGAAGCCGCAGCTAAGAAATATGCTAAAGGAAATGGTATAAAATTAAAACACAATTTTTTTCAGTTTTTAGTAAAAGGGCGAGCGAAAAACAACATAGTTGAGAACTCCGACGGTACTTTTTCAATAGACAATGGAAAAGACAATACTTCGATTAGTAATTTAGGTGGAGATTTGGGAATAATGACCGCTTCCCTGATAAAGCCACATGATGTTATTTTCAAGGAGACAGAGGGTAATATCGTTTTTGGTCAGACTACAACCGAAACCTTACGAGATGGTTCCGAGATGGATAGTACACCACAAGGCGGAAGTATACCTGTTGGTGGTGGCGGTGGACTCAAACTTTTGCCAAAACTTAAAAAGGCATTTGGTCCACTCAAAAATTGGGTAAGAGGACCTAAAGGGTCGTATAGTAAGGCTCTTGGAAAGAAAACCCAAAAGTCTATTAGTTGGGGAGCTTCACCAGCTAAAAATGGTAAGTATCTTAAGCGAATAGGCAGCCCTACTCTTCGCAAACTTAATCAATGGTTGAGAGGAAAAAAACTTCCCCCTGGTAAAAAATCTTGGAGAACTAAGGATCCCGGGTATCTTAATTTAGATAAGACAAAACCTAAGTAAAATGGAAAAAATAATAAGAGACGTAGAATGGTCTCAAGTCAAATATAGGCTTGAGCAAATTTCACAGACAGATATTCTCAGAATGAATTTTGAATGCTACATAGCAAATATGGGAGGCTTATCTAAAGATGATTTTGAAGGATTGAAAAAGAGAAGTGATTTGGATTTTATTCGAGCTGAACGATTTAAACCGAAATCATTTTTACAGAAAATAATTGTATCAATCTTCTCTAATTATTGGGTAGTAGCAAAGGTCAAAAATCTATCAGATATAAATGATGTTTTGGATAAGATGACAGAACAAGCAATGGCTGAAGTTTATATTATAAACCATAAAAATGAAAGCGAGTTTAATTATAAAATAGCTGCAATTGAAAATCCATTAGATATTTCTGATTTCATAGAGCAATTTCCAGATGCTTTTATGTATCAGTTAGATGCTGATAGTGATGAATCTAAAACAGGAATAGTCGAAATAATTAGTTACGGAAATGAATGTCCAAAAAGTTTAATAGATATATCCGAACTTACTTATTTTAAATAGAGACATCTCAAAAAAGTAAAAGTCATTCCATTGATAATTTTACTATTCTGAAACCGCCCGACTCACCCTCCTACATTAAGGACAGGGAGTGTCGGGCGTTTTTCATATATTACCTTTACGACCACCTCGGCAATACCCGTGTGACGTATAGCGTTGACATAAAAGCCTCTAATCAAATTGATTATACGGTACAGTCTGCGAGTGATTATTATCCTTACGGAAAGGCTTTGCGTAGTTACGGAAAAGAACGCTACCAAAGCACTTATCAACTCGGGTAGTTACTTAATTGGAATTGATACACCTGTAAAAAATTAGTTTATGAAAAAAATACATTTAATTCAGTTTGTTTTTTTCTGCATACTCCTGTATGGATGTATTAGTAATAAAAAAGATAAAATGAGAGTCAAAGAAAGTGATTGTTTTAGTGAAATCTATAATATCACTACGTTTACTTCTAATGAAAACACTCTATCTGAAATACAGATTTCTAATCCAACAAGTGGGTTAAAGAGCAGAGAATTTTCACAGTGTTACTACGAGAAAATTTCAGATTCAACTTTATTACATTTGAAATTTGGCTTTATGAATGGAAACACACTTAGCGTGCTATTACATGAAGACAAATTTAGTACTTCTTTGAAAAATTGGGGTGACAGTTCGGGCGAATCATATACATTTGACACAAAGTGTCAATCATTTTCACTTAATAATGCAAATGATTCTCTGAATGCATATATAGATTATGTAGGTTTTGTTGATTTAGCAAACTACATTCCCGAGGATATAAAGGGGAAAGCCCCTTTTACGGTCACTGCAAGCCTTTCTGGAGTTTTTTCCTGTAAATTGAAGTCATCTGATTAAAACATAAGCCTCGCCAATTGGCGAGGCTTTTTCATAACTTCACCTCGGCAATACCCGTGTGACGTATAGCGTTGACATAAAAGCCTCTAATCAAATTGATTATACGGTACAGTCTGCGACTGATTATTATCCGTATGGGAAAGCCTTGCGGTCTTATGGTCGAGAGCGATACTTAAGCACCTACCACGAGCGAGATGTGGAGAGTGGCTTTGATTATCGTGGGGCGCGGTTTTATGATAGTGATGTGGCTCGGTTTAATTCGCTTGACCCTAACGCTTCAGATTATGCTTCATGGAGTGATTATAATTATGTGCTTGCTAATCCTGTAAATTTGATTGACCCCGATGGAAGAGATCCAGTTCCTCCTAAGGTATATATCACTGATTACACTACTAAAGGTTTAAATATGGACTTAATTGGTAGTTATGTTCAAGAAATATATGCAAAAAATGGGTTCAATATTGATGTGAAAATTATTAGTCCCGAACAAGCCTATAATATTGAACAGGGGCAAGGTATTTATGGGGTTGGGGTTGTAGAAGGAGACTACTACAACGGTCTTGGACGGTCTTATCCAATGACTGGAACTACTGATTTTAGTTTAGCCCATAAAGACTATGACACTGGAGAATATAGAGCGACACAATATGTTAATTACATCAGCGCAATAAGGGCGTTTCCGGAATCGAACAAAGACTATGTTACCAGTTATCTTATTGCTCATGAAATTTTACATCAAATGTTAATTCAGGCAACAGCACATTATGGTCTTGATATAAACGACATTTCTACACCCTATGGAGGAGGTGAACCGAACTTCGATAATTTATATGGACACTTTAATGATGTTCCTAATTTGAATCGTTCAGGAGAACTCGTAAGGAAAGAAGACATGCCTAAAAATCGTTCTAAAAGCTTACGACCACTTGAAAGAATACTTAACGAGTGCGACCATAAGTGCTTACTTGAGGGCTTCTTCTCGAATTTGGAAGGAGATGTTTCTAAACCAAACTTTAGCGGTACACCTGCAAGTCAAGAAAATTAAAAATGATACAAATTATTAAAATGAATAAACTAAAATTATTATCTATTTTATTAGGTTTAATCGGATTCAGTTCTTGCTTTAAAGTAAATAATAATGTTCATAAGCAGGGATTAAATATCAATCTATTAAGTTTTAAAACTATTGAGGAGCAAGCTGATGATAGTGTAAAAAAACGTACTAAATACATAATGGTTGATTTATATAACAATCAGGATACTTCAATATTTCTAACAGATTCTTTAATGCTTTATCCAGAGATGGTATATCAATATAGGGAAGAAGAGCTAATCGGTAAATCTGCATCTGAAAGTTTAGCAAAACCTTTGATAGAGATTTTTCCTTATGATAGAGATACATTCTATATGTCTCCAATTTTCCGCAATACTGAACCTGATGCTAATATCTTTGATATTTTTATTTGTTACTATTTGTCTCCTGTAATAACAGAAGATAAAAAATGCAAGAAATTAAAGTATAAAATCGAAGGATATGAGTTAGAAAAAATTGAATAAATCAGCAGTAAGATAAACTATGAAAAAGCCTCGCCAATTGGCGAGGCTTTTTCATAACTCCACCTCTGCAATACTCGCGTCACATACGGCGCTAACATTAAAACGAATACGAGTGTTGATTATACGGTACAGTCTGCGAGTGACTATTATCCTTACGGAAAGGCTTTGCGTAGTTACGGCAAAGAGCGTTATCAAAGCACTTACCACGAGCGCGATGTAGAGAGTGGCTTTGATTATCGTGGTGCGCGGTTTTATGATAGTGATGTGGCGAGGTTTAATTCGCTTGACCCCTTGGCGGCGGATTTTGCGAGTTGGCCTCCATACAATTATGTCTTGGGGAATCCGGTTATTTTGATAGACCCAGACGGACGTGCTGCTGAACAGGCTAATTGTTGTGGTAATAGAACTCCACCAACTGTAGGAGGAGTATTATTTGAAGCTTTCCAGAATGCGCGAGCAGGGTTATTTAATACTCAAGTGCGATGGTTTGAGTCATTAATAGGCAATCACAATAGTACTTCCGTCCGAATGCGAGTGAACTATAATCGCGACGGTAGCATTACAGTAGGTAATCCTACCCGTATCGTACAAGAACCAAAGAAAGGAATTTTAGCTGAAACAGGTGACGCATTATTAGATGTGTTAGCTTTAACTCCCGCAGTTGAATTAGGTTCGGCAAGAAATGTGGGCGCAATGTCTGGTCCATTTTTAGCAGCAAAGAGTGGTGGAGGTAGTAGTTTTACGTCTTTATTCAGAGCTGTGTCGCAGGCTGAATTCGATGATATAGCTGAAAATGGTATAAGAGTAGCTCCAAATGGATATACAACGGGAAAATTGTTTGCAACATCCGCAACTGATGCGCGAGAATACGGAAGATTATTACAAGATTTAGACGAAGCTGTAGGAAAAGGAAGATCTAAATTTTATATAATAGAGGTTCAAGTTCCAAATTCTGTTATGGAACAATCCACTCGTTTTCAAGCAGATGGAATGAAAGCTATAAATGTCCCTGAGGAATTGTTAAACCAAATTAAATATTAATAGAAAATGATAAAATTTAAAGCATTATTAAAGTTCCCTAAGATTGATAGAGGAAGAACTAATCCAATAGAAAGTAATTACCGCCCCTTATTTAAGTTTTGTGAAAACTACGTTTCAGGTGCAATTATTACGAAAAACGATGTTCCTATTAATCCGGGAGAAGAAGCAACTGTTGACATCTGCATTAGTTCAGATAATTTAATAGGCGAGGTTTCAGAAGGTCAGAGAATAACATTTTGGGAACCCCCTATAAAAATAGGAGAGATAACAATTACTGATATAATTAAAGAAGTTTAAATATAAGCCTCGTCGTCTGGACGAGACTTCTTTTACGATGCGTGGAAAAAAGATTTTCATTCATTAGAGGGAATTGATTTCGAATAAAAAATTAATATGAAAAATTCGGTAATTGAATTAATAGAAAGTATAAGAAAGAGACCAACTATGTTTTTGGGGCGAAGTTCTATCGCTTGCCTTAGATCATTTATAGATGGATGGAATCATAGAAAGCCTGAATCTGTAATTGATGGAGAAATAATTGGAGAGTTTCAAGAATGGATTGAGGCTAGATACAACCTCAAGAATACTCAATCTTGGGATAGAATTATTTTATTTTATTCGGTTGATGAGCATGATGCATTAGAAAACTTCTTTCGATTGTTTAATCAATTTTTACAGCAACGATAACGAGTATAAGAAATAGGGAAGTCCCATTTCGGTGGGACTTTTTGTCTTATATTGCTACGAAATATGAAACAAAACAGTTAAGTTTTTAATTTATATGAATTTAATTAATGAAATTAAAGAGAGACCAGGATTATTCTTGGGAACACTCTCCATATATACACTCAAAGCTTTTATAGATGGCTATAAGTATGGAGTAGGAGAAAATGAAGTATCTGCAAATATGGATGCATTTCAAAGATTTGTTAGTACCAAATACAGAATAGAAGCTCCTGTAAGTTGGGATTCCATAATTAGAATGTATAGCTCAAGCGATTATCAGGCATACACTAAATTTTTTGAATTATTCGAGGAATTTATAAAGCAAAATGAAAAAGAGTAAGACTTAAAAATTCTAGCCTCGTACACCGAAACCGCCCGACTCACCCTCCTACATCAAGGGCAGGGAGTGTCGGGCGGTTTTTCATATATTACCTTTACGACCACCTCGGCAATACCCGTGTAACGTATAGCGTTGGGATTAAAACGAATACGAGTGTTGACTATACGGTACAGTCGGCTGCTTTGTATGGTAGGGAATAAAGACAAAAAAAGCGCATTCCACAGGATATGGATTGCGCTCTTCGATATACAGATGAATTGGATTAATAAGTAATTGTAATTGCGTGATTATTATAGGTATAGATGACATATTACGTAATATGGTTGCATGTGACATAAAAAAGGCGTTCTGAATGGCTCAGAACGCTTTTTTTTTAAGGCTTTTTAGTCTTTTATGATAAGATTATTGTTTCGTAAAACGAACCACACCTGTTTGCCAATTATCACCTTGTAACATCAGGTAATACGTGCCTACATTGAGGTGAGTTGTTTCTAAATCAATTACATTCGTCCCTTCATTGACCTGTACAGATTGCTGGGCAACTACACGACTTAATACATCCCTGATAACAATGTTGGCATTGTCGTCATTTGTCGTACCGGTAAAACGTACTTTTGAGCGATCACCTCTGATTGGATTGGGATATACATCAGAAATAGAGATAACTTCGGCACAGTCAGATGAAATAATACGCATCTCAGAATATTCCACCAAACCGTCATTATCTACCATTTTGAGGCGGTAGTAATTATTTTCGGTCAATTGCTCATCTGTGAAATTATAAGTTGCGCCTGTGGCATTATTACCTCTCGAATTGATGGTTGCGATAGTCGTATAATCACTACCATTTGAGCTTTTCTGAACTTCAAAGTGAGAAAAATCGGTCTCTGTATTTGTATTCCAATTAAGTGCTACCTCACAGTCTCTTTCTTGTGCCCAAAAACCTGCTAATGCAATCGGCAGTGGGTCAAGACAAACGCCCATATCACAAATGGTATATGAACCACCGTCTGTCGTTCCTTTATCATAAAAGGTAAACTCAATCTCGTCAATCGGTTCGGGGAAACAAATTTCAACAGCACTACGTAGAGTATTATTGAGGCTGGGTTCAGGAGGTACACACAAAGAGGTAAAAGTATTGCCACCGAGATAATCAGGACAAGGACCGTCTGCACCTGTGTAAGGATAGGTGAAATTCGCTGCGGTAAGCGTGTATGGCACACCGCTAAGGCTACCGTTAACTATAACTTCATCGTTTCTGTCAATGTCAACTAACCTGAAACAAAAATCATCTAAAGGGTCAGAAAAAGAGTAAGTCGTCGTCATGTTGTCGGCAGAGTTTAGAGAACCTCGAACACCAAGTTTGGGTCCAACACATCCTGTAAGGTGATCGTCATTTACGGTATCTTCGTCACCGATGGCACTTCCGTTGAAGGTATTGGTAACGGTAAGAGCAGAACCTGCAAGCGTCAAACCTGCGGCATTAATGTCCGCTACGGCATCAGTACTACCATCTAAAGGTGTATAATCCAAGATTTCTACACCATTGGAACAATCAGGGTTAACTTGTGCAAATGAAAACGCCGTAGGCAGAAGCACAAAAGTAAAAACTGAGAATAAGTAGTTTAAAACTTTTTTCATGAGTTTTGATTTTTGATTAAAAAAATAGATAATAATAAATTGTAATGCTGTACAAATTGTTAATCAGGAGTTTACTGACGTTTCGGTTGTTTAGACGGGATGTACCTACTAAAAGTTGCATGTGTATAGGGAATTTGACGTGTTTTTAAAAAAACAAGTTGAAATAACATTGATTTGTGACATAAATAAATCGTTGTTTTATAGCTTGATGTAACGATTTAATATGCGTATAAAAAAACTTTGAAAAATATGAGAGATTATCCTAATTTTGAAGAAGGGAGTAATTAAATGCAAGGCAAATTAATGGAGTTAAATCTTTTTCGTAGGTTTCTATCTAAATGCTTTGTAGAGTGCACGTCCGTACATCAACAAACCAAGTACAAGCAAAACAATTCCAATAATGAATAAAAAACTGCCTGATGTCTTAAAAGAAAGCACGATTGCCAATACAAAACCGGATAAAGTGAGTAACAAACCCACTATCATATCTGTTTCAACAGAAGAATCATGTAAAATATAATTGATAAAACGTTTCATGTTTTGTTTAATTCGGAACGGAATATATATTTATTTGTGTTTTGTTCCTTTTTCCTCGTTATTTACGGCGATAGATTGTAAAGTTAATAAACGAATGACAAATAAACAAATAACTTCGAGGGAAAAGTCTAAGAACGTGTTTACTGCTTGAAGAAAGAATCGACAAATTCGCGTTTGTTGAATATCTGCAAATGATTGATTTTTTCGCCGACACCGATGTATTTAATCGGAATCTTAAACTCATCCGTAATACCTATAACGACTCCGCCTTTGGCTGTTCCGTCGAGCTTGGTCATGGCGAGCGAGGTTACGTCAGTGGCTTTGGTAAAGTGCTTGGCTTGCTCCACAGCGTTTTGTCCGGTAGAAGCATCGAGTACGAGGAGTACTTCGTGTGGCGCACCATCTAAGGCTTTGCCGATAGAGCGATTGATTTTGGTCAACTCTTTCATCAGACCAACTTTGGTATGCAACCTTCCGGCAGTGTCGATGATGACAACACCTGCGCCCCGCTTTTCGGCATATTTGACGGTCTCATAAGCCACCGCAGCAGGGTCAGTGTTCATACCTTTACTATAAAAATCACAACCTACACGCTCTGACCAGATTTTGAGCTGACTAACCGCAGCAGCACGAAAAGTATCTGCTGCTCCGAGTACTACGTATAATCCTTTGCTGTGATATTGGTGAGCGAGTTTGCCGATTGTGGTGGTTTTACCAACACCATTGACTCCGACTACGAGTATCACACAAGGGCGACTTTCGGATGGCAGGTCGTAATCATCAAGGTCTTCGGTATTATTTTCGGTGAGTATTTGTACGATTTCATCTCGCAAGATTTCATTCAATTCGCTCGTATTCACATATTTGTCACGTGCTACGCGCTCCTCTATGCGTCCGATGATTTTGATAGTCGTTTCTACACCGACATCCGAAGCGATTAATACTTCTTCGAGATTGTCGAGAACTTCCTCATCAACTTTAGATTTTCCGGCTACGGCGCGGGAAATATTGTCAAAAAAACCAGCTTTGGTTTTCTCAAGCCCTTTATCAAGGTCTTCTTTTCTTTCTTTGTTGAAAAACTTACTAAATACGCTCATTTTTGAATGAATAAATTTTGAATGAATGAATTTTACAAATTATCGCATTATTACATTTCAGTATTAAAACAATCATTCATTATTCGCATCATTAACCTAAAAAAGGCTTCCCTCAAAAAGAGAAGCCTGTTAAAATATATCTTATCAAAATCCGGTGTGAATTATTTTGTTTTTGCAAAAAATTCTTTGACTGAATCCTTATGAATTATCTGTTGTTTGTAGGTGTATTTTCCAGAAACGGGATCTTTAATAGCTTTGACTACTTTTACGAAGTCTTTACCCGAACCTGCGTTAGCAGCTCTTTGCCCGACTCTTGAGTTCTTAGAAACTTTCTTTGCCATGATTGACTAATTTTGAATGTTGAATGAATGAATTTTGAATAAAAAACAGTCACACAATTATTTAATTTCTTTGTGAACAGTATATTTCTTTAAAATAGGATTATATTTTTTAATCTCCAAACGGTCTGGCGTATTTTTACGATTTTTCTGCGTTACATAACGCGAAGTACCGGGCATACCGCTTGTTTTGTGTTCGGTACACTCAAGGATGATTTGTATTCTGTTACCTTTACTTTTCTTAGCCATGAGGCGTATATATTAAATGTTGAGTGATGAATGGAATGAATAATCGTTCTCATTTATCTAAAAATTATTTTAATTTGATGCCAATATCTATACCTTTACGCTCTAGTCTTTGGAGGTAAGCATAGATGCCCAATTTGTTGATATTACGCATCGCTTTAGTAGATAACTTCAAAGATACCCACTTGTTCAATTCGGGAATAAAAAAACGTTTTTTATGTACATTTGGTACAAAACGACGCTTGGTCTTACGTTTTGAGTGTGAAACGTTGTTACCCGAAACCGGACGTTTACCGGTTAGTTGACAAACTTTAGACATAATTTATTCTAATGTTGAATGACAAACATTGAATAAAATTCACATTTGTCATTAAAATAATGGTGACTCTGCCAGGGTTCGAACCTGGAACCTCCTGATCCGTAGTCAGGTACTCTATCCAGTTGAGCTACAGAGCCAATTTTGTATTCAGATTTTCAATGAAAATAATGCTCTTTTCAGAAGCGGGTCGCAAAGATAATTATTATTTTTAAAACTTTCAGGGTTTGGTAGAAAAAAATCAAATAAAATACCCTTTAGTGCCTTGCTCACCAATTCTTGTGCAAATTTAGTAAAAGTTGAGTTTCAGGCTAAATTTGTGATTGTTAAATTGCTTGATTGTTGAATTGTTATTACGGTTTTTTGCTTCGCAAAAAAAGATCATTTGACAGTCAAACAATCAGCGTAGCGAAACAATTAAACAATGTTAGTGGCTCTTGCCACGTTACCTATAAATTTTCCGCTTATTGAGTGCTTGCTGATATTTCCTTGCATTTTTGAGGTGTTGAGAGTAGTTTTTTGCAAAATTGGAGTAGCCCGAAAAGTCTTCTTTGGCACAGAAAAATATATAATCGTGTTTTTCGTAATTTAAAATGGCATCAATATATGGAATCGAAGGCAAGAGAATTGGTCCGGGCGGCAAGCCTTTATTCATGTACGTATTATAAGGCGATTTGATTTTTTTGTGTTTGTTAAGTACTCGCTTAATCGTGAAATCGCCGAGCGCATACACGAGTGTCGGGTCAGCTTCGAGCGGGATGCCACGCTCCAAGCGATTCATATACACGCCTGCAATGCGAGGACGGTCTTTCGCCATATTGGTCTCGGCTTGTACGATGGCTGCCAGTGTGGATATTTCAGATTGAGTCAAGCCTGTTTTTTGGGCTTTCGCCTTGCGGTCATTTGTCCAAAAACGCTTGTATTCTTTTGCCATACGCTCTACGAAATCCTCTGCGGTTGTCGCCCAATTGAACTCATAAGTATTGGGAATATACATCGACAAATACGTATTTTTATTAAAGCCGTACTTGGTCTGAGTGTTGGTGTCTTTGAGCAATTTAAGAAGTTCGACAGAGTCCGTCTGAATGTTGCGGGTGGCTTTTCCGGCGAAGTCTTCGGCGGTTCGTGCAAAACTGAATGTCACCTTCGATGGCGTATGTGAACCCGAACGCAAAAGGTCGAGTAAGCTATTGATACTCATGTCGTTGTGGAGCTTGTATCGTCCCGGATAAACGTGATTGGCAAAGTTTTTCCGCTCTGCTACCCATCGTAGTAAGTCCATGTCTTTGACATATCCGGCTTCTTCTATCGTTCGCAAAACGGCATCCGAACCACTGCCTTTTTCGACATACAACCACGCGCTTTGTTGTCCTTTTAAATTGACTCCGCTACCGAATATTTTTTGGTAGAATTCGTACCCGAAGTACGCCACCACCACACCCACCAAGAGTAGGAAAATTAGAAAATATTTGAGGATACTTCTTTTTCGTTTTGTCATTTGTTAAT
>Ga0209595_100549_pt1 | contig 12807 bp, 10 predicted proteins | sample Porto_4metaG_FD_187427 | JGI IMG/M metagenome (GOLD analysis project Ga0209595, IMG submission 187427) | Marine algal microbial communities from Porto, Portugal - Porto_4 metaG (SPAdes) (version 2) | ecosystem: Host-associated > Algae > Red algae > Unclassified | place: Portugal: Porto...
TGACGGCCCCACTTACGGTCATCGTGTTAGAGGAGCGGATCACTGGTCCAGAGTTAGCTTTCCGATCTACAGTGCTGGCTTTGCCAATGGCTTTATCAGAAAGCATCGGATTCTTTGATTTGGTTAAGTTACTCGGATTCATATTGATATATATTTGACGATCTATATTTAGACGAAGCAATAAATATAAGGTAATATGCCTATTAAAATTTAAGACATCTTTAAGTTAACTAATAATTATTGAGAGGGGGACGGACTGCAAACGCTAATGGCAATATGGTAGCTAGCTATGCTACACATTCACAGGCGGATTAATCTGATTATGAGCTACTGAGATAGATGATTTCCACATGTAGCTATTTAGCTTACACTTTTGCATGTCTATAAAGTAAATAGTGCAGGATAGACTTTTACAATAGCATAACGCTACCATAAGCTACTCTACGCAGCCATATCCTCATAAGACTATGCGCTGAGGTGCCAATGGCTGCGTTTCGATTTGACGACAGCCTCAGGATCGGCTCATGAAAATCACATGCGAGTCTTTTCATGCTATTTCAGTATTTCTGATTAACTAAAGACAGCAGAAAGAAGGAGCCAAGTTATGAGCTTGGCTCCTGCAAAGAGTCTTTTAGGAAAGTGAGAGGGTGTTGTTGATTTAAAAAGGGCCTTATTTTAATATATATTTTGAAATACTTCCTGCGGCTGTAAAGACATTCTTTTCCATTCGATTAGTTGGGTTTCCACGAGAACATATTGCCAGTTTGTTGTACTGATCTGAAAAGCACCGAAGCCCTCTCCCACATAATCGTGACATTTTCATTACTTGTATCATGCTATATGTTTCATTCTCATCGCCCTCCTTACCAGACCGGCCACATTTTTCACTTGCATTTTATTACGCAAATTGCGCCGGTGGGTTTTCACCGTTTCCTTGCTTACATACAGAATACTAGCGATCTCAGCAGAGGTATATTCTTTTACAATTAGGAATAAGACCTCTTCTTCTCGAGCACTGAGCTGACGTGTGATGACATTCATATTCTAATTTTTCCCATAATCAGTACTGAGCGAAAACTTTGTGCTTCTCGTGTCAGATATTGTCTACTACAAATAAAGCAACTGTGAGGTAAATAAAAAGGGCAAAATATTAACGATTTCCGAGTTAAATTCAAGCAATATTTTTGCTGATTAACTGAATATCAGTCATTTATACTAAATTTATTGCTATATTTTCCTAAGCGATGATTAAAGTAAAACTGATCCAAGTACTAGAATCTTTAGACGATACAGAGTGGGAATCTCTGGGTAGATACCTGCTGATGCATCACAGTAAGGAGTCTGATAATTATCAGCTTTACACATATCTGAGCAGGCAGTGGAAAGAAAAAAAAGCCTTAGACTATAGGACGGTCAGAGTAGATCATTTTACTCGCATAAGCCCTAAGGGCTTCTCTAATTTGATGTCTAAAATCTATTTGACCACATTAGATTGGTTAGTCTATTATGAAGTTCATGAAGATCCGTATATGAGGGAGCTGATGATTATCAAAGCACTGAATAAGCGAGGTGTATATAGGATCGTCAATAAGCGATATAAAAAATTAGAATCTGATTTGCTCGATAAGGGATCATGCCTGGACCATCATAGGTCGGCTCTCTTAAGTCAGCTGTATCACAGTCAATACTATAGTGATAACCCTGTTAAATATCGGGAAGGGGGATTGCTACTCGAAAAACTAATCACGTCATACTTACAGCAAGTCTCAGAACAGCTTGTACTTTATGAGGTCGAGTGTCACAATTGGGGTAGAATTCAGAAATATGATTATTCAGATTTAATCATGGGCATGAATCATGCTATGAGAGAAATGCCTGATGGTCAAATAGCTCAGTCACTACAGCTCTTAGTTAGGATGGTTAGAGACCTATGCCCTGAAGCATTAGTCAAGCTGTCTGACGACGTATTAGCAGGAAAATTTAGAGAGCGAAGCGAGTTGCATACCTTAGTGGCTCTGTACTGTCTGACCTACGCTTTGAGGTTTTATCGAGAGAGCATTCAGGTGGATACAGATCTCATCTCCTCGCTGTATGATCATTGTCTGCGTACTGATGTTCTATTACATAGAGGAAAGATTCCAGAGCTGCGATTTTTAAATATCGTAGGTACGTTGAGCTTCTTTAGATCGCATGACGAAATTGAGGTATTTATTTATCAGTGGATTGGATCTGTGGATAGCCAGTACCCTGACGAATTGTTAGCAGTGAGTATGGCCTTGAATTGTCTGCATCATGATCGATTCGCTGAAATTATAGGACACCTGAGAACCGTCAAATACCATCATCCAGACTTTCACCTTAGGGCGGCTTGCATGGAGTGTGTAGCCCTCTATGAGTCAGAAGAAAGAGATGAGATCATACTTACTTATGTCATCAGCAATGCTAAAAGGTACTTGAAGAGATACAAAAATAAGATGTCTGTATCTTCCTACATGAGTTTTATGAATTTTTTTTCAGTGGTCTTTTTGCTACAAAAAGCAAAGTACAGGTCTATTCCACTTTCTCTGACTCACTATAAGAATCTGATCTTTAGAGCATGGATTACAAGACATGTGAATGAGAAAAGGAGGTGAGTCAACTCACCTCACTTTGCTACATACCTTCTACTTCTTCTCCAATAATAGAAGATATGAATGTAAGGTCGAAGTCGCCAAAGAAGTCAAGGAACCATAATAAAATATCCATAATTCAGTATTTGTGAGTTCAAAAATGTTTATCGTCATTTACTCGAATCATGCTGTAGCTACGGGGCACGAGCGTCCCAAGGCAAGTTGCGCGGACTTACGAGAAGTGCTTATAGCTTTAATCGGTAAGAGTAATCTTGTTGCTTTCTTGTACTGTTCTTAAAATTTGTAAGCTCTTTACTTTCTATTCTGTGTCAGCAATTCATAAAATGTAACCAGAGAAAGAGAGTTTTTTTTATCTATCCGAATAGAAAATATCTTCATTATCTTGTACTGATTATTATTTCTAATACTCTTTGGTCACAATTCACATCTATGATGACATATAATATATGAATGATTACACTAACATCATTCGCGACATAAGATTCTCTAAATCAAGCAGGGAGAAAGCGACCCGATCACTTGCTATGGATAGTACTTTGAAAGCAAAGATCTATGCCTATGTATTAAAAAATCGTGGAGATCAAGATGATGCGCTGTCCATCCTGCATGACGCCATTATATTCTTTGTCTCTAAGGTATTTAGTAATCAGGACTTCGAACTCTCTACCCATGTTCATGCCTATCTCATGGGTACTGCCAAGAATATGTGGCGTAATCAGTTGCGGAAGAGTAAGCGCAATGCCACACATGAAATTCATGATTACTCTCTGAGAGAAGAAGATGAGAATCACCAAGAGGCTTTAATGATTAATAAAGAAAAATATGACTCATTAAAAGAAGTGCTGACTGTGATCGGTACCAAATGCAAGGAGGTATTAATGTACTGGGCCTCTGGCTATAGGATGGAGGAAATTGCGGAATTAGTGGGTTTTAAATCAGATCAGGTTGCCCGGAAAAAAAAGTATCTATGTCTGCAGAAGATCACTCAATTTTTAGAGGATAGACCAGACATCAGAAGTATGTTAGAATCATAAATATATGTTTGACCCACATTTATACATCGACGCTTATCACGATGGTACTTTGACCCCGGAGGAGATCACTCTATTCGAGCAGGCGATGGCACAAGATGCTGACCTGCGCACAGCAGTAAAAAATTATGATGCTGCTAAAAAATTGAGCAAAGGTCTTATAGAAATAGAAACGCGGCAAATCTTGGAATCAATTAGTACCATCGAAGAGCCAAGACAAGAATCTTCCATCAAAAAGTACGTGATACTGGGACTCGTCCTTGCAGCAGCTATTGCTGGCCTTATATGGTTTATGATGCTGAAGAATCAGCCTGTCACTGGGGAACATTTATATGCTACATATTATAAGCCACCTATTATGGCCATGACGACTAAAGGCCAAATTCAAGATTCACTCTTGTCAAAAGTACAAGCCTCTTTTAATGCGCAAGCCTACGCCGAAAGTATCAAAAAGTTCCATCGCATGGAGGAGACATCAGAGACAAACTTCTATCGAGCTTTAGCCTATCAGGCTGTAGATGAGCCTGATAGCTCATTACTTTTATTAGAATCAATAAAGCCGCAGACAAATGATATTTTTTGGTACAGAGCCATGGTCAACTTAAAACAAAACAACTTGGATAAAGCTGAGATATTACTGAGCAGGATCACGAAGGGTAGTGTCCACTTTCAAAAAAGTCAAGAAATTCTTAAGCAAATACAGTAGAATAGCGTTTTCCAAAAATGAATAATCCAACTAAGACAAGTAGACTTATCACATAATAATGCGGTGCTGTATTTGAATAGAGGGGGGCAGGGTTTCCTGATATGATTAATCCTGACCAATAATACGGGTTTCTCATTTTATCTGTTTTCATATTTTCTATATAATCAAGTTTAGCGAGCTGCAAAGCCTTAGATTTTCGATGGCCTTGTTTTAGATATGCGTAAAACGATGATGTGATCTCGCTACTGCTGTAGTCGTCTATGGCCCAGAGGCTACTCATGACTGCGTTCGCACCCGCTTTAAAAAATGACCGAGCCAAATTAAATACCCCTTCTCCTTTGATAACTTGGCCTACGCCAGTATCGCAGGCGTTTAAAGTTACCAGAGCGGCGTTGGTCTTGCGATTTGATATTTCATTGACAAAGATATCTTGATCGACTTTATCGCCTGATTTGCCTAAGGCTAAGAATGAAAGATTGTCATGGCCTAATACTGAAATAGCGTGACCCGTAAAATGAAAAATATCCGCAGATGCAAGCGAGTTAAAGAATTCTGACTTCGTTATGGAAATACCATCAAAAACAGAAGTACCAAATGCATTGGTCAAATTAGTCACCTCATTTTTAGTGTGCTCCAAATACGATAACGAGGCACGCATAAAGGCTACATTTTTAGTTTTGTTTTTTCCATGCTCATAGCTCTCGTCGTAGTCTGGACTGACGATATAAAAATTCTCGATTATAGGAGGAAGCACATTAGTCTGTCGCATAAAGTGTCGGTAAGATAATGCATACGAGACCTCATGATTTTGTATTACATATTGACTATCGTAATTAACTAAGCTCTCAAATGGGATTAAACTAAGCTGCTGATCTGGAATTATAATTAATCTTTGTTGTAACATTCCCATAGGTGCCAGCAGAACTCTATATAACTCTCTAGCTTCTTCAAAAGAAAAGGATCTTTCTCTCAGCTTATCACTGTAGCGTAGCACCGCTCTCTCAAAATCTACTCGATTACCTAATTGATAGATGTGTTGTTCATCAGCTGTGAGGTGACAGGCATATGCCGTAGAGTCCGTCATGTGATAATAGACGATGGAGAGATCTTGATCGGTAAGATCAGAAAGGGAATATGAGACTGTGCTATGCTGGACCACACCCAGCGCTTGGAGCTGGTGGAGGATGTCTCTCTGCTTATCTTTATTATCTAACAGCTGCTCTGCAATGCTATCTATTCCTACAGACAGTGTATCAAGCATCTGGCTCAATGCTAATGCTGATTCTTCTTCAATAAGATTTTGATAAAGGCTTTGCAATGAATCTTTCATGATTAACTCTTGATCACCCCATTCTTTTTCTTTTAATAAAGAGAGTGCCTTAGTCTTATCAGAGTACTCAATGAAGAGCTGGGCAGAATCAGCCGCTACAGCTAGGTCGATACCTTTGTCATACCACTCTGCTATTTCTGCTTTATTGTGCAGGAGCGACCCTTCGAATAGCACATTATCTATCCATGTAGGGACCAGTGTATTAATTCGGTCCATATATATTAATGCAGAATCAAGATAAGGTGATTCCTTATGTGTCTGATACATGGCCTCATAATTGAGCACCTGATTGAAGTTTAGTTTGATCAGCTGATAGTCTATTTCAGTATGTTCATTTTGTTGATGCAAATGTTCTAAGGCCTGATGCGTATAGTAGATAGCAGAGTCAATGCTACCTAAAGAACGGTGAGACTCCGAATAATTATAGCTGGCAGTATATGTTTCTAGCGCACTCATCCCGACTTGAGAACTGAGTCGATATGCCTTCTCTGCAAAGGATGCTGCCATTTTATATCGACCTGCCTTATGCCAATTATCATATGCATTACTCAGCATCGTGAATGTATGTTCAGATGATATATCATCTTCTAAATAGGCCATATAGACGCGATAAGCAGCTTCATATTGACCCGTCGCTGACAGGATGAGCGCTTTTTGTGTGATGAGATTAAAGAGTGTTCTTTGATCTGGATTCTTTCTAAGACCTTCTGTTAGCATGGCTGCCTCAATGCTCTCGTAGGCATCATTGTAGAGACCTTGATCATACTGTGTATTACTTATTTCATATAACACATTAGACTTATAATCAGGACGCATATTAATAAAGGCAGGTGTCTGAATGAATGCCTGTAATACGCTTAGTGCCGCTTCATTCTCTGTAGTCGATCTATATGCTTCTGCTAATTTTGTTATGATCAAAGATTCTACTTCGGCACTCTCAACCCTATAAGTGCCTCTGAAAGTCAGATAGGTATTTATGCTCTCTAAGTGTCTTCCAGTCCCGTTATAATGTTTCAGTAAGAATGACAGTGTGTTCTGTTTTCTATATTCGACATATCCAGAAGCCTCAAAGTTTTGCATGGCCAAAATAGAATATTTCAGCACAGAATCGGGAATTGGCGGGTCAGTTCTATTATCATATCTGAAGGCAATAAAATAATCTGTTAGCCCTAAAGTATCGTAATGAGAAGTCGTACTAAGCTCCGAGCGAAGTTGCTTCAGTTTATTAATTTGAATGATTGCCGAGTGATCAGCACGTCTTGCTTCGCTTGATCTACTTTGATATGACTCCTGCGATATTGACTGTACATAAATAAAAACTGCGATCAGAATGAAGCCGATGTTTTTAACTAAAGATGTACAATTATTTATTTTCGAAACGCCCATACTTTCTCTCTTTCGCAATCCTTTATTGTAGTCAAATCATCCATTGGATCTTTTCCATTGATCATATTTTTTGCTATTCTGGCGGTAATTCGCGGGGCAGCATAGGAGGTACCTTCACATCTGCATTCAGGGTAGTTACCTTTTAAGAAGGAGTCTAATTCACTAATCATCTGCTCATAACCTGTAGCGTTTTCAGCGTAGTTTATTTGGTTAATATTGGACATAGCATAAAATTTGTTTGAAGGATTTAGAACTTTGTAATTATCGCAAAGGCCAGCCACTTCTACTACTTGACTAAAGCCATTAGAATTATTCAGATCACTATATTCAGAGGGGTAGTGCTCATGGAGAGTTAGATCTAAGGCTTCATTGCCAGCTGAGCAAACTATATAGGCATCTTGACTCACTTTCCTAACAGCTTCTTCCATCATCGGATCATTAAATTTTAAACCCCAGCTGCAATTTATGATATCGGCAGACTGCTCCCTAGCATAGTATAATCCACATATAGTGGTGTACATAGTTCCATACCCGCACGAATCAAGAACTTTGACTGGAAGTATAGAATATGGATCGTTGTTATCCATAAGATATTTAAAACTTTGGGCTACCAGAGTGCCGTGTCCGACATCATCATGCGTTATATAATTGTCGTCTACAAAATTCCATCCTTTATAATGATTTGTATTTTGATCATTGATGCATACAGCACCAGTATTGCTGTAATATCTCTCTTCCTTAAACATCCCTGGATCTATTCCAGAATCTAAAAAGGCAATTATAGGTCCACCAACTTTGTCTTTATTAATATTCTTATACATTTCAGAAACAGCACGTTCAGGTCTAGCAAATTTATTTGGGTAGTCTTCACCGTTTTCCATTATATAGTTCAGACTTAGATTACCTCCACCTTCTTTCAACACTGTAAGGTGATCGTTACCATTACGGACTATCTCACCCTCCATACTGATGAGTGGATTCTCGTATATATACAATCCTTCTTCACACATACAGTGTTTCAATGTTCCTTCTTTATGTATTTGCTGAAATATATCTTTTCGCCCCCCTGAGAAGTTTACTTGATTTGTTGTCACAGCATTGTATGCTATCAGATCCACGGCAATGGACAGCAGTTCTGTAGGATCGCATTCATCCGTTTGTTTTATAAGATTTTGTTGGACATTATAATTTATGATTCTTTTAATACTATCACTTTCTCCATCAAAAGCAATAAATAGGCTATCTATTAATGTTCTGATTGACTTACAGTCTGGCTCTCCGTATGTTAGAATTAGTTCATCACACACGTATGGCGCATCATCATTTAGCGAATCTAAGCATTTGTGTATTTTAGGGGCACAATGCGTACAATTTTCTACATCACTCACTTGATCGCATCGACTCGTGACACACTGCCATGTGCAAGTCGAGCAAGTCAAAATAATAATTAATACAATCAAGAATAAAATTAGGAGTAACCATTTGTTCATTTTTGTCCGTTTAAGTTTGTTCTACAGGGCTGCCTCTCAAAATAATAAAAATTCAAGAGCTCTGTTTGTTTTATTACCAATGAACTTGCAAATGGGGACTTGGGGTTACCCCTTTACCCTAACATAGATTTGTCGCAGGTTTCTAATCAGCGAATTGAAAGGATTAATGTAATAATCAGACTACTGCAATTCACAATCATAATCTTCAGCTGCTACGATAAATTAGTAATGAATTAGAAATATTCCATGGCTTTTGTCTGATTACCAATGGTCAAATATTTGGCCAAGCACTGATTAAATTTCTAACTAGTAAGTCAAACTTAATCTCAATCTTTTAGTCTGTGGTCAGTGAAGATGAAGTCAAGAAAAGCTTCCTTCCGGTCTTTCCAGGATAATGTTGAATCCGCTGACATGCAAGATCTTATGATTCGAAAGCTAATGGAAAAACACCAAGAGGACTAAATTTCATAGTTACGCCCATATTATTTCTTGGTGAGAGTAGATTACAGATTAATTAGCTAATCATCAGCATTGCTCTTAACTCACAGTCAGATTTGAGCAAGTATTAGCCGAGATGAGTGTCAATTGCAGCATGTAGATATTAAACTCAGACGGGCCAAGGTCGAAGTTTAAACCATAGAATGGCCACACTTTAGCTAGCTGAGTGTCTATATCTACTGCATTTTAGTGAGGTGGCCCTTCCTTGCAGCGTTAGATAAACGGTTACATTTGGAAAGTCACTTGCTCCATACAAGCTGAGAAATAGCGCAAAGTGGTTATTCCTCAGGGAAGAGATACATGCTAATTATCTCTATACAAAATTATTCAATTTTTTTATTGCAGAATAAGGCCAATAGTAGTAGATTTGCGCTCTCTAAAAAGCTTCCTTAGCTCAGCTGGTTAGAGCATCTGACTGTTAATCAGAGGGTCCAAGGTTCAAGTCCTTGAGGAAGCGCAATAAAGACGGGGTTTTCAGGCTTATATGCTTGAAGCCCCTTTTTATTTTTAAGAACTTTCTTCTAATTAAAATTAATTTAATTCTATTTTCTCGTCAATAGTATGGTAGAGTTCCAGCTATAATTAAGAGTTTTTTGTATAGTTATAATAGCTTTTTCAGTGAGACTAGTGAATCGTCGCATTAGATAATTTCTAATCAATCCCTTTTTCAATTAGAGGCGTTTATTTTATCTTACCCATATTAAGGGGTATGATAACAGTAAGAAACAAGGCTATTAAGCCACATAAAAGAATCCATAGAGGAAAAAGTAGAATATTCCTCTCCTGCGCATATGATCCAACAGTGATACAATGGATCAAGTCTATACCAGGACGGCAATATTCTAAAACCTATAAGGAGTGGCATATCCCTGATACTGAAGATTCGCTCAACTACCTGCAATCCAAGACCCCAAAACCGCAAGAGAATCCGGCCAAGACTACCAAAACCCAGCATCAGGTCGTCATCAATGAATATTGGATGAGTAAGGTGGATTCATTTGAACAGTATCTGGCCCAACAACGATATGCATCTCAAACGATCTCTGCTTATAGGCAAGCCCTCCTACAATTCTTAATCTGGTGGAACAATCGGGATATCTCAGAACTCAATCTATCGGCAATCAAAGCCTATAACTATGCACACTTCATCAAAGAAAAACGAAGCTATAGTGCACAAAATGTCTGGGTCAATGCCTTAAAACTGTTCTTAGCTAAGGAGAGTAACATAAGAATAGATATATCCCATATCGAGCGGCCCAAAAAGGGGAAACACCTACCGGATGTCCTCTCTGAGGACGAAGTAAGACGATTAATATCAAGTTATAAAAATCTCAAGCATCAGACAATAATTATGATGTACTATGCTTGTGGCATGCGTAAGTCAGAGCTCATCAACTTGAAGCTATCTGATATGGATAGCAAACGACGTATAATCCGCATACGCAATAGCAAAGGAGCGAAGGATAGAGATGTCCCAATGCCCGAGGCGCTATTAGTACAAGTAGTTAAATACTATAATAGGTATAAACCAAGGGTGTATCTGTTCAATGGTCAGACCAAGCCTCAATATAGTGCCAGAAGCATTGATAAGGTATTAGAGAGAGGATTATCACGATGCGGTATTGAGAAAAAGATCACTGTTCATAACTTAAGGCATAGTTATGCTACCCACTTGGTGGAAAGAAACATCAACCTTAGGTATATCCAAGAAGCATTGGGTCATAATTCGTCTAAAACGACTGAACTGTATACGAGATTGAGCAAGGAGAACATTGCTAATATGGTGAGTCCTATAGACTTTTGGACCAAAAATAAAGAGATCATATAATGGTCAAAAGTGTCTCATTATATAAGTATCGTCATGTTATGCGCACCTTTTGGGCAAAAAGGTTCTCATATAAACGAGTTGAACAACAGCCCAACAATTAAATTAATACAAATCCTAAGAAATAGGGCTTTGATGCCAGAGCTTTGTGATCATAAAAATAATGATCATGAAAGCTTCAGAATTACAAAAAGAATATAAGTCATACTTAGTCTTTAGGAATTATAGACCGCATACGATTAAGGCTTACACGAAAATCATTCAGCATTTTTTTGTCTATTGTCAGACGGCTAAGAAGACAAATCAATCACTTCAATCTATACATGATTATGCCAAATCATACTTAACTAAAAGACTCAGTGATGGTCGGTCGTGGAGTAGTGTCAATATGGATTATTCAGCGCTAATGATTCTGTGTCGTCATGTATTGCATGTCGATTGGTCATATGAATTAATTCCCCGACCACGGACGCTGAAAAAATTACCACAGGTATTATCGCCCCATGAAATAGAGAAGATGATTAATGGCATCAAAAATCTCAAACATAAAACCATTGTCCTGCTACTCTATACATCAGGCATACGCTCCAGCGAATTGGTGAATTTAGATATAGCAGATGTGTGTATGGATCGTCATCAGTTACACATCCGATTAGGCAAAGGAGGTAAGGACAGGTTAGTCCAGATACCTGCCATTACCCTTGAATTTATCAGAGGCTACTTGTGGAAATACAAGCCTAAGCAGTACTTATTTGAAGGCCAAGGCAAATCATCGAGATACTCTTCGACGAGCATTAGACAAATTGTATATAAAGCAGCCCAACGACAAGGCATCACCAAACGGGTGAATACTCATTGTCTGAGACATAGCTATGCCACACACCATATTATGGGAGGTACAGACTTAATCAGCCTCAAAAAACAAATGGGACATGGCACGATTAGCACGACGATCAGTTATATTCATTTATGTTCCAGCTGGGTACAACACATCAAACATCCTGTCAACGAACTGCAGATCCACTCTCCGATCAGCATGGCATCGGCTACATCCTCAGAAAATACTCAGAAGCTTACATCAGTCAATATAGGCCCAGTCTAAGACAGATTAAACTCTTACGCAGTATGCGTATCTGCAAGACACCTGCCTTGGGAGGCAGAGTGATCGTATGTCAACAGTGCCAGTCGCACCATTACATCTATCTATCCTGTGGGCATAGCCACTGTCCATTATGCCAGAGCATTAAGCGTGAGCAATGGGTGGATAAGCTTAAAGCCGAACTGTACAAAGTCCCGTACGTCCATATGATCTTCACCCTGCCACATGAGCTGAATGGCATTATCCGTCGCCATCAGTCGGATCTGTATAGTCTATTGATGCGCAGTGCATGGAAGACAGTAAAAGCCATCGCTGCAGACCCATCTAACATAGGAGCCCTGCCAGGTATGGTGAATGCCAAGCCCGTCCGCTTTGCGGTTCCTTCCCTTCGATGTCTCTGGTGGACATCGACTAAGCCCTCAAGGGCTTAGATCAGTCAGTCTTATACTTTTGGCTCAGATATGAAGTATCACATCCACTGCCATGCCTTAGTCACATTTGGAGGTCTAAGCAAATCTGGTGAATGGTGCTATCCGAAGCGCAAAGCCAAGCTAGCTAAATACACAAGCATCAATGCGACATACAAGACATACTTTCTGAAAGGCTTAAAAAGCCTATACAAAAGAGGAAAGATAGACTATCACATGAGCTATGCTGACATAGAGAATCTCTTGGTCAACAAAAGGTGGGTTGTCCATAATACACCGCCAACAATAGATACAAGCATTTTAGAAAATTACCTGGCACGCTACATTAACAGAGTCGCCATCAGCAAATCAAAAGTCAGCTATTTAAAATCCCATCGAAAAGTA
>Ga0209595_100552_pt1 | contig 12776 bp, 9 predicted proteins | sample Porto_4metaG_FD_187427 | JGI IMG/M metagenome (GOLD analysis project Ga0209595, IMG submission 187427) | Marine algal microbial communities from Porto, Portugal - Porto_4 metaG (SPAdes) (version 2) | ecosystem: Host-associated > Algae > Red algae > Unclassified | place: Portugal: Porto | collected...
GCGTTGGCAGATAGCTGGTGACATACCGTGATCTTGATGCATTACTACTGGAATATGTGGCCATTCTTCGATCGCAGCGATAATCAAATGACGCAAAAATGCTGACCCTGCATAGTTACGTGCGCCTGCACTGGCTTGGACAATGACAGGTGAATCACAAGCATCCGCAGCCATCATGATTGCACGCATTTGCTCTAAGTTATTGACGTTAAAGGCAGGAACACCATAGCTGTGTTCAGCGGCATGATCTAGAAGTTGACGTAAGGATATTAAGGCCATAAGACGCTCTCTGATTAAATTTTGAATAGTATTTTAAAAAACAGCTTGATAGCAATCATTTCACTGTATATTCGACCATACCGACCGTATATAGGCTAGTAAAAATCTGAATGATATTGGATATGATTACCACGCGGTGATTATAGCAAAAATTGTTCTGTCTTCGTAGCGGTTGACCGACTATTTGTCAGTATATACCGTCTCTTGATGTCAGCTTAACTTTTATAAATTGACACTTTATAAACTGCCACAATGGCATACAACGCAAAAAGCCTTGGCAATCACCAAGGCTTTTCTAGTATTTTGAGGCTTATAAAGCAATGACCATTTTTAGATATTATTTACCAATGATTATCTATCAATCGATAGCATCCTAGCAAATCAGTCATTATAGTGCTTAGTTAATAGTGCTTAGTTATCGCGTAGCTTAGTACTGTTGCTCTGCATCAACTGCAACATCATTTGCGCCATCAGCAACAGCGTTAGCGCCATCAGCAACAGCTTCAGCAGTATTTTCAACCGCTGTGTTAGTGCTTTCAGCAATAGCATCGCCAGTGTTCTCTAGAGCGTCTGTCGCAGCAGCACCAGCAGTGTCAGCGCCTTCGGCAACTTCAGTACCAGCGTCTTGAGCAGCAGCTTCAGCTTCAGCAGCAGCAGCGTCTGTTTCAGCGGCAGCAGCATCAGCGTTTGCAGCAGCATCATCGCCAGCAGATTCAACAGCAGCTTCTGTGTTTTCTTCTGTTTGTTGGCTACATGCAGTGATTGCAAAGGTACCAGCAAGTACGCTAGCAAGTAATAAATGACGTTTTAACATAATAAACCTCTCGTAAATAATGCATGTCAAAATACATGGTCGCGCTATTTTATAGAGTGCGAATCAGACATGCAATAATAATTTTCAGTATATAAATAAATAATTACTGCTTAATAATAATCGATGGCTATTGCGCTTACTTATGCTAATAAAAACAAGCAAATCAACAGCCAAAATATTATTTTTACAGACTACCTTAGTTATTTAAAGTTAGTTGTACGTCTAATGTTACTAAGCTACAGAGTATCGTTAATTAGTTAGGCATCTATTTGCAGTGCAGCAACTGCTGGAAGTACTTTACCTTCAACAAATTCTAAAAACGCACCGCCACCTGTTGACATATAACTCACGCCTTCAGCAACTTGATATTTATCGATAGCCGCTAACGTATCACCTCCGCCCGCGATAGAGAAACCATCGCTGTCTCTTACAGCAGTAGCTAATATTTGTGTGCCTTGCCCGAAAGCATCGACCTCAAATACGCCCACTGGACCATTCCACAAAATGGTTTTTGCATTAATAATGGCATCGGCAAGCTGTTTTGCGCTTTCTGGTGCGATGTCCAATATCATGTCATTGTCACCAATCGCATCAACTGATTTGATCGTTGCGGTAGCTTTTTGCAATGAGCCAGTAAAGTCAGTGAAATCGATGTCGTGTTTATCAGCGACTACGACGTATTCAGGCAGTAAAATTTCTGTCTTGGTCATAATGTCACGCGCAGTATCGAGCAAGTCTGCTTCGTACAATGAGGCGCCAACACTGTGACCTTGTGCTGCCAAGAAAGTATTAGCAATACCGCCACCAACGATAATCTGTGTGCAAACTTCAGCCAAGCTGCGTAGCACTTCTAATTTGGTAGACACTTTTGACCCACCAACGATGGCGAGCATTGGCTGTGCTGGTGTTTCAAGCGCTAGGCTCAACGCATCAAGCTCAGCAGCTAACAATGGCCCTGCACAAACGGTTTTGTCTGCTTGACGCATCGCTTGCGTAACGCCTTCTGTTGATGCCTGTGCACGGTGCGCTGTACCAAAAGCATCCATCACAAACACATCACACAAATCAGCGTACTTTTTCGCTAGCGTGGCATCGTTTTTCTTTTCACCATCATTGAAGCGTACATTTTCTAATAGAACCACTTCGCCCGACTTTACATTGGCACTTTGGGTAAGGTAATCACTATTAAGACGTACAGGTGTCGATAATTGCGAGCTTAATTTTTCCGTCAAATATTCAGCAACTGGTGCCAATGAATATACAGCTTCAGGACTGCCTTCTGTTGGGCGGCCTAAATGTGAGCAAACAATTACCGCGGCGCCTTTTTCGAGCGCCATTTTTATAGTAGGAAGGCTGGCTTGCAAGCGCGCATCGCTCGTGACCTTACCGTCTTTAATAGGTACATTTAAATCTTCTCGAATCAAGACCACTTTATCCGTTAAGTTCAACTCACTCATACGCAAAAAATTCATTACCTGCTCCTATGCATCAATATGTCTGTTAATTTGCGATTGCTGTCGTTACTGATATGACTATTATAGTCAGCTCTATATAAATTAAACTCAATGCTAGGCTCGCTCTACTATTTCGTAGCATTCTCACTCGCCTATCTTATAACCACGCTATCTTATATCTAAGCTATATAGTCACTATCAGCTTTACTACGTTTTAATGTTTTTTAACGCTTGGCTCTGACACTTATCAAACCACTCTAATAGGTCGATGAAGTAAGCAGAATTCAGCGGCGGTGTATTCTACCAGTTTTCTGGCGCAGTCTCACAAGCAACCTGTCACAAATTTCAGCATGTTTAAAATATTTAGTCTATATTCTCAGACCATTACTCGATGACAACAATTGCAGTTGCTAGCTTTGAGCATAGTCAATAAACCGTAACATTTCGTGGTGGTACTCAGCAGTCAAGCTCTTTATGATAGAAACATTGACAATAAAAATAATCTATTAGGAGAAAATAATGAGCATCAACTTAGACACTGCTAAACAAAACCTATTAAAATTAAAAGATGAGTACGAATCTCGAATTGATAAGATAGAAGATCATATTCAGAATCCACAAGATGATCTCAATGAACACTGGGAAGATCAGGCCATATCCTATCGTCAAAACGACATGCGCAAAAACTTAATGAGCGAGGCGCGTCAAAGCTTAATCTATGTCGAAAATGCATTGAGTCGAATTGAAAATGGTACTTATGGCGAGTGCGAAGGCTGCGGTGAACAGATCGAAGAGCAACGCTTAGAAGCGCTACCCTATGCCACCTTATGTATGGAACACGCTGAGTAGCACTGCCATATTAATACTCTATTGTAAGACTATTGCTACTCTAAAACTTCTCTAAGAAACGTGCTTCAAGTAGGTATTTTCCATTCGGAAAATGCCTGCTGCCATTCGCGACAGCGCTGAGCTATATCTGCTACTGGCAAATCCATGATATCTCCGACTACTGCCACAAGCGCAATGGGTAAATCTACTAGCTCTGATATATTTTCTGCGGTGAGCCCACCTATTACACAGATTGGTATGCCTTGCTGACACCCTTCCACAAGCTGCTGACGTGAAATGATATTAGCATTTGGCTTAGTCGTAGAGGTAAATATTGCACCTATCGCAGCATAATTTGCACCGTCGTTTTTTGCTTCTTTAATCAGTTCTACATCACCATGACAGGTACGACCGATGATTTGATGCGGTGAAAGGGACTGTAGAGCATCACCGATACTGCCGTCTGTTTGTCCAAGGTGCACCCCAACGCCAAGCCTTTCGGCCAACTTCACGTCATCATTAATAACAACTGGCACGTTGTATGTTTTAGCTAACTCAACGATTTTTTGCGCCTCATCAAAAAGCTTTAAAGCCCCATCAGGTAGACTAAGAACTTGTTTACGACGAATTTGTAATAACGCAATAAATCCTGTCGATAAGGCTGTCTCTAGCTTTTGATACAACAGCTCGAACTCATCGTCGTTGGTCAACAAATATAGCTTAGGCATAACTGAGGAGAATGGTGAATAACCCATAGCGTGTATCCTTAATTCTTAAATTCAACACAATAAAAAAGCCGTTATATGATATAACAGCTTTTTTATACATTTAGAATAGCAAACTTACACTGTACGGCGTGTAGCCAAACTATTTAAGATATTTTTAGCATCGCCCCAACGTGTTGCTGAGCTGTTTGCCCCTAAGATAACGATAATCGCAGGACGATTGTTGACACGAGTTTCCATCACAACACAACGCCCGGCTTCATTGATAAAGCCTGTCTTAGAAATACCGATTGGATAGCTGCCGTCACGGACCAACGTGCTGGTATTACTGGCTTTATAGGTACGGTTACCACTTGAGTAGTTTGAGACAAAAAAGTCGTAGCTCTTAGTGGTAGAAAAACGACGAATCACATCATAGTTGCCAGCAGCACGTACCATTTTGACCAAATCTTTTGAAGAAGCTACGTTGCGCTTATCCAGTCCAGTTGGATCACCAAAAAATGCCGTATTCATGCCCAAATCTTGCGCTTTACGATTCATTGCACGCATAAAGGCATCATAGCCACCTGGGTAATTACGCGCTAAACTCTTCGCTGCTGGATTTTCAGACTTCATCAACGCCATCAATAGCATCTCAGCGCGGTTTAAACGATCACCTGATTTCAAACGCGAGCTTGCACGCTTTGGACCAACAAAATCTTCTGGATCAAGCGTGATTTCTTCACGCATATCAAGGCCAGCATCCAACACGACCATAGCCGTCATAACCTTAGTGATACTAGCCATTGGGCGCGCGATATCAGCATCTTTTTCGTAGATAGATTCACCAGTTTCAGCATCGATCACCGCAACACTACGTGAATCCGTGCTAATCGGAATCATATCGCTGCTGCCAAATGCCCCACGATAGGTTGTGTTATAGCGAGCACTATTGGTGTTATTACTACTAGCAAAACTATTGGTATTCGTGATGTTGGTAGTGCCGTAGCCATTATCGACTTTCTTGATAGCAGAGCCATTAGATTTGTACATAATGTTGCGAGCTTCAGACAAACTATCAGCGCCGCCCCAACTCAGGCGTGCACTAGAAGCAGTGTCAGTGCTACCATTAATTGTAAGTGCGGCTTGTGCAACACTGCCCAAACTCAATGAAATCATAGCAGCGATCAATTGCTGTTTGGTTAATGGTAGTTGCTTCATTATGCCTCCTGCTGTCGCTATTACGCCAGTTACATATTGTCTGACGCCAAAAACGTACGTAGCGTTTATAGATGTGTTTGTAAGTACTCGCATAGAGCTTTTGTATTTTTAGTGTATCATGGTTTACATTTAAGTTTAATCTATCAAACTGATTTAGTAGTTTTTTTTGGCTTCGTTCAAACTTTACTACAACCAATTTATATTATAGAAACATCAATTCACACTGCAGCAATATAATTTAACTTCGAATGTTATGATTACTCGTATTTTGTTATATTAATCAGCGGTATTTTGAATATACAAAGATAAAAACAATGGTTGAAATATATTCGTTTTTTATACTATTTGAACCTAATAAAGCGTTCATTCTGACAATCAATAAAGAGTATGGTTATGATTAAAGTATTAGTGGTAGATGATCATGATTTGGTACGGATGGGTATTAGCCGTATGTTGTCAGACAGCCCCGATATTGAAGTAGTAGGTGAAGCAGACAGCGGTGACATGGCTATCAAACAGGCCAAACAATTACATCCTGATGTGATTTTGCTAGACGTCAATATGCCGAATATTGGCGGGCTTGAAGCAACCAAACGTCTGATACAACTCGACATGGGTATCAAGATTTTGGCGGTCAGTAGTATGTCTGCACAGCCCTATCCTTCAATGCTGATCAAAGCAGGTGTGAATGGTTACATTACCAAAGGCACGCCGCTTGATGAAATGATACGTGCGGTCAAAAAGATTTATCAAGGAGGTCGTTACTTCAGTCAAGACGTCGCTGAACAGTTAGCGGATGTTTTATTATCTGATAATGCAAACTCACCTTTTGACTTATTAAGTGACAGAGAAAAACAAGTGGCCATGATGGTTGTTAATTGTCAAAGCCCTCAGCAAATAGCTGATCAATTGTTTGTTAGTGTCAAGACCATTAATACGTATCGCTACCGTATTTATGAAAAAGTTGGGGTTGATAGTGATGTTAAATTGACTCATTTGGCCATTCGTCATGGTCTGATTCAACCATAAACCATTTTAGCGTTTATTCTATTACGGCCAGTTTATGAACTCTGCTACCAATTCTAGCTCTGTCATTACTCATTATGTACATCATGATGATACGCTTCCTCTGTCGATGTTGCGTAAGTTGGGGCTGATCTATAGCAGCTATCGCTTCGTCGTTAGCCTGTTCTCTATGCTCATGCTATACATCTCTGCTCGTACTGGTGATGGCGCTTCTTTACCGAGTTTTTTACAACAAACGACTCTAAGCTTCTATGTACTTTTAAGCTTGATACTGCTTGGATTGTTTTATGTCGTTAGAAAACATATGCGCCGCCAACTGGCATTCGGACTGGCCTTAGACGTTATTATATTAAGTCTGCTGCTCTACACGACAGGTAACCCTGATTTGCAGTTAACCATGCTATACATGGTGGTCGTCGCAGCTAGCTTTATGCTACTACATGGCTCACAAGCATTGGTTATTACTTTACTTGCCATCATTCTCGTTATTTATCAGCAATTTTTTTACGCTATTGCTAATAGCATGAGTCTAGCTAATCTAGGTGATGCACTACTGATGTCAGCGAGTTTTTTGGCAGTGGGCGGTTTGAGTTGGTCTATCTCTCAGCGATTAGTACAGCTTGAAAAGGTCGCGGCAAACCATGCTAAGGAAGTCGAGCGACTAAACGTGATCAATCAAGAGGTTATCACGCAGATGGTGAATGGTGTTATCGTTATCGATAAGCAACATATTGTCTTAGCAAATCTTGCCGCACATCAGTTGCTGAGTCTATCACTTATCACACCTGCCACAGTGCAGAATACCTTTGAAGATGTGAAAGAGACTCAAAACAAAGCACTTCTCTCTAATTTTGAGCAGCAACTCAATAAGCAGCATTCACAGTTGTTTAATGCCTGCTTGTCGGTAGCATCTGGGCAGTCACGCGCTTTTACCTACGATGTGCCAGCTGTGGCAAATGCCTCAATATTTGGCAAATTACGTGTACAAATTATTCCACTAAAAGACGATAGTAAGCTTGTCATATTAGAAGACTTACGCCGTGAGCAAGCCAGTGCTCAACAACTGAAACTGGCTTCTTTAGGGCAATTAACTGCCAGTATTGCCCATGAAATCAGAAACCCATTAGCAGCGATATCGCAAGCCAGCCAGCTATTAATGGAAGATGTTGCAGAACAAATGGAAGATGACAGTGCATTAACAAGTGAATCGAATGCTGCCATAACCGGCAACCATGAGCTTTATGAGATGATATTTTCACAGACAAAGCGTGTAAACCGTATCATTGAGGATATTTTAAAGCTGTCTCGTCAGCAGACGGCTACCCAGCAGGTGCTCGAATTGGCTGAATGGATGCCATCGTTTTTGGAGAATTACTTTCAAGGACACGACATTTTTCTACGAATAAAAACCAAACCCATCATATCATTTGATACTCATCAGTTAGAGCAGATATTAATCAACCTAATCAACAATGGCCTCCGTTATAGCAGCTATGCTCATCCCCACGCTTATGTGGAAATCGACATTTACTGCGCAGACAACGATGTTATAATCGATATATTAGATAATGGTAATGGTGTTAGTGCTGGAAATTTAGAACTTTTGTTCGATCCGTTTTTTACAACAGATAAAGCTGGTACAGGACTGGGGCTCTATTTATCACAAGCATTTTGTGAAGCCAATCAAGCGCGTTTACTCTACATTCCTGAACATGAAAAAACATGTTTTCGATTAATTGTACCTTCTATTAAATCTGATAATAAATTTCAAACTATCGAAGAAAATCTTACCTAAATTTATCTTTTGAAAGCTATTACGCCCATTTAGACCCAGCTATTGATTTTATAGCCATAAAATATGATGAGATGATGTATGACAACAACCGCGCTAGTCGTCGATGATGAAGTAGATTTATGTCGATTGATGCAAATTACCCTAACTAAAATGGGTATCAAAAGTGATGTGGCTTATACATTGTCGCAAGCAAGAACATTTTGGCAAGACAATGACTACGATTTTTGTCTAACGGACTTAAAACTGCCAGATGGCTCGGGACTTGAGCTGGTAAAAGAAATTAGCAATAGCTCTAATATTCCAATAGCGGTGATTACGGCTCATGGCAGCATGGATTTAGCTATTGAGGCATTAAAGCTTGGTGCCTTCGATTTTGTCAATAAACCGCTAGAACTACCACGTTTGCGCCAACTGGTAGAGAATGCCCTAAAAGTTATTCATCAAGACAACGAAGTACAGGCCACACCAGAATGCTCTCCTGAACAAAAAATGCTAGATAGTAGACTGATTGGTAATTCTGCTGTCATGCATCCCCTCAAAAACACTATTTTAAAGCTAGCACGCTCACAGGCACCTGTGTTTCTATCGGGCGCTTCTGGCACAGGTAAAGAAGTGGTCGCCAGATTGATCCATGATTTAAGTCCACGTCGTGATGGTAGCTTTGTACCAGTGAACTGCGGTGCAATACCATCAGAGTTAATGGAATCGGAGTTTTTTGGTCATAAAAAGGGTAGCTTTACAGGGGCTGTCGCTGATAAACAGGGATTGTTCCAGCAAGCCAATGGCGGCACGTTATTTTTGGATGAAGTGGCAGACTTACCTTTAGCCATGCAGGTTAAATTGTTACGTGCCATTCAAGAAAAAACAGTAAGGGCAATTGGTGATACAAAAGAAGTTCCAGTAGACATCCGCATTTTGTCTGCCACTCACAAGGACCTGAGCCAATTGGTACAAGATGGTGCATTTCGACAAGATTTGTATTATCGCATCAATGTCATTGAGCTAAAGCTTCCAACGCTTAATGCACGCCGTGATGACATCCCTGTGTTGGCAGACCACTTTTTGGCGATGATTTCTAATGATTGGCAATTAGAGTCGCCGCCGTCATTGACAATGGAAGCTTGCGAACGCTTACAACGCCACGATTTTGCAGGTAATGTCCGTGAACTACGCAACTTATTGGAGCGTGCAGTTACGTTAGCTGAAACCTCATACATTGACGTTAGTCATTTAGGTCTTCCTGACATTGAACCTGAGCTTGTAAATACACAAGAGCAAAATCATAGCTCAGCTATCGATAACTCTGAGCCACCTGCTCGTAACGTAGAAAATCAAATAGACGTTCAATCTAGCAATAATACAACGGCGCAGGTTGAGCAAAGGGCAACCAATTTACATCCTTATCGTACTAATACCAACCACTACCCGTCAATGGTACAGCATTCGTCAGCTAGTAATGACAGTTCGTCAACCAACGTAGCAAGTACTCATGACAAAGAGTCGCTCCTTGACTCCACCGCCCAACAAGAAACCGCTCAAGACATATCATGTTTACAAGAATTGTTTGACGGTCAATTACCGCCTCAAGGGTTAGAGCATTATTTGCAGGAACAAGAAAAGCAGCTGATTATCACGGCACTCAAACAAACTGGCTGGAACAAAACCCAAGCAGCTGAATTATTAGGAACCACCTTTCGTTCTTTACGCTACCGTATGAAAAAGCTCGAAATTTCTGAAGATGCGTCTGATTAGCTTCTGTTAAGCGGCATCTTCAAATATTTTTAACCGTGAGAGAAGTTAGGTAATGCGCGGTTAATTGACTGCTACGAAAAGCTATTCTTTCGTAGCATTTTTTCTAACAAAGCGAATGCCAGAATCAAGCGCGCGCGCCTTTACTAATTCTAATGCTTGCAGCTCCCACGTGTTCTCGCTGCCAGATAAGGTCACATCAGGCTCTACACCGATCTCGTCTATTTGTTTGCCTGCTGCCGTCATATAATTGGCCACAGTCAACTTGACGGCTTGCTCATCGTTTAATGGGATTACCGATTGTACTGAGCCCTTACCATAGCTGACTTCACCGATAATAGTAGCGCGTTTTTGTGCTTGCAAACTACTGGCAAGCACCTCTGCCGCTGATGCTGAATAGCGATTTTGTAATACCACTAATGGCAAAGGTTTAAGTATCGCATCACCTTGGGTCGATAGTACCCGTGATTTATTTTGACGTGCTTGCACCTGCACCACATCGGTATCATCCATAAATAAACTGGCCACGCTCACTGCTGATGTCAGTACGCCACCTGGATTATCACGCATATCTAGCAAAATGCCTGATATCGGAGCATTTAGATTAATTAAACCTTCTAGTAATTTTTCACGGCTGTTGTTTTGAAACGCCGGTAATTTAACAATAGCAATGCCATCGACCAGTTTGGTCTCGATAATCTGCGGATGACTATTATTACGCTGCAACGTCGTTGTGTGCTTACGGCGGCCAGCTTTGGAAGTGATAATATCTACCTGCGTACCAGCGATACCCGTTAGGAGCTGCTCAACGTCATTGACCTGTCGCCCTTCATCTAGCTTGAACTCATCAACCTGATGCAAATAATCACCAACTGCGATGCCTTTTTTGTCTGCAGGCGAATCATCGATAACCTCTGTCACAACCCAATACCCCGCCTCTGGCTGGTAATCAACTTTAATACCAATATCACCAACGTCACCCTCAGTAAAAGCACGCAGGTTCTCATAAGCTTCTGCGTCCAAAAACTCAGCATGGCTGTCAAGTTTGGTTAGCATACCGCTCATCGCATTGCTAAATAACTCTTCGTCATTGACCGCATCGACGTATTGACGACGTACTAAATCCACCACAGCCACAAATGTCTTTAGCGTCTCAGGAGAGATAGCATTTAGCGATACTTGTGCGACCTCTGCTGGAATCTCCGTATCAATATCATCGGCATCATCCGTTAGCGCGCTTTCATCTGGCATACTATCTATCGAGTCATCTGGCTCATCGGCAACATCTAACATATCAGCAATATTAGATAAATTATCAGCGTCGTTTTCATCCGCTATCTCATCTGCATTTAGACTGATGAGCTGTAGGCCATTTGTAGGATTATCATTATTTGTAGAAGCTTTCACCCCTACTCCTACTGCTTGTACATTTACGCTAATCGCACAACCAAGCACACCTATTAAAATTGCAGGCTGCAAAATCTTGAACGCGACTGATGCCTTCCCTACTGATTTACTTAACCCTTTGGATAAAAAAGAACGTGCAAAAGAAATAGGCTGCATAAAAGAACTCATTTGAATAATAGAGAATACGAATTTATCGTTATATAGCGACTTATAAGATAGCACCAAACGCATATTTCGAACTAGCATAGTATTGCAAGTAAATTAAGTAAAATGTATCACAAAAAAAGAAAAGGATAATAGGTTATCCTTTCCTTTTTGATATCTTCTGGTACAGCTGTCAAATCAGTATAAACCACAGTCATTCAAGTACTGTGGTTTAATTCGACTGGCTTAGACTGCTGGAACCAATAAGCTCTCACCTGTCATCTCAGCAGGGGCGTCAACGTTCATCAATGATAAAATAGTCGGTGCCACATCACTAAGTTTACCGCCACGGCGCACTTGCAGCTTTTGCTCGCCCACATAAATCAATGGTACATGCTCTGTCGTATGCTGTGTATGTACTTGTCCGCTTTCATAGTCTTGCATCTGCTCACAGTTACCATGATCGGCTGTGATAAGCATATCACCACCAGCTGCTCGCACTGCTGACTCGATACGGCCAACGCATACATCCAAAGCCTCTACCGCTTTTACCGCTGCATCAAATATACCTGTGTGTCCAACCATATCACCATTGGCATAATTGACCACCAATACATCATACTTACCAGACTCAATCGCTTCTACTAATTTATCAGTGACTTCAGGCGCGCTCATCTCAGGCTGTAAATCATAAGTTGCAACGTCTGGAGATGGCACTAAAATGCGGGTCTCACCCTGATACTCTTCTTCGCGGCCGCCACTAAAGAAAAACGTCACATGCGCATATTTTTCAGTTTCAGCAATACGTAGTTGAGTTTTTCCTTGATCCTGCAAGTACTCTCCCAATGTATTGGCCAAAGATGTTGGGTAGTAAGCAATGCTGGTTTTTGGATTGTCAGCTAGGACATCTGAATACTTAGTTAGCATCACAAATGCCGCCAGTTTTGGCTGCTTTTGACGTGCAAATCCAGAAAACTCATGATCTGGCAGAACAAATGCTTGGGCAAGCTCACGAGCACGGTCAGCACGGAAATTCATAAAAATAAGTGCGTCGTTATCATTGACAGTATATGGCACTTCATCACGTCCAATCACGGTCGTTGGACTGACAAACTCATCGGTCTCACGCGCTTTATAAGCAGCTTGAACAGCGCCATCTGCCCGTGTCGATAGACGATCAGCTTTACCTTCAGTAATCAACTCATAAGCTTTTTGCACTCTATCCCAACGATTGTCGCGATCCATTGCATAGTAGCGACCGATGATACTTGCAATCTGTACGCGGCCACCTTCGTAATGAGCATTCAACTTATTGATATAGTCGCGCAGACGATTGATGTACTTATCAGCAGATT
>Ga0209595_100553_pt1 | contig 12772 bp, 10 predicted proteins | sample Porto_4metaG_FD_187427 | JGI IMG/M metagenome (GOLD analysis project Ga0209595, IMG submission 187427) | Marine algal microbial communities from Porto, Portugal - Porto_4 metaG (SPAdes) (version 2) | ecosystem: Host-associated > Algae > Red algae > Unclassified | place: Portugal: Porto...
GAAACGTTAGTACAATTAACGCCAGAATCATATGTAGAGTTTGAGCGTAAAGCAGAAATGTTAGAAGCGGGACTACGTAAAGCGGCTGAAAAACATGGTATTCCTCATCATATTAACCGTGCAGGCTCTATGATTGGTATTTTCTTTACAGATGAGCCGGTTATTAATTACGATACAGCGAAATCTTCAAACTTAGAATTCTTCGCGGCTTACTATCGTGAAATGGTAGAACAAGGTGTATTCTTGCCACCATCTCAATTTGAAGGTTTGTTCTTATCGACAGCACATAGTGATGCAGATATTGAAGCGACGATTGCAGCGGCTGAAATTGCAATGTCAAAGTTACAAGCATAATATATTAGAGAAAATCGCTCTCCATAAGGGGAGCGATTTTTTTTATTCATAAAGTGGGCTTTACATACATAAATCTGTAATGACATATAGTTTGGGAGGGGGAAAAGAAGTGACAACAGATCATTCGTTACGATTTTCATTAAAAGAATCTGTTTGGTTCCAAAAAGGACAGGAAGTCGAAGAACTTTTGTCAATTTCGTTAGATCCAGACGTTGAGATAGAAGAGCTTGATCATGAAGTTATCGTGAGAGGGCAGTTAGATTTAACGGGGGAGTATGTTGCAAGGCAAGATGATTCGGCCTATTCATTAAGAGAACTATCGCCAGCAAAGTCAATTGATTATGTAGAAACAAGGGAAGATGGGGTGAATGAACTTGTTCATTCCTTTCCACTTGAAATATCAATTCCAAGAAATCGAGTGAAAGTAATTGAAGAATTATATGTATCAATCGAAGAATTTGATTATGAATTGAAGGAAAATGGTTGCTTACAATTATTAGCGGATATATCTATTACAGGTTTATGTGATGAGGAAAGAATCGAGGATGAAGAGGAAGAAACGGCGTATGCTGAGTTAGAAAATGATTCAGCTGAAGAGGATGAAAATAGACCCGCGCCGCATGTAGCGGAACCAACCTATAAAGAATCGGATGAATGGGAAGATTACGCATTTGAACCGTTCCAGCTAGAAGAAAGAAAAGGGCAAGAAGAAGCGGAAGAGGAATTGGCAGAACATGAATTTGCGGAGCGTGAAGAGGAGCAAGAAACGACGCTGCAATTTGAATTGTTTGGACGAAAAGATTATCAAAAAGAAAAGGCGAAAAAGCAGGAAGAGCAAGAAGAAGCATACTCACAGCGAGATGAAAATGCGCTTTATTTAACACAATTATTTACGAAAGAACCGGAAGAAGAATTTACGAAGTTAAGAATGTATTTCGTGCAAGAAGGGGATACAATTGAATCTGTTGCAGAACGTTATGACACGTCTGTACAAAACTTATACCGTGTTAATCAAACAGAAGATATATATTTAACTACGGGACAAATTATTTATATTCCCGTTTCAAAAGCAAAGGCGAAATAAGGGGGTGAGTGCTTTCACTCCCCTATTGTCCTAGAGGCTATGTTTTGAATAGAAAGGGTTATTCGTATGGATATTGAATTACGAAATCGCTATGAACCCATTGTAAGGCAATATAGATTGGATACGCAGCATATGGAAGAGCACGGAAGTGTAACGAAAATTTACACGAATCAAGGTCCATATGCGCTAAAGAAAATAGAAGATAGAAAGTTAGAGCGGAATAACTTTCTACATCATATTCAATATTTGAAGGAGAAAGGTTTTTCAAATTATGTACCTATATACCATGCGACGGATGGGAATTATATTTTAAGTGACGGGACTTATAATTATTATTTAATGCCTTGGTTAGAACGTGCGGAAGGAAACGGCGAGGATAATGATCAATACCATAAAATGTTTCAAACACTTGGAACGTTGCACCAAAAAACGGTGAAAGAAGAAACATATACAGAAGAAGATTTAGAAAAACATTACACAAGTATATCCGATCGTTGGGAAAATGATGGTGAGATGTTAGAAGAGTTTCTTGTAGAATCTGAAGCGAAGTGGTATATGTCTCCGTTTGAATTACAATATTGTACGTACTATCATCATGTAATGAGGGCGCGTGAATTTGCAACGAAGCAATTAAATGAGTGGAACGATGCGATGAAAGAAAAAGATAAAACACGCATTACTTTTGTGCATGGTAACGTGTCACTTAATCATTTTTTATTTGACTATGAACGGAATGGCTATTTTATTAGTTTAGAAAAATCGAAGTTTGCAACGCCTGTGCAAGATATTGTAGGGTTTTATTCGCGGTCTTTAAACACATATCCAATTGCGCGAAGTGATCGTTTTGAATGGTATCAAATGTACCAAAAAAACTTCCCGTTTACGAAAGAAGAGCAACTGCTTATGTATGCTTACATGACCTATCCATCGCAATTTATTCGGCAAATTGAGTCTTATAAAAAAAGAAGGCAGAGTCGCAATAAGGAAAATGAGATTCGCGGAGTAAAGAGCTTGCAACAATCACATTGGCTCGTTAGCAATGTAGAATATTTCCTGTCACAATTACAAGCTGCCCAGCAAGGGAACGGATAAAGTGAAACTTTAATCAGTGGCGGGGGTATTACCGCCCGTAAATAGAGGGGTAAAAAAGATAAGTGGAGGATGCTACTTATCTTTTTTATATTCGCCCGGAAAGTGATAGTCTTAAATTTATCTTGACGAATAAGGTTTCGTTTTTTACACTATTGTATATAATAATTAACAATCATATAAATGCCTTGAAGGGGAAGAGTATAACATGAAACGTCTTCAGAGAGGAGAATCATTAGCTGGGAGATTCTCTAGATAGTTATGTTAGAAGGTAGCCCTGGAGCATCTTTTCTGAACGGAATAGTTCTCATTAGGAAAAGACGGATTTGTCCGTTATCAAATTAAGAGTATAAGCAAATTCTGAATTTGTTTGTAAATAAAGGTGGTACCGCGATGTCCCTCGTCCTTTTTTGGATGAGGGGCATTTTTTATTTTAAGGAGGGAAAATAATGTCAAACACGGAAAAGAATTTACCAACTAAATATGATCATATGTCCGTTGAAGAAGGCCTTTATCAATGGTGGCTTGAAGGCAAATATTTCGAAGCAACAGGAGACGAGAAGAAACAACCGTATACAATTGTAATTCCACCTCCGAACGTAACTGGTAAGTTACACTTAGGTCATGCTTGGGATACAACTCTTCAAGATATTTTAACTCGTACGAAGCGTATGCAAGGATACGATGTATTATGGCTTCCAGGAATGGACCATGCGGGTATCGCAACACAAGCGAAAGTAGAAGGAAAACTTCGTGAAGAAGGTATTTCACGTTACGATCTTGGCCGTGAGAAATTCCTTGAAAAAGCTTGGGAGTGGAAAGAAGAGTACGCTTCTCACATTCGTCAACAATGGGGGAAAGTTGGTTTAGGACTAGACTATTCTCGTGAACGTTTCACATTAGACGAAGGTTTATCTGATGCAGTTAATAAAGTATTCGTTCAATTATACGAAAAAGGCTTAATTTACCGCGGTGAATATATTATCAACTGGGACCCAGCAACACGTACAGCTCTTTCTGATATCGAAGTAATTCATAAAGAGGTTCAAGGTGCATTCTACCATATGAACTATCCATTAACAGATGGTTCTGGTCACATTCGTCTTGCAACTACTCGTCCAGAAACGATGCTTGGTGATACAGCTGTAGCAGTTCATCCAGAAGACGATCGTTACAAACATTTAATCGGAAAAACAGTTACCCTTCCAATCGTAGGCCGTGAGATTCCGATTATTGCCGATGAGTACGTAGAAAAAGACTTTGGAACAGGCGTTGTAAAAATTACACCAGCTCATGACCCGAATGACTTTGAAGTAGGTAACCGTCATGACTTACCACGCATCTTAGTAATGAACGAAGATGGAACGATGAACGAAAAAGCTGGTAAGTATAACGGTATGGACCGTTTCGAATGCCGTAAAGCGTTAGTGAAAGACTTACAAGAAGCGGACGTATTAGTAGAAATTGAGCCTCATATGCATTCAGTAGGTCATAGTGAGCGTAGCGGTGCAGTTGTTGAGCCTTATTTATCAACACAATGGTTCGTAAAAATGGCTCCACTTGCAGAAAAAGCAGTAGCACTTCAACAAAAAGAAGAAGAAAAAGTAACGTTCGTACCAGAGCGTTTTGAAAACACATACTTACGCTGGATGGAAAACATTCATGACTGGTGTATTTCTCGTCAATTATGGTGGGGACACCGCATTCCAGCTTGGTATCATAAAGAAACTGGTGAAGTATACGTAGGTACTGAAGCGCCAGCGGATATTGAAAACTGGAATCAAGATAACGACGTACTTGATACATGGTTTAGCTCAGCGTTATGGCCGTTCTCAACACTTGGTTGGCCAAATGAAGAGGCAGTAGACTTTAAAAAGTTCTATTCAACAGATGCTTTAGTAACTGGTTATGACATCATCTTCTTCTGGGTATCTCGTATGATTTTCCAAGGTTTAGAGTTTACAGGAGAGCGTCCATTTAAAGATGTATTAATTCACGGTTTAGTTCGTGATGAACAGGGACGTAAAATGAGTAAATCTCTTGGTAACGGTATCGACCCGATGGATGTTATCGAGAAATACGGTGCAGATGCAATGCGTTACTTCTTATCAACAGGAAGTGCACCAGGCCAAGATTTACGTTTCAGCATGGAAAAAGTAGAATCTACTTGGAACTTCATTAATAAAATTTGGAACGCATCACGTTTCGTATTAATGAACATGGATGATATGAAGTATGAAGAAATCGATTTAACTGGTGAAAAATCAGTTGCAGATAAGTGGATTTTAACTCGCTTAAACGAAACGATCGAAAGTGTAACACGTAACATGGATAAATATGAGTTCGGTGAAGCTGGTCGTTCATTATACAACTTCATTTGGGATGATTTCTGTGACTGGTACATTGAGATGGCGAAACTTCCACTATACGGTGAAGATGAAGCAGCTAAGAAAACAACTCGTTCTATTTTAGCTTACGTATTAGACCAAACGATGCGTCTATTACACCCATTCATGCCGTTCGTAACAGAGAAGATTTGGCAACATTTACCGCATGAAGGCGAGTCTATTACAGTAGCGGCTTGGCCAACAGTTCGCGAAGATTTACAAGATAAAGAAGCGGCAGCAGAAATGCACCTTCTAGTTGATATCATTCGCTCTGTTCGTAACATCCGTGCAGAAGTAAATACGCCAATGAGCAAAAAAGTTCAAATGCAAATTAAAGCAAAAGATGAGGCTATCCTTGCTCAACTTACGAAAAACAGCTCTTACATTGAGCGTTTCTGTAACCCAAGTGAATTAACAATTCAAACGAATTTACAAGCGCCAGAAAAAGCGATGACTGCAATCGTATCAGGTGCAGAGTTATTCTTACCGTTAGCTGATCTTATCAACCTTGACGAAGAGAGAGCACGTCTTGAAAAAGAACTTGAGAAGTTCGATAAAGAGGTAGAACGTGTACAGAAGAAACTTTCAAACCAAGGCTTCGTAGCGAAAGCTCCTGCGGCAGTTATTGACGGAGAGCGTGCGAAAGAGCAAGATTACCTAGAAAAACGCGAAGCAGTTCGCCAACGTCTAGCAGATCTTGAGAAATAAAGTGTATTTTAGAGACTCACTATATTGGTGAGTCTCTTTTCTTTGCGTATAATAGAATGATGAAGGTTGTCTTTTGAAAGGGGAAAACATACGTGATACATACATACGAAGAAGCGATAGGGTGGATTCATAGTCGATTGAAGTTTGGTATTAAACCAGGATTAGAAAGAATGAGCTGGATGCTAGAAGAACTCGGAAATCCAGAGCGTCATATAAAATGTGTTCATCTTGCTGGTACAAATGGAAAAGGTTCAACTTTAACGTATATGCGCTACATGCTAGAAGGCGCAAAATATAAGGTTGGAACATTTACCTCTCCTTACATTGAAACATTTAATGAGCGTATTAGTGTGAACGGAACACCAATTGCAGATGAAGAGATTGCGGAACTTGTAAACATGGTAAAGCCAGTCGTTGAAAAACTAGACGAGACGGATTTAGGGGAAGCGACTGAGTTTGAGATTATTACTGTTATGGCAATTTGTTATTTCGGTAAAATCAATTTCTGTGATGTTGTTTTATTTGAAACAGGGCTTGGAGGGCGCTTTGACTCTACGAATGTGATTCATCCTATTCTCACAATTATTACAAATATCGGCCACGATCATATGCATATTTTAGGGGATACACTAGGAGAAATTGCGTATGAGAAGGCAGGAATTATTAAGTCGGGTGTTCCGGTTATTACAGGCGTGCAAGATGATGAAGCATTGCAGGTCATTCAAAAGGTTGCAAAGGAAAATCATGCAAACTTATATGAACTGGGCAAACATTTTACAGCGTTACATAAACAGTCTAACGAAGATGGGGAACGTTTTGATTTTGCTTGTCCTTTCGCATCTTTTGAAGATGTTCGAATGTCAATGAAAGGTGTTCACCAAGTAGGAAATGCCTCACTAGCACTTATGGCAATTATGTATTTAAAAACATATGTATCATTTTTAATTGAGGAAGAGGAAATAAGAGCTGGATTACATGAAGCGTATTGGATTGGCCGATTTGAAAAGCTGAAAAGTAATCCTGATATTATAATAGATGGTGCTCATAATCCAGAAGGTATTGAGAGTCTTGTAAAAACAGTAGAGGCACATTATAAAGATAAAAATATAATAGTTTTATTTACTGCGCTTGGTGATAAACAGTTGCATAACATGGTAGGTCAATTAGAAACAATTGCCGATGAAATTATTTTTACAACATTCGCCTTTGATCGTGCCATTTCCGCTGACAAACTTGCAGCGCATTCGCAAAAAAAATCAAAAATAGTCTTTGAAGATTGGAAAGAGGCAATTGATACAAAGGTTGAAATGATAGGGGGAAATGATGTCTTTATCATAACGGGTTCTCTATATTTCATTTCTGAAGTTAGAAAATATATTCGCGAGAAAAACTAGATAGCCTTTGCTATCTAGTTTTTTGTTCTACAAATGAAGTCAAATGCATACATATAAGATAATTATATAGGGTTATTTGGCGAATTCCTCTGACAAATATCTCGTTTTTTTGTGAAATGAATATGGTATGATGCGGACAACGACAAGAGGTGAGGTGTGAGTGTATGGACAAGCAATCACGAACGATCTCAGTGAAAGTAAATGGAACAGAAGCGAAGTATGAAGAGAAGAAGAAAGATGAGTTTGAATGGATGGTAGTGGAAAGTGAAAGACCGAAAAACGTTGTTCCGTTTCAAAAAAAGAAATCAGCGCCCATGGAAAAATACAGAAAGAAGTGGAGTAATACATTAATTGTAATTGTTGCAACTGCAATTATAATTGGTACGGCGTTTGGAATGGGAATGCTGCAGTTACTTACAGGACAAGGGACAACAGGGGAAAGTACGGTAACGGCTTCGAAGCAGACTGGAAATGAAGAATCAAAGGTGGATGGAACGGCAGAACAAACACCAGTATCAAAAGAGGAAAAACAAAAAAAACAGACAGGAACGTCATTAGAGCCAATGAAATTATTTTTTGTTCAAGGTGGGCTTTATTCTTCCAAAGAAACGGGACAGGCCGCTCTTGAAGAATGGAAAGGTAACGGAGGGGTTGCTGCTTTGAAACCGAGCGGTGATAAGTATGCACTAATTGTTGGTATTGCTAGCGATGAACAGGCTATAAATCAATTAATGACGCAGTATAAAAATGATGGTGTCTCCGTTTTAAAAAAGAACTGGGATATTACGGATAAAGCGTTGCTTAAAGATGATAAAGAAATAGGAGCGTTCTTAACAAAAGTACAGCCATTATATACTCATTTAGCAAAATATGCTTCTAGCGTACAAGCTGGTGGGAAAAGTAATGCAAAAGATATAGAAGTAATTGAGAAAGAATGGAAATCAATTGAAAAAGTAGGGAAAAGTATGAAGCAGGAGGAGGTAAAAAAGCTGTATATGTATACGTCAATAGCTGTGCAAACAGTGAAGGACGGAAAGAGCGATAAAGAATCTTTGGCGAAATTAAATCAAGTTGTTATTGATGGTATACTTTCGTATGAAAAAATTGTTTCACAAAAAGTGAAATGATAAGATAATGAAATGATGAAGAAAGAAGTGTCTATACTTCTTTCTTTTCTTTTAAATTTAGAGCAAAGTACTTTCTCTATGGCTGGAATATAATCGTATGCAGTAAAGAAATATTATTTTGTTTAGAGAAAATAATATTTCTTTCATTTGTGGATAAACTATTCTTTTGATACGATTGATGTAAATTGTTCTGCTTCATGTGAGAAAGGAAGGAGAAAATATGAGAAAAATTATTTTAGCTTCAGGATCACCTCGGAGGAAGGAATTGCTGGAGTTAGCTAGCGTACCATTTGAAATCGTTGTAAGTGAAGTAGAAGAAACGATTGGTGCGTATTCATCACCTCCTGATATTGTTATGTCCCTTGCCTTGCAAAAAGCATCTGCGGTAGCAGAAAATAATAGTGATCACATTGTGTTAGGTGCAGACACAATCGTTACATATGAGTCGCGTATTCTTGGAAAGCCTTCTAATGAGGTTGAGGCGAAAGAAATGTTACAATTATTATCAGGAAAAACACACGAAGTATATACAGGTGTGGCAATTATATCGAAAGAAAAAACGGTCACTTTTTATGAGCGTACAGAAGTTACGTTTTGGGAATTAACAGAAGAGGAAATTGACGTATATGTTGCATCGAAAGAACCTCTTGATAAAGCAGGAAGTTATGGTATTCAAGGAAAAGGGTCTATTTTTGTTCAACATATTCAAGGAGATTACTACAGTGTAGTCGGCTTACCAATTGCACGTCTTGTCCGGGAATTAAAACAATTTGATATTGATGTAACCCATGCGTAAAATTGCATGGGGTTTTCTTTGAGAGAACAGGTAAAAGGGGTGGAGAGATGAACGGTATTCGTGATGTTGTCAGAGAAGAACAGCCACGGGAGCGTTTATTATTAGAAGGAATAGGGAGTTTATCAAATCGGGAGCTTCTTGCAGTGTTACTCAGAACAGGTTCTAAAGAAGAGACAGTTTTAAAGTTGTCAGATAAAATTTTACATCACTTTGATGGTTTACGTATGTTGAAAGATGCAACGTTAGAAGAATTAATTAGTATTCATGGTGTTGGGATTGCAAAGGCATCTCAGCTTATGGCTGCTTTTGAACTAGGTAGAAGAATGGTACGTTTAGAGTATCAAAATCGATATAGCATTCGAAGCCCAGAAGATTGTGCGAAATACATGATGGAAGAACTGCGCTTTTTACAACAAGAGCATTTTGTTTGTTTATATTTAAATACAAAAAATCAAGTTATACATAGGCAAACGATATTCATTGGAAGTCTAAACACGTCAATTGTACACCCAAGAGAAGTCTTTAAAGAAGCGTTCCGCCGTGCAGCAGCCTCTATCATATGTCTTCATAACCATCCCTCAGGAGATCCTACGCCGAGCCGAGAAGATATTGAAGTAACAAAACGTTTAGTAGAATGCGGCCAGATTATTGGAATTGAAGTGCTTGATCATATTATAATAGGTGACCATAAATTCGTGAGTTTAAAGGAAAAAGGTCATATTTAAGACTATGCTTTTTACTTATTTTGTTTTATAATGTGATTTATGAGTTTTTTGTAGAAAATTATCTGCAAAAAGGATATAGATATAAAAAACGTACTGTTTTTATAATATAAAATAAGAAAAAAATGAGTCCGTGAAAACAAGAAAGGAAGATAAAAAATATGTTTGGATTTGGTGGCTTTACTCGCGATCTTGGAATAGATTTAGGAACTGCGAACACGCTTGTATATGTAAAAGGAAAAGGTGTAGTTTTACGTGAACCTTCAGTAGTAGCATTACAAACTGATACGAAACAAATCGTTGCTGTAGGTAGCGATGCAAAACAGATGATTGGTCGTACACCAGGAAACGTAGTAGCACTTCGTCCGATGAAAGACGGTGTAATTGCTGATTACGAAACAACAGCAACAATGATGAAATATTACATTCAACAAGCTCAAAAATCAAACGGCTTCTTCTCACGTAAACCGTATGTAATGGTATGTGTACCGTCTGGTATTACAGCTGTTGAAAGACGTGCAGTAATTGATGCGACTCGTCAAGCGGGTGCTCGTGATGCATATCCAATCGAAGAACCATTTGCAGCAGCAATTGGTGCGAACTTACCTGTTTGGGAACCAACTGGTAGTATGGTTGTTGATATCGGTGGTGGTACAACAGAAGTTGCAATCATCTCATTAGGTGGTATCGTAACAAGTCAATCAGTTCGTGTTGCTGGTGATGATATGGATGATTCAATCATTCAGTACATTAAGAAAAGCTATAACTTAATGATTGGTGAAAGAACAGCAGAGGCATTAAAATTAGAAATCGGTTCTGCAGGCGAGCCAGAAGGTATCGAGCCTATGGAAATTCGTGGTCGTGATTTAGTAAGTGGTTTACCAAAAACAGTACTAATTCAACCAGAAGAAATTGCGGATGCATTAAAAGATACAGTAGATGCAATTGTAGAATCAGTTAAAAATACGTTGGAAAAAACTCCACCTGAATTAGCGGCAGATATTATGGACCGCGGTATTGTATTAACAGGCGGTGGTGCATTACTACGTAACTTAGATAAAGTGATTAGTGAAGAAACAAATATGCCAGTTCTTGTTGCAGAAGATCCATTAGATTGCGTAGCAATTGGAACAGGAAAAGCATTAGATAATATCGATCTTTTCAAAACGGCTGCTCGATAATATTGCAAAATAAAAATCAATGGAATTAAGAGGGTGTGAACGTGCCACAGTTTTTCTTAAACAAAAGATTAATTGTTTTGTTAGTTAGTATTATTCTTCTCGTGGCATTGATTGGAATCTCATTGAAAGAACGGAACAGTTTAACATGGCCAGAGCAGTTTGTTAAAGACACTGTCGGTGTTGTAGAACGTGTATTCCAAAAGCCAGCGAAATATGTAGCTGGATTCTTTGAAAATGTAGAGGATGTAAAGCGCACGTATGAAGAGAATAAAGAATTAAAAGCAAAAATAGATAACTATGCGAGTTTATCAGTTAAAGTGAAGCAATTAGAGGAAGACAACAATAAATTAAGACAGCTAACTGAAAAAAAAGAGTTGCCGAGCGATTTTTCTGAAATTCCAGCTACTGTTGTTTCTCGCAATCCAGATAAATGGTACGATTTAATTGGAATTGATAAAGGAGCACAGCAAGGGATTAAAAAGGATATGGCTGTTATGACTTCAAAAGGTTTAGTTGGACGCGTGAAAAGTGTATCTCAATTTACAGCATCAGTAGAGTTGTTAAGTTCTATGAGTCGAACAAATCGTGTTTCTGCTGTTGTACATGGAAATGAAAATATCTTCGGTTTAATCGAAGGTTATGACAAAGAAAAAAAATTGTTACTTTTCACAAAGATTGGCTCTGATGCACCAGTAGCTAAAGGTCAAATGGTTGTAACGTCTGGACTTGGTGGGGAGATTTTCCCCAAAGGTCTTGAGATTGGGGAAATCGTTGATGTTCAACCAGATGCATACGGTTTAACAAAAACAGCTTATGTAAAACCTGCCGCTGATTTAAATGACGTAGAGCATATTATAGTAGCTAAACGTGATATGAAATCAGCGCCATTAGAATAGGAGGAGGAGAAGAGATGATGAAGATTTTAAAAAGAGCAGCTCTTCCTCTTTTGCTCCTTTTTGTTTTTCTGTTTGAAAATATGTTTGCTACTATTGTTCCAACAGAAGTTTTTTGGAAAGACAGTATAGCAGCGCCGCATTTCTTTATCATTGTGTTATGTTTTGTTACTGTGTACTATGGTCCGGTCCAAGGGATTTATTACGGGCTATTATTTGGTTTCTTATTTGATACCGTATACACAGAACTTGTCGGTATATATATATTTGCTTATCCGATTTTAGCTTATTTAGTTTATAGTGTGATGAAGGTACTACAATTGAATTTATTCATTGTTGTGTCTATCGTATTAGCTAGCATTGTAGCATTAGAATATTATGTGTATGGATTTTTAACTTTGTTAGGACGTACTCATATGTCGGCGTATGTCTTTTTCACGGATCGTCTCCTTTCTACTTTATTGCTGAATGGAATTTTCATATTGATAGTTTGTTTCCCACTGAGACGATATTTAGTGCGTCTTTCAAGAGCGATGGAAGAAAAAGAAAAAAGGATTTTCTAATTTTATGTCGAATTGAATCGGTGGGGTGAACTTTAGTGGAAGAAAAAAAGCAACAAAATGTAACGATAAAAGGGACAAAAGACGGGATAACGCTTCATTTAGATGACTGCTGTTCATTCTCTGAATTACTGAAAGAATTGGACGAAAAACTATCTACACATTACTATGATGGCGATGGGCGTTCTTTAATTGAAGTGCATGTGAAAGTGGGAAATCGTTATTTAACAGAAGTCCACCAAGAAGAGCTTCGTACGTTAATTCGTAATAAAAAGAATCTTGTTGTGGATTCAATTGAAAGTGATGTTATAACTAAATCGGAAGCAATAGCATGGAAAGAAGAAACAGAGATTGTCCCTATTTCCAAAATTGTTCGCTCTGGACAAGTTTTACATGTAAAAGGAAATTTATTGTTAATTGGAGATGTTAATCCAGGCGGAACGGTTATCGCTGGGGGGAATATTTTTGTCGTAGGAT
>Ga0209595_100554_pt1 | contig 12769 bp, 11 predicted proteins | sample Porto_4metaG_FD_187427 | JGI IMG/M metagenome (GOLD analysis project Ga0209595, IMG submission 187427) | Marine algal microbial communities from Porto, Portugal - Porto_4 metaG (SPAdes) (version 2) | ecosystem: Host-associated > Algae > Red algae > Unclassified | place: Portugal: Porto...
TACAAGTGCAGTGATGTGTGAAGTATTACCGGAAAAAATACACGAAAACGTCACCTATATCGAAGTCACAGATAGCGCAGAGCAATTAGGCAAAGCGGCATCCAAATTTTACGACAACCCATCGCGCGATATTCGCTTAGTGGGCATTACGGGGACGAATGGAAAAACGACAACCGTAACTTTATTACACAGATTGTACACCGACTTGGGCTACAAAGTTGGTTTACTTTCTACCGTAGAAAATAAAATCGGAGAGCGCGTCATTCCGGCGGAATTTACCACACCCGATGCGGTGTCATTGAACGCACTTTTAGCGGATATGGTGGAGGAAGGATGTGAATTTGCTTTCATGGAAGTCAGCTCACACGCGATAGACCAAAGACGAGTGGCGGGATTGGAATTTACGGGTGGCGTATTCACCAATATTTCGCACGACCACTTGGATTATCACAATACATTTAAAGAATATATTGACGTAAAAAAACGCTTCTTTGATGAACTGCCGAAAGCGGCTTTTTCATTGACCAATATAGACGACAAACGCGGTGAAGTGATGTTGCAAAATACTCATTCACAAAAAAATACATATAGTTTACGTTGTTTATCTGATTTTCGGGCGACTATTCGGGAGAATAATTTGTCCGGCTTAATCATGCAATTGGATGGCGAAGAATTTCATGCCCGTTTGATTGGTGAATTTAATGCCTATAATTTGCTCGCGGTCTATGCGACAGCGATATTATTAGGCAATGAAAAAAACGAAATACTCCGCACACTCAGCAATCTAAAAACGGCAGAAGGTCGCTTTGATTACATCGTTGGGAAAGAAAGTCGCATTATCGGAATTGTGGATTACGCACACACGCCCGATGCACTCGAAAAGGTCTTACAAACTATACAGCAACTCCGTAAAAAGGGTGAAAAAATCATCACAATTTGCGGTTGCGGCGGCGATAGGGACAAAATCAAACGCCCTGTCATGGCACGTATCGCATGTACATACAGCGACCAAATTATCCTGACCTCCGACAATCCGCGCACCGAAGACCCCGACACGATTATCCGCGAAATGGAAGTCGGCATCCCCGAAAATGCTGTCACAAAAACGCTGTCAATCACCAATCGCAAACAAGCGATAAAAACCGCTTGTACATTGGCAAAAAATGGTGATATTATTTTATTGGCAGGAAAAGGACACGAAAAATATCAGGACATCAATGGCGTAAAACACCCCTTTGATGACAAACAAATATTGAATCAATTTTTAAAATGAATTTGCTCGTTTCTCAACCGTAGAGGCGTAAAATTTTACGCCTCTATGGTTGAGGAACGAACAGAATAAACAATGTTATACCATCTATTTCAAATCGAATCCTTAAATGGCGGCACACTATCGCGGCTATTTGAATTCATCACCTTTCGGGCGGGATTGGCGACGGTGTTGTCACTCGTAATTTCGATGTTGGTCGGTGGTCGCATTATCAAAATGCTACAAAAAAGACAGGTTGGAGAGGTGATTCGGGATTTGGATTTGGCAGGGCAGATGGCGAAAAAAGGCACGCCGACAATGGGTGGTATCATTATCATTTTGTCGATACTCGTACCTTGTTTGTTATTTGCGAAGCTAAATAATATTTACATCATCTTACTGATAATCACTACTTTATGGTTGGGGTTAATTGGTTTTATTGATGACTATATAAAGGTGTTTAAAAAAGACAAAGGCGGCTTGAGCGGCAAGTTTAAAATACTCGGACAGGTTATTTTGGGTTTGGTGGTTGGTGTGGTTTTATTATTTCATCAGGATGTTGTAGCGAGAGTAACGCCGGAAGTGGCACAACAAAACGGCTACGAAATCATCAAAAGCATAGAGGTACAAAAACGCAATAATACGGAAGAAACCGAGACGATGCACTACGTAAAAACGACCCTAACCAACGTACCGTTCATCAAAGGTAATTCATTGGATTACAAATACTTCGTCTCATTTCTCGGCGATAATTCGGGCAAATGGATATGGATTATTTTCATCCCGATGGTCATTTTTGTCATTACAGCGGTGAGTAATGCCGCCAATTTGACCGACGGTTTAGACGGTTTGGCAACGGGAACATCCGCCATCATCGGAACCGTACTCGGCATCTTTGCTTACGTTTCCGGTAATGCGTTTTTCGCTGATTATCTGAACATTATGTACCTGCCCTACACGAGTGAGTTGGTGATTTTCTGCGCCTGTTTTCTCGGAGCTTGTACCGGGTTTTTATGGTACAATTCGTATCCGGCGCAGGTATTTATGGGCGATACGGGCAGCCTCACACTCGGCGGTATCATCGCGGTATTGGCGATTGTTTTGCGGAAAGAACTGTTGATACCTATAATGTGTGGGATATTTTTGATGGAAAATCTATCTGTCGTCATTCAGGTTAGTTATTTCAAATACACCAAAAGAAAATACGGCGAAGGTCGTCGGGTTTTTCTGATGTCGCCTTTGCACCATCATTATCAAAAGAAAAATATCCCCGAACCCAAAATCGTCGCAAGGTTCTGGATAGTTGGAATTTTATTGGCGATTTTAACGATTATTACTTTGAAAGTAAGGTAACACAGGCTTTCAACCTAAACCATGTTAGATTAGCAGGTTTACAGAAGTGCAGGCTGGAAGCCAGTATTACTTTTAAATTAAAATTTATAAAAATAAAAATAAAAAATATTCATAAAACTGAATAATTTACTCATTCATCCCGATAGTCATTGGGACACTCATTCATCAAATATGAACAAACCAAAACGCTCACAAGTCATCCAACAAAATCAAGTAGCCATACTTGGTGCGGGTGAAAGTGGTGTAGGTGCAGCGATTTTGGCGAAGCAGAAAGGTTGGGAAGTGTTCGTATCTGATTTTGGTGAGATTAAGGAAAATTACAAACGTGAATTAGAAGAAAACAAGATTAAATTTGAAGAAAACGGACATACAAGTGTAAAGATATTAAATGTAGGACAAGTCATAAAAAGCCCTGGCGTACCCGACAAAGCACCGATAGTGAGAGCATTATTAAAAGCGGAGATTCCTGTGGTTTCTGAAATCGAATTTGCGGCACAATATACTGATGCGACCCTCATCGGCATTACGGGCAGCAATGGAAAAACTACCACCACCAACCTCATTTACCACATCCTCAAAATGGCAAGGTATAATGTCGGATTAGCGGGAAACGTTGGGTACAGTTTCGCGCGTATGGTAGCGAAGGAGGAGTACGATTATTATGTATTGGAACTAAGTAGTTTTCAACTGGATGGGATAAAATTCTTCGCGCCCTACATTGCCGTTTTGTTAAATATTACGCCCGACCACTTAGATAGATATGAGTACAAATTTGAAAATTATATCAAATCCAAGTTGCATATCACGATGAATCAAGATGAAGCTAATCATTTGATTTATAATGCAGAAGATGAAAATATCGTCAAAGAAATTGCATTAGAGGGAACAGACGCACAAACGCACAGCGTAAAATCCGCTCAACTAAATTCCGAAAATTGGATGGTGAATGGAGAGCAATTTAGCGCAAGCGAATTAACGATAAAAGGTCAGCACAATCTGTTCAATGCAACCTGTGCCATCAAAGCCGCAATGCTTGCAGGCGTCGAAATCGTTGACATCAAAAAAGCCTTGCGAACATTCAAAAATGACCCGCACAGGCTCGAAAAAGTCGCCATAAAAAACGGTGTAACTTATATAAACGACAGCAAAGCCACCAACATAGACTCAGTGTGGTACGCCCTCGATGCAATGACCGACCCAGTCATCTGGATAGTTGGCGGCACGGATAAAGGAAATGACTACGAACCCTTGATGGAGTTAGTCGAAAAAAAGGTAAAAGCCATCATTTGCATGGGTATTGACAATAAAAAAATACACGAAGCATTTTCAACGCAAATTAAAATAATAGAAGACACCAAAAGCGCACAAGAAGCCGTCAATGTAGCAACAAAATACGCCGAATCGGGAGACGTAATTTTACTTTCCCCTGCATGTGCAAGTTTTGATTTATTCAAAAACTACAAAGATAGAGGCAACCAATTCAAAGAAGCAATTGAAAAATTAAAATAACAAAAACATTTAAGTATTGTCGCATTTAAGCATTGCAGCATTGCAGCATTGTTTTATTTAAGCATTACAACATTTAAGCATCTAAGCATTGTATCATGTCTATTGGTAACAAAATATACGCGAGTCTCGGAGGGGATAGAGTCATTTGGCTCATCGTTTTGTTGCTGTCAATAATGTCACTTCTGGCAGTATACAGTGCGACGGGAACGCTCGCATACCGTAAACAAGGCGGTGATACTGAGTTCTACCTCGTCAAACACCTTATGCTGATGTCGGGCGGTTTGGGACTGATGTATATTTGCTATTTGATACATTATAAAAGGTATTCACGGTGGTCGCCGATAGCGATTATGATAGCGATACCGCTGCTCATGTACACCTTGTTTTTCGGAACATCGCTCAACGAAGCGTCGCGATGGATTATGGTTCCGATTATCAACGTGTCGTTTCAGTCGTCGGACTTTGCAAAGCTCGCGCTCATCATGTACCTTGCTCGCGAAATCTCGACCAAACAAGAAACCATCAAAGACCTCAAAAGTGCATTTTTGCCGATACTCGCGCCTGTTCTGGTCATTTGTGGACTCATCGCGCCGGCAGATTTATCGACAGCTATCTTGCTGTTTATCACGAGTTTATTACTCATGTTTATCGGAAGGGTGAACTTCAAATATATTGGTTTGCTCATTTTATTGGGTATCGTGATGTTCGCTATTCTCATTATTCTCGCTGAGTTTTCCCCGCTTGTGCGCTTAGATACGTGGGTTTTGCGTACCCGTGATTTCGTGACAAATAGCGAAGGTGGATACCAAATTCAGCAAGCTAAAATTGCAATTTCAGAAGGTAGCTGGTTTGGCGTAGGTCCCGGCAATAGCGCACAGCGCAACTATCTGCCACACGCTTATTCCGACTTCATTTATGCTATCATAGTAGAAGAATATGGATTGTTTGGAGGCTTTGTAATCATAGCCTTATATGTAGGAATATTATTGAGATGTGTGCGCCTTGTCACCTTGAGTCCAAAGGCATTTGGGGCGATGTTGGCACTCGGATTGACCTTGAGTTTGGTCATGCAGGCACTGGCAAATATGGCGGTTTCCGTACATTTAGTTCCGGTTACAGGATTGACACTCCCGCTAATGAGTATGGGAGGGACATCGCTCTTATTTACGAGTATTGCAGTGGGGATGATATTGAGCGTGAGTAAGTATATTGAGACGGTGAAATAGGGTTTTTTGTAAAAAGAGAAAGGCATTAACTTAATATTTTAGGTAATATTGGATATTAGTTTTTCACCTTTTTCCACCCCCCAGCCCCCTCCAAAGGGGGAGATAGACGTGTGCTTCGCCCTCCAAAGAGGGGAAGGACGCGAGAAGTTCTTCGCGCAGCGAAGAATCTCCCCCTTTGGAGGGGGTTGGGGGGTGGAAAAAGCAAGGCACAAATTTTCAAAATCCAAGTAAATCCAAATGGAAAAGGCAAGCAAAAACAACAATTATCACTACAACAAAAAACTAAAAGAATACGCGGACGCCAACAAAAAAACAATGACAAAAGCCGCTGCGTGTATGTGGAAATACTTGCTGAGTAAACGACAAATGAGAGGGTATCAGTTCAGACGAGAGCGACCTATTCTAAATTATATCGCAGATTTTGTGTGTTTAGAATTGCTGTTAGTGATTGAAGTGGATGGAATTACACATTTAAATGAAGATGTTGAAAAACGAGATGCGGAAAAGGATAAAGCATTTGCGGAGATAGGGTTTACGGTATTGAGATTTACAAATTGGGAGGTGCTAAATAGGATTGAAATTGTGGGGGAAGTTATTGCAAATTGGATTGAGGAAAATGCGGTAGTTCCACCTCGTCAGCGAGGGAGAAAATCGGAGGATGATTTTCATTCCAAGGAAAGGAATTGATTTAATTACCTAAAAATCAATGAAATAAGTTTTGTATTTACAAAAAATAAAATTTAAAAAATAAGGTTCTTTGACAGTTTTTGCAAAAAAGGAACTAATGAAATGTTGATTTTCACATTTTCCACCCCCCAGCCCCCTCCAAAGGGGGAGATAGGACGCGAGAAGTTCTTCGCGCAGCGAAGAATCTCCCCCTTTGGAGGGGGTTGGGGGGTGGAAAAAGCAAGGCACAAATTTTCAAAATCCAAGTAAATCCAAATGGAAAAGGCAAGCAAAAACAACAATTATCACTACAACAAAAAACTAAAAGAATACGCGGACGCCAACAAAAAAACAATGACAAAAGCCGCTGCGTGTATGTGGAAATACTTGCTGAGTAAACGACAAATGAGAGGGTATCAGTTCAGACGAGAGCGACCTATTCTAAATTATATCGCAGATTTTGTGTGTTTAGAATTGCTGTTAGTGATTGAAGTGGATGGAATTACACATTTAAATGAAGAAGTTGAAAAACGAGATGGGGAAAAGGATAAAGCATTTACAAAAATAGGATTTACGGTATTGAGATTTACAAATTGGGAGGTGCTAAATAGGATTGAAATTGTGGGGGAAGTTATTGCAAATTGGATTGAGGAAAATGCAACTATTTCACCCAACTCACGCCGACGAGAGCGAAAATCAAGGGATGATTCCCAAGTAGAATAAAACACTATAAAACATTGTTTAACAATTAATTATAAAAATAAAATAAAACCACCCGTACCATGAGCATGCAAATGAGGTACATATCCGATACCAGAAAACCTCGAAATATAAACGACGAGCCACCGCGAATTATCATTAGCGGCGGTGGTACGGGTGGGCATGTGTATCCGGCGATTGCGATTGCGAATGAGATTAAACGATTCGTGCCGGATGCGGAGATTTTGTTTGTCGGGGCGAAGGGCAAACTCGAAATGGAAAAAGTGCCACAAGCAGGCTACCAAATTGAGGGACTGTGGATTAGCGGGTTTCAAAGGAAATTGACGCTGCGAAATTTGATATTTCCCATCAAGTTGGTCAATAGCTTGTGGCAAGCGTGGTGGATTGTGCGGAGATTTAGCCCGGATGCGGTCGTGGGTGTAGGTGGATATGCGAGTGGACCTACGCTGAAAATGGCGACCCGATGGAAAGTTCCCACGCTGATACAAGAGCAAAATTCTCATGCGGGAATGACGAATAGACTCTTAGCAAAAAGTGCTTCTAAAATATGTGTCGCATACGAGGGCATGGAGCGTTTTTTTCCGAAAAATAAAATTGTCCTGACGGGAAATCCGGTACGCAGCGACATCCATAATGTCAACAACAAACGAGAGGAAGGATTAGCGCATTTTGGATTAGAAAAAAATAAAAAAACGATTGTCGTAGTAGGCGGCAGTCTTGGTGCGCGGACTTTGAATGACAGCATGGCAGCAGCTTTATCGAAATTACAAAACACTGATATTCAAGTATTTTGGCAAGCAGGTAAACTGTATATCGAAGAATTTGAGCCACAAGTAGAGAGCATTGACAATGTAAAAATCATGGCTTTCATTGACCGTATGGACTTGGCGTATGCGATGGCAGATGTCGTAATTTCGCGGGCAGGCGCACTCACGATTTCGGAATTATGCTTGGTCGGAAAACCTGCCATTCTCGTTCCTTCGCCAAATGTTTCGGAAGACCACCAAACGGCAAATGCCAAAGCATTGGTAGAGAAAAATGCAGCGATTTTGGTCAGAGATGCAGACGCAAAAGAGACGATGATTGATGTAGCCATGAACTTACTAAGTGACCAAGATAAAATGGAAGAATTATCCGAAAATATCAAAGCACTCGGCAAGCCGGATGCAGCGCGACATATTACCCAAGAGGTCATTAATTTGATACAGAAGAAAGGTTTATTAAGTGTTGTAAAATAAAAAGATGCCATGAAAAATATCGCATTGGAGGATATTCGGAAGCTCTACTTCATCGGCATTGGAGGCATTGGGATGAGCGCATTGGCGAGATACTTCAAGGGACGAAATGTCGAAATACACGGTTATGACAAAACGCACACAACACTGACAGACAAGCTCTCAATGGAGGGCATGACGATACATTACCAAGAAGACATTTCGCAGATTCCAAAGGGAATCGACGCAGTAGTATGGACACCCGCAATACCAAGCGAACATATTGAATTACAATGGTTTAAACAAAAAAAATTTCCACTACTCAAACGTTCGGAAATGCTCGGCATCATCAGTCGTAGCATGAAAACCATTGCGATTGCAGGTACGCACGGGAAGACGACCACGACCACAATTCTCACACACATACTACGCACAGGCGGCGTAGATTGCACGGCATTTCTCGGAGGAATTGCAGGGAATTTCGAGTCCAATTTTGTAGAAGGAAAAAGCGACTGGGTCGTGGTAGAGGCGGACGAATTTGACCGTTCATTTTTGGCATTAAGTCCTGACATTGCGCTGGTGACTTCGATGGATGCCGACCACCTCGACATCTACGGCAACCATGATGACATGTTGGATGGATTTACCGCTTTCATCGGAAAAGTAAAACGTGGCGGAACGGGTTTTTTGAAACATGGTTTGAGTGTAAAACATTTCCCCGAAGGGGTAAATGTGATAGAAAATGCTTACGGTGTAAATTACGGAAAAATACAAGCACAAAACATCTACATTGCAGATGGTAATATTATATTTGATATTGAAAATGAGGGGAACACGATACGCAATTTAAAATTCACCTTACCCGGAAAACACAATGTAGAAAACGCCACTGCAGCCATTTTAATTGCCAAAAAACTGGGTGTGACCGACGAAGCTATACGCGAATCACTGGCGACATTTAAAGGTATAAAAAGACGTTTTGAAACTATTATAAAAAACGAAAACATCACGTTCATTGACGATTATGCGCATCATCCGGAGGAGTTGAGGGCAGCGATACGGGCAGCGAAAATGCTGTTTCCAAAGGAAAAAATCACGGGCATTTTTCAGCCACATTTGTACACACGTACACGCGATTTTGCCAACGGATTTGCAGCAGCATTAGATGAATTGGACGAACCGATTTTACTCCCTATCTATCCGGCACGCGAACTGCCAATTGAAGGAGTGGACTCGAGTTTGATTTTTAATAAAATGAAAAATCCAAATAAAAAAATAACGACGAAAGCGGCGTTATTCGACATTTTAAATATAAAAAAAATAAAAGTGCTATTGACATTGGGGGCAGGAGATATTGATGCGATAGTGCCAAAAATAACTGAACGTATTTTTAACCACTAAGGGCACGGAGGACACGAAAGTCGAGTTAACGCGGAGAGAACTAAGAGAACTAAGAGGACTAAGAAATTTTATTATTTTATTGATAATCAATGAGATGCAAAAGAACAACGAACTAAATTGGCGTACAAAATATGACACCCAAACAAAAGTAAAACAACTGGCTTATGAGATAGTCGGTAGTGCAATTGAAGTTCATAAAATTATGAAACCAGGTTTATTGGAATCTGTTTATGAGGCGTGTTTGCACAGAGAATTGACATTGAGAGGTTACAAGGTTAAACGACAAGGAAAGGTCGAAATTGATTATAAGGGATTTCATATTGACTCCGATTATAGATTTGATTTATTGGTAGAAGATTGCGTGGTGGTAGAGTTGAAAGCAACTGAAAATATGCACCCAATTTATGATGCACAAGTGATGTCGCACATGAGATTATTGAAAAAACCGAAAGGTTTACTAATCAATTTTCATGTAGAAAAACCAACAGAAGGACTTACACCTTTTGTGAATGAATTCTTTGCGATGTTACCGAAATAATAAACCACTAAGGACACGAAAACCAAGCTAACGAAAGAGTTAGCTAAGAAAACTAAAAACTCAATTATTATACTGATAATAAGTTTCTTACAAGCCTTAGTTTTCTTTTGCGTTAATTCGATTTTCGTGTCCTTCGTGCGCTTAGTGGTTCAAAAAAATATGACGAACAGAACACTCATACGAATCCTTTGGATAGCAGGAATTTTCCTGTTTCTGGGCTTGGTATTGTCGGCGGTGGAGCGTAAACGTGGTACAGATTTAATGAATTTGCGAGTGATTGTGGAGGATAGTTTGTCGGCAAATTTTATCACAAAATCCGATGTACAACTGATTCTCGAACGCTACGTTGGGCATCAATTTGACGGTACGCCGATTGGCAATTTGAATCCGCGAAAAGTAGAGGCAGTTTTGGAAAAAGACCCTTTTATAAGGGATGCTGATGTGTTTGTAGATGCTCGAAATGACATCAACATCAAGGTGCGACAGAGCCAGCCGATAGTGCGGGTGATGGATACCAAAGGCAATAATTATTATTTGGATGCAGCAGGCGAATACCTACCAATGTCTGCCAATTTTACGGCGCGAGTGCCGGTGACTACGGGGCGTTTGCCACAGTACTACCAAAATTACCGAGAGGACAAAGAAAACCTACTCAATGGTCTGATGCAAATGGTTTTATACATTAAAGATGACCCATTTTTATGGGCAATGACTGAGCAAATATATGTAGATGGGGACGGCGAATTTTCCATCATTCCGAAGGTAGGCAGCTACCGAATTATTGTTGGAAAAACAGACCGCCTTGAAGAAAAATTACGAAATTTAAAGGTCTTTTATACGGAGGGTTTGCCCTACGGAGACTGGAAAAAATATAAAAACATCAATCTTAAATTTAAAGGACAAGTAGTCTGTACAAAACGGTAGAAACGCGGCGCGGACTTACCATCCACACCATACTAACAGGTTGTTGGTGCTGCATTTTGGACTGTACAAAACGATAAAATATGAATGAAAATGCTAATGTGGTTGTAGCCCTTGACATTGGCACGACTAAAGTTTGTGCCATTGCAGGACGGAAGACCGAACACGGAAAAATCGAGGTCTTGGGTGTCGGCAAGGTCGAATCTGTCGGCGTATTGCGCGGTGTAGTCTCGAATATTGAGAAAACCGTCAATGCAATTATGGACGCTATCGGCGAAGCCGAGCGACGTTCAGGCATGAAAATTAAAGTTGTCAATGTAGGCATCGCGGGGCAGCATATCAAGAGCTTGCAGCATCGTGGTATTCTCGTGCGCGACAATGTACATGAGGAAATTGGTCAAAAAGATATTGACCGCTTGATTCAAGATATGCACAAGCTCGTATTGCCGCCGGGCGACAAGATTGTACACGTAATTCCGCAAGAATATATCGTTGATAATGAGCAAGGTATCATCGATCCGATTGGCATGTCGGGCATTCGTCTCGAGGCGAATTTTCACATCATTACGGGACAAATCGCGGCATCGAAAAACATCTTCAAGTGCGTCGAAAAAACCGGATTGAACGTCACTAGCCTCACACTCGAACCCATCGCTTCGGCAGCGGCTGTTCTCTCCCAAGAAGAAAAAGAAGCAGGCGTTGCGCTCGTCGATATTGGTGGCGGGACAACTGATTTGGCGATATTTCATGAGGGAATTATTCGCCATACGAGTGTCGTGCCATTTGGCGGAAATGTCATCACAAAAGACATTAAAGAAGGTTGTAAAGTGATGCAGCACCAAGCCGAATTGCTCAAAGTAAAATTTGGTGCAGCCCTCGCCGACGAAGTGTACGAAAATCGCATGATTACCATTCCGGGATTGAAAGGGCGCGAGCCAAAAGAAATTTCCGAGAAAAACCTTGCACTCATCATACAATCGCGTGTCGAGGAGATTTTCGACCATATTTACTGGGAAATTCGCCGTAGCGGTTACGAAAACAAGCTCATTGGTGGCGTTGTTCTCACAGGCGGCGGTTCGCTTTTGCGTTATATCGACAAGTTGGTAGAGCTACATACGGGACTTTCTACTCGCATCGGGATTCCGATAGAGCAGTTGGCACATGGCTACACGAAAGAAGTCAGTAGCCCAATTTTTTCTACTGCAATCGGCTTATTATTGAAAGGTTATGAAAGCGAAGACAACGCGCCTTTGACTTTTGAAACCGACGAAAGCGACGAAGTGCTCGAACCTGTCGAAATGGCAGAAGGTGGCGAGTCCGAAAAATGGTTTAACAGCCTCTTCCGTAAAACCAAAGAGTGGTTTGAAGAAGATCCGGACGCAGAGTTTTAAGTGAGTAGCGAGTCAGCGAGTTACGAGTAGCGAGTGTAGTACGTGTTCTTTTTTTTGTGAAAATATTCTTATGAATTAATTTTATTTGAATTTAAAAATGAAACTAACGATTAGTGAAAGAAATTAAATAAGATGTCCCATAATGCGAAGTATTTTTTTGTATAAGGATTTTTTGAAAGCCGCACATAACCTTAGCTACAGCCTGTCCCGAACCCCGATTCGGGATAAGGATTTCAAAGGATTCTTAGACGGAAAAAAGACGAGTATAATGGCACAGGTTATTTAATTTCTTTCACTAAGTCAGATTTTACATTACTGCGAAAATAAACCTAAGGTTTTCGAAAACCTTATAGGTTTGGGGCAAGCTGATTAATCGTCAATTTTATCACAAAACATAAACGTGAATTTCATTTTTCATTGAATTAATAATTAATTATCAATGTTTTACAAAATAATTTTGGTTCTTTGACAAATCCAGTGAAGTGAATGAAAATTTGGGCGTATCCCCCTCCTTATCAGTCGGGGGTCGGGCTATCCGGCACTCTCTCCACTCCGCTATCGCTACGTTACGTTCAAACAAC
>Ga0209595_100566_pt1 | contig 12532 bp, 6 predicted proteins | sample Porto_4metaG_FD_187427 | JGI IMG/M metagenome (GOLD analysis project Ga0209595, IMG submission 187427) | Marine algal microbial communities from Porto, Portugal - Porto_4 metaG (SPAdes) (version 2) | ecosystem: Host-associated > Algae > Red algae > Unclassified | place: Portugal: Porto | collected...
TTGTGTAGCATTTTGAGCTGAAAGTGTGGTGGAACATAATAAAAATGCTAAAATTAATTTAGTTACAAATTTCATAAAATGATTGGTTGTGTTGTGAAAAAGTTAGTTAGTTAGTTAGTTAGTTAGTAAATAAAATAATTATTTATAATGAGTTAGGGATGAAAGAAATTAAATAAATTCGACAGATTGATGAACTTATTTCGCGTTCCTTATTAAATTTTTAGCTATCAAAAATACATTATACGCATTTTTATTAAAAAAATAGGAGGGCTGACTGCCTATTTTTTCAGTTGTCAAAGTCCAAAATATATTAGGATGAATTATTGATTTGAAATAAAACCTAAGTACATTGTCAATTAAGTTTCTTTGTGTTTTTTGACGTTTATTTTGAAATGAATCGACCCAAAAATGAGCGTCCCGAATGCTTTCGGGATAAGGAGTTTTTGGGGAAGAGTCATTTTAAAATAAATACTCAAAAACGCTAAGAAACTTATTTGACAATGTACTAAGTATCAGGAATTAAATAAATGTACATTCTTCTCCCGATAATTATCGGGATTATTTTTTCTTTAGACGAACCAAATTTGACGCGAATACTCTCTGTATTTAAGGAGAATTTGGTGAAGTATAAAGGAAAAAGAACAAGTCGAGAACGTACATTTATTTTGTTCCTGATACTTAGAACTACGTTAGGTCAAAAATACTTTATTAAACAATGTACTTAATAACGATAGAATAATAACCTCGTCCAAATCGTGAAGTTATTATTTTATCGTTACTTACATGACTGTATTAGGGAAGAGGAAGAAAATAATCTACCCCAAATGAAGCCGTTATTTTTTTTATATATTTGGCTAAATTTGACGCGTCCCGAATGCTTTCGGGATAAGGAAAATTTAGTGAAACATATAAGAAAAAGAACAATTCAGACGGGTAGATTATTTTTTTCGTCTTCCCTTGGTTGCCAAGTGAAGACTTTTGTGAAATAATTAAAACTTTCTTTAGAGCTTATATCAGAATATTAATTATATCGAAACACAAAGTTACACACATTACAATATATAAAAAGCAAATTTGTTCAAATTAATTTAATTATTTTTACAGTAAATAAAAGATAATACTAACTATCGTTATCTTAAGGGCAATCAGATATGAAATGTCAAAACACCTATATTGTACACGTTTAATTTTGCCACAAAGGTACAAAGAATTTTACTGTTTATACTTTATGTCTTTATGTCTTTGTGGCAAGTTTTCTTTTGAATAGTCGTATGCCAAAATATATTAGAATGTCCCTAATGTTTTACCTCTTATGATTTAAATATTTATAAAAACATAACTATGTTCTTATTTTAAATAAGGGAAGAGGAAGAAAATAATCTACCCCAAATGAAGAAGTTATTTTTTTATATGTTTGGCTAAATTTGACGGAAGATTTAGTGAAACATATAAGAAAAAGAACAATTCAGACGGGTAGATTATTTTTTTCGTCTTCCCTAAATTGTCAATTATTCATTCTCAATTCTCAATTTGGCGAAGACATTAAATTAGGGTTTTTGCTAATTAAAAAAATTCAACAAACAAACTCGTGGATGTCCAAAATAAAATTAGAGTAAAACAATATTATATTAATGGTTTGATAATCAGAACCTTATCCTAATTACCCGATGTCCAAAATCCAGTTCCAAAGATTTATTTAAATGATAAATTAAGAGATATTTCTTAACTTTGGCGCAGTTAGGGAAGAGGAAGAAAATAATCTACCCGTCTGAATCGTTCTTTTTCTCATATGTTTCACTAAATTTTCCTTATCCCGAATCGAGTTCGGGACAGGCTATAGCTCGGCTATGCGTGTCAAATTTAGCCAAACATATGAAAAAAATAACTTCTTCATTTGGGGTAGATTATTTTCTTCCTCTTCCCTTAGCATCATAGAGGGGGCAAAAGTCAGATAAAACTCGTGTAAAATCCAAACATGCTCTTAGCAATCAATCTTTTAGAACCAATTCTTGCCACGTTTATACAAGAATTTAATGATTAAGTATTAATATATGAACATTCTTTTCTATAATGACCTTGACTACAAATTTGTAAAAAAAAAATTTGACAAGACCATTGGTTTTTTGAAAAAAGGAGATTTTGCATCCGCAGATGTCAAAAAAATGCCACAAACAGGTTATTATCGGGCAAAGTTGGATAGAGAAAATCGCTTACTTTTCAAAATTGGAGAATACGCAGGCAAGTCGTTTATTTTTGTATTAGAAGTCATTTTAAATCACGAATATGATAAATCAAGATTTTTGAATGGAGCTAAAATAGACGACAGTAAATTACGAGCAGTTGATTCTCCACAAAAAATACAGCAAAATGAAAAACCTTCGGTTGCTTTTGTCAATCAAGAGGTACGGCATTTTCACATTTTAGATAAAATCTTATCATTCGATAGTACGCAAGAAGAAGTTTTTCAGGCACCTGTTCCTGTAATAATTATTGGGTCGGCAGGGAGTGGAAAGACCGCTTTGACACTCGAAAAAATCAAGCAACTACGGGGAACGATTTTATACATTACCTTATCGCCGTATTTGGTGGAAAATTCTCGAAACATTTATTATGCCCATGGCTATGATAATCAAAAACAAGAAATAGATTTTCTATCTTTTCAGGAATATCTCGGCACAATTGATTTGCCGAAAGGACGCGAAGTGACTTATCGAGATTTTGAAGGGTGGATTTGGCGATACAAACAGGCATACAAAATCAAGGATGCTTATAAGGTTTTTGAAGAATTTAAAGGCGTGATGACGGGGTCAATAATTGATAAACCGTATTTGTCGAAAGAGGAATATTTGAGTTTAGGAGTACGCCAATCCGTCTATAGTCAGGCAGAACGAACACAATTGTATGAATTGTTCTTGAAGTATTTGGATTGGCTGAACGAAGGTGCCTTTTTCGATGCCAACATCAGTTCGTATGAACGGTTAGAAAAAGTGAAGCCAATTTACGATTTTATTGTTGTGGATGAGGTTCAAGACATTACGAATGTCCAGTTATTTTTGATTTTAAAATCATTGACTACCCCTACTAATTTCATTTTGTGTGGTGATAGCAACCAAATTGTGCACCCCAATTTTTTTTCTTGGTCAAATGTCAAAACGATGTTTTATGAACAAGATTTGAAAGGGAAATTGACGCGAATTTTGCACACCAACTACCGAAATACCCCTGAAGTAACCAAAATTGCCAATCAATTATTATTGGTCAAAAATGCCCGATTTGGGTCAATTGACCGCGAAAGCACCTATTTGGTAGAGTCCAATTCGGCGAGTGTAGGAGTAGCGGAATTTTATGAAGATAAATCTAAAGTGAAGCAGGACTTTAACCGTCGGACGAGCAAATCAACAAAATTTGCGGTATTGGTCATGCGTAATGAAGACAAAGCGGAGGCGCGAAAATTCTTTAATACTCCTTTGTTGTTTAGCGTACAAGAAGCCAAAGGATTAGAGTATGAAAATATAATTTTATATAATTTTATTTCCAATAATCAGGCGGAATTTAGAGAATTGTGCAGTGGCGTGACTCCTGAAGATTTGAAAAGTGATTTGAAATATTCGCGAGCCAAAGACAAATCAGATAAGTCATTAGAGGTCTATAAATTTTACGTCAATTCGTTATATGTGGCGATTACTCGGGCTGTCAAAAACTTGTATGTCATTGAAAGTGCTCGAAAACATGAATTATTGCAATTGCTTGGTTTGGTGGATTTTAAGCAAAATGTGGGATTGAAAGACCAGACCTCTTCCATGGAAGAATGGCAAAAAGAGGCGCGAAAATTAGAACTACAAGGGAAAAAAGAACAAGCAGACGACATCCGTAAGAATATTTTGCATGTCGAAACTGTACCGTGGGAAATTATTACGGCGAGTAAATTTGTGGAACTCAAAAAGCAAGCCCTTGACCCTGATAATTATAATAAAAAAGCGAAAGATTTACTCTATGAATACGCCTTAATGTATTATGAAGTTAACGTTTTTTCCAAATTAATTGAATTAAAATACCGTAAAGCTGAAAGTTGGAAACGCGATGGTATTAGTCGAATTGAGCGTAAATACAATGAATATTTTCAGGATAAATTAGCCTCGGTTCAGTCTAAACTACGGAAGTATAGTCCGGATTTTCGGACAGAATTTAATCTTACACCATTGATGATGTCCACCTTGGGCGGTAGTTTGAATACCATTAATTTTTTGCTCGAAGTCGGTGCAAATACGAAGCTACGGGACAATCTCGGTCGGCAAGCATTTCAAATTGCGCTACTCAAAAGTTATCAGGACAAAAAGTATGCAACCAACATTTTAGGGAAGGTTTATACCAAACTGCAACCTGATAGCTTAAGGGTGAAAATACATCGTAAATTGATTAAAATTCACCCAAAACAGATGGAGTTTTTTATGCTGAATTATATGATTGCACTGTTGAGAGAAATTACCACTCACAAGATTCAACATAGTGTTTCTGGTTTTGAAGCTGCTGATTTTGTAAATTCTGTGGAACATTACTCCTCTCAAGTTATGGCAGATTATCGTAAAAAACGAACCTATATTTCGAGTTTTTTATCCAAAAATGAAATCTATCGAAATGACAAATACAATAAGCAAATCTTTATCCGCATTCGACGTGGGTATTATTTGATTAATCCCATTTTAGAGGTGGAGAATGATGAGGGCGAATGGCAAAACATTTACGAGGTAACAGGTGTAGCAGATTTGAAAAATAGTGAAAATTCAACATTTAGACATTTGGGGGAATATATTGAGCAAATCAGAAAGACGGTTCAAAAACAATTTGAGGCAGCGGAATCCTATTTGCCGGATGAAGATTGATTCTAAAATGATTGATACAGTGAAAATATTTTGCATGTTTAAATTTCGCGTAAAAGTAGTTGACACTTTTTTTCTCATTTTAACAATAAAAATAATATTTAGCAAACGGGATAATTATTTTTTTGTTGAAAAGTGTGGTTCTTTGACAATTTTTGCAAAAAAGACTCTCCCTTCCTCCAATGTGGTTTTAACCCATTGTTGTTCAGCCACTTATTGCAATGGGCTAAAGCCACATTGGAGGAAAATGCAAAAATTGTCAAAGAACCAAAAGTGTCAACTGCATTATTAAACATGCCAAATTAAGGCATAAAAAATCCGTGTCAATCCGTCAATCCGCTTCATCTGCGTTCTATTTCGCTAATCGCCCCCGCACAAAACTCAACAGTAGCAAAAGCAAGGACAAAAACAGCGCAATTCGAGCAATCAAATCCCCATAGCGCACATAAAAAGTCACCTTGTCATTGAGCGTAATTTTGCCGCGTCGAAATCCCATTTCGCCATAAGGATTGCCGTCGAGTCGGTCGCCGCGTTGATTGATAAAGCCGCTCGTACCCATATTCGCGCTACGGGCAATGCTGCGTCGCGTTTCGATAGCTCGTAGCGAAGCAAAATGATTGTGCTGCACATGCCCTGCCGTATTGTCCCACCAACCGTCATTTGTTACGATAAACAGTGCATTTGCACCTGCCCGCACGTAGCCTGTCGCGTATTCGCCAAAGACCGATTCGTAGCAAATCACAGGCGCGACACCCACCGTTTTATCTTCATTAAAAAATGCTTCGCGCTCCGGCTGCGTCCCCAAACCCGACATCGACCCCCCCAGTGCATTCACTATCGGGCGGAAAATTGTCAGACTTGCAAAAGGCGGATATTCTGCGCCCGGCACGAGTTTCTCTTTAAAATAATCTTGTATAATTGAGTCATTATGAGCGATTTGTATGGCAGAGTTATAACTTTCGTAAATCGTCGTATCACGTCCGCGTACATAAGAGCGTGGAGCTTTTGGCGGCTCTTCACTTGCCTCAAATCGACGATACGAACTCAAGCCCGTTACCAATTTTGTGTTGGGGTAATCTCGTAAAAAACCACGAAAAGATTGAATGACCGGACTCTCCTCAATTTCGTTATGCCATACTCTGCCAAAACTCGTTTCCGGGAAGACCAAATAATCCGTTTCAAGCGTCAGACCTTCGCGCGAAATCTCGAAAAATCGCTTCAATTGTGTCGGCTGATTCGCCTCAAATTTCTCATAATGCGGTTCGTAATTTGGGTTGACAACGACCACTTCGATTTGTTTGCCTGTTTCCTTATAGGTGAAATATTTTATGAAGGAAAAAATGATAGGTAATAAAAATATTGCCGCAGGCAATATAAATTTCGATATATTTATTTTTTCTTTTTTATAAAAATAATTATCTACTAAAAAGAAAATCAACAAATTAAGCACCCATATCCACAGAGAACCACCAAAAGTTCCGGTAATGTCGTACCATTGAACAATTTCGGGAAATCGTGCAAAGCTATTGCCCAAATTGAGCCAGGGCCAGCTCATATCTTTCCAATGTAAATGCGCCAATTCGAGTACCATCCAATATGCAGGCAGCGAGGCATAGCCCAATCTATCGCCAAGCCGCACCCTCGCATGATGAAACAAAACCCACGGAATCGTCATCAACAAAGTACCCGGCAAGACCGCCAAAAGCCCCGCCATAAACAGCGTATTTGTCACCCAATAGGTACTCAAAATATTCCAGAGCAACAAGCCCCAAAAGGCGTATTTGAACATCGCGCCACGCGCCATACCACGCTCATCGGTGATACGTTTTTCTACGATTAAAAGCGGTACAAAACCCACAAACATCAAAGGAAAAAATGGCATCGGCGTAAAGCCTCCGGCAAGTAATACGCCACTCAATAAGCTGATTAATAGCAACTTACGCCCGCTTTTCATCTTACGTTCAAATCGCCCTTCCAAGAGCAACAGCACCGTAGCCACCAAGCCCAAATATAAAAATAGCGGACGATGTCCCCACAGTTCATCGACTTGAAAACGGTTGTGCATCTGCCATCCACTGACGGCGGTGACAGCGATAGCAATGAGGAGTAGCGGGAGTTTTAGTTTGTTGTTCATTACTCCTTTTTCCAATTTGTAATTTCTAAATTATTGATATGGTTAAAATGTCTTTCGTTGTTGCTTGCCAATACAAATCCTTGTGCCAAAGCCGTTCCTGCAATCAACATATCGCCTGTGCCTATTGTGATGCCTTGTCGTTTTAAACGTGCGTATTCTGTAGCTGATATTTGTGCGGATTCAACGGTTAAACTTATGATGTTACAATTGGATAAAAGTTGTTCAAATACTCTAATTTGGCGAGTGGCATTTTTATGATATAATCCACGTAAAACTTCATAATACGTTACAATTGAGATGTTTATAGCATCATATTCTCCTATGTATGCTATAAATTTGTCATAGACATCTTTATCATTTTTTATGAAATATGAGATAATATCCGAGTCAATTAAAGTAGGTTTCATTCTAAAATTCTATAAGTTTGGATGTCTCTTTTAAGCGATTTTTGTGCAGATTAACGGTTAAATCATCAAAAAACTCATTACCTAAATCTTTACCGAATCCGGCGAATGCCATAATATATTCTATTCGTATTTTCTTTTTAAATTCCTCATAATTATCTATGCCACTCTCTTTAGCCACTTTCATACATGCTTCAAAATCGCTCTTTGCCATATCCCTCCATACATTTTTTTCAGACATATCGCTTCTAAACGCTTTCAAGTATTCCTCGAAATCATGCTCCGACATCCCATTCCAAGCCTCAACATATTTCATGATATGTTGAGATTTATTTTCAAGCTCAAACTGTCCCAAATACGCCAATACATCCTCCAATTTATCATCAGGAATGACATCTACTCGCGCCTTTATTTGTGCTTTTAAATCAAGAAATGCAGTCATAATTAATTTATTTTGTGAACGTAATATCGACGTAAAACGATTTTGTAAATCGTCACGTACTACCAGAACAATTTGCAAAATCGTTTTACGTTGTTCAAGATACAAATTTTCCAACAAAAAATCCGCTAAATCCGTTCAATCCGCATAATCTGCGTTCCGGTACGTAGGGACAGGGCATGCCCTGTCCCTACGTATGATGTATGTTATCGCACTACAAATCCATTCCCAAAACCTTCCTCCGGACGCACAAAGACCAACTCCCCTTTCTCATTTTCCGCCATCAAAATCATCCCTTCCGACATCACGCCACGCAGCTTACGCGGCGCAAGATTTGCGACTACAACGACCTGTTGACCGACCACATTTTCTGCCTCATAAAACTCCGCGATACCCGACACCACAGTACGCGATTCAAAGCCCAAATCGACGGTCAATTTCAGTAATTTCTTCGCTTTTGGTACTTTTTCGGCAGCGGTAATTGTGCCACTACGCAAGTCGATTTTTGAGAAATCATCGAAGGTCGTTTCCTCCTTTACGGGTGCGTATTCTACGATCTGCGGACGGCTATTTTTCAACTTATCAATTTGCGCTTCAATCACTTCATCGGGTATGCGAGTAAATAGATGCGACGGTGTATTTATTTTATGTCCTGCCGACAAAAGGGCTTCGCCTTTTTCTAAGGTCGTCAGCATTTCTTGCAAACCACCATTCTCTAAGTCCTTCAAATTCAGCAAGTCACGTATTTTTTTACTGGTAAATGGCAAAAATGGCTGACTCGCTACGCTCAATACCGCCACAATCTGCAAAGCCAAATTCATGACGACTTTTACCGCATTTTCGTCCGTTTTAATTTGCTTCCAGGGTGCGTTGAATTGTAAAAATTGATTGCCGAGCGTCGATATTTCAATCAAGGCTTTCAAGGCTGCGCGAAACTCATACGCTTCAATAAAATTCGTTAATTCAACCAACTTTTCATGCAAAATTTTCAACTCTGTCGCATAAGTCGAAGTCGTCCCTTCTTCTTGCGAACCAGCCACTGAAATTGACCCATCAAAATCCGGCACCGCACCTTCGTAATACTTATTCGTCAGCACCAAAACGCGATTAATAAAATTCGCAAATTTGCCGACCAAATCACTATTATTCAACTCCTGAAAATTGCTCCATGTAAACTCGCTGTCCTTTTGTTCCGGCATATTTTTTATCAACACATAGCGCAATACGTCTATATGATTTTCAACCGATTCGGCACAATCTTCTACGTATTCATGCGCCCATACTGCCCAGTTGCGCGAGGTCGAAATTTTATCGCCTTCGAGGTTCATAAACTGATTTGCAGGTACATTTTCCGGTAGAATATAATCGCCCGTAGCCTTCAAAATCGCAGGGAAAATAATGCAGTGAAACACGATATTATCCTTGCCAATAAAGTGTACCAATTTGGTTTCCTTATCCTTCCAATACAGTTCCCAATCCTTGCCTGTATCGGCTGCCCATTGTTTGGTGGCGGAGATGTAGCCAATCGGCGCATCGAGCCAAACATAGAGTTTTTTGCCCTCCGAACCTTCGACTTCGGGCGGTACGTCGATGCCCCATTCGAGGTCGCGAGTCATGGCGCGAGGTTGGAGGTCGCCGACCCATGAACGGCACTGCCCCAAAACGTGGTTTTTCCACTCCTTCGGGTCGTGATGTTGTTCGCCGTTGAGTTTGCCGTTGTCAATCCATTCGGCGAGCCATTCGGCGTGTTTGTCGAGCGATAAATACCAGTGTGAAGTCTCGCGCAAAACAGGTTTTTCGCCCGTAATCGTAGAGACCGGATTTATCAATTCGGTTGGACTTAGTGTACTGCCACAATTTTCACATTGGTCGCCGAAAGCCGCATCATAGCTACATTTCGGGCAAGTACCTTTGATGTATCTATCCGCCAGAAATTGATTTGCCGACGCATCGTAATACTGTTCGGTCGTCTTTTTTTCAAACTCGCCTTTCTCCAATAAAATACGGAAAAACTCTTGCGAAGTTTCGTGATGTATTGGCGCACTCGTGCGGTGGTACATGTCGAATGAAACGCCCAATTTTTCAAAAGTATCTTTGATTTGTGCATTGTATTTATCGACAATTTCCTGTGGTGTCGTGCCTTCTTTTTTGGCACGTATAGTGATGGCTGCCCCGTGTTCGTCCGAGCCGCAGATGTACGCGACATCGCGCCCCATGAGGCGCAAATAACGCACGTAAATATCAGAGGACAAATAAGCTCCAGCCAAGTGTCCGATGTGTAGCGGACCATTGGCGTAGGGTAGGGCAGCGGTGACTGTATATCTTTTCATTTAATTAATAATGGAGAATTGAAAATGAATAATTCGCGCAAATATACGTAGTTGGAACGCAGATTTTGCGAATTTAACGGATTTGCGCGGATTTTTTGTTTGATGACGAAGAATAGGAAAGAGATTATGCACCGCAAGGGCGCATAATGTGGGTGGGTATGGTGATATGTTGTGAGAATATTGTCATGTTTTGAGTTAACGTTTTTTGGTAAAGGATAGTTCTATTTCTTGAATATTTCAGTTTTAGCATCGTCCCACGAAATAAGTTCCATTTCGCCGTTTTCGATTTGTTGAATACGTTTTTCTGTTTCTTTTATTTGCCAGTCAGGAATTACATCATTTGCAGATATATCATTTCTAACGATTAAAAAATCCACATAATCAGCAACTTGCGAAAGCAAGAGTCCGGCAAATTTCCAATTTTCTGATATAATTGTTGTGTATCAACCATGATAATTTATTTATGAGCCAATTTACGAAATAATTATTCTACTGAACAACGATTTTTTATAATTTGTATTTAATTAATTACCAGTAAAATGCACGATTCAAATTAGAGTATAAAATTAGAACGCAGACTATCTCCCCCTTTGGAGGGGGCAGGGGGGTGGACTTTCGGCTGTTTTTCCACCCCCCAACCCCCTCCAAAGGGGGAGATATATCGTGCTTTGTTTTTAAATTTCGTTATAAAATATTAATAATCAATAAAATACATTTTAAATAAAGTTGTTGTTCAGTAGAATACGAAATAATAACGGAAGTCGCAATATTCAACACCTTTCCCATCAATATTACATGAAATTTGGAATTTCCCACTACTTATTCCGGCACGATCAACGTATGATAAGAAGCTCCATAACCGCCCCAAATACCAAGTCCGCCATTGATATTTGAATTGACGCGAGTGAAGGAAGCAAAGGGACCTTCGCTGCCCGAATTGAACTCCAAAGTACTCCAAAAATCGTAGTGCGCTTGGTCGATAGTACACCATTTGACGGTAATCGTATCGCCTCGCCGAAAATAGCCAAACGTGATGGGGTCAAAATCTTCGGGCGTATTGATGACCTGCCCGCGAGCGAGTGGAATCTCGAAAGATTCGCCATTAAAAAGTACATCATCTATCACCGAATTTGGGGCAGTGAAGGTGGGTTCGTCATTGCGTTGGGTGAAATAGCGGTAAAAATCAGTCGTGCTGCCCGGCTCGGTGATAAAGCAGCGAAGCTCAACCAGTGTGTCGTTGTCGGGATTGGGATGCGCGACATATCGCAGCGAATCCAAAGGTGCAATCGGCGGTATAGTCGTGCTTGCGATGAGTGTTTTTCCTTCGGTTTCGATGGTCAGGTTGTAAGTTTTTCCGGCTTCGCCAAGTTGCGGCGTAAAACTTGGCTCAATATATGCGCAAATATCAATACCAATTAAATCTATATTACCTAATCCTAATAAGTCTGCTGCTAATTGTTGTTGAAATTCATCCAAACTACTCAAACAAAGTTCTTGCAAAACGATGGTATCCGTCTCGTTCGTGATACGGACTGTCGCATCATGCACAAAAAGATTGCTAATTTGGTTGGCATCAATCGTGGAGAAAAATGACGTGCTGCGTGTCAACAACACATAAGGCGGAGTGGCATTCGATCCGGCTTCGATATAGCCTTCGACTACGATTTCGGGTTCGGCGTTCGCGATTTCGGGGATATATTCTTCTTCGCAAGATAAAAGGCTGATTATCAGAATAATGAAGAGTGTGAGGTAAAGGTAGTTTTGCATATTATTTTTGTCTGTGATTGGGGAGAATTTGAAAAATAATCTAAGTTCTTTGACAATTTTGCAAAAAGCTTTTGCCCAACGCTCAAACCTATAAGTTTTTTAAAAATATTATAGGTTTTACATTGAATATCAGACTTTAAAACAAAAGTATTTTTTTAATTTAAAAATTGATTTTACTTTTTGCAAAAATTGTCAAAGAACCGTATTCTAACCACCCAACCACTTGACACACAAAAGGGTTCAAATATTATTTTTTTTGTAAAAATATTTTTTAATTAAATATAAATAAATGATATTAAATTTTAATTTTGTGGAGTAAAAGTGCCGTAATTTATTTACATGATTATCTTTTTTAACATAAATTTACATTTCATGCGAAGCATCCTTTTTAGTATTTTGTTCGTCTTTCCAGAAAAACACAGAGAGTTATACAGTATCAAAAAGGCTAACTAACTTAGTATCAGGAACAAAATAAATGTATATTCTCGACTTGTTCTTTTTCCTTTATATTAGACTTTATTCCAAAATATTTTGCATAGAGTAAATAATCTTTTTCCACTACTCTGCGTTGCCTGAAAATT
>Ga0209595_100567_pt1 | contig 12526 bp, 11 predicted proteins | sample Porto_4metaG_FD_187427 | JGI IMG/M metagenome (GOLD analysis project Ga0209595, IMG submission 187427) | Marine algal microbial communities from Porto, Portugal - Porto_4 metaG (SPAdes) (version 2) | ecosystem: Host-associated > Algae > Red algae > Unclassified | place: Portugal: Porto...
TTTCGAGTACGAGGCGGAGGTTATTCAGCATAGCCGTAGCTACGCTGGATGTTCTCCAACAAAGTAATCGGACAAATTTCGCCAAATGAACTTATCATAATTAGTTTGACTTACTACTTAGTTTTCGTCTTGAAAGCGGGCGTTTATTGTGATAAATAACTGATTTTAAGGCGGAAAATAAGTGCAAAAGAAGCAGCCAAATGGTAAAGTTATTTTTGCCGCGTTCCTTACAGATTAACATTTAAATAACTGAAAATAAAGCCCAAAAGTCCTATCTTTGGGCTTATTTATAATGAAAAAACTGGACAAATTAATCATCACGAGTTTCATTCCGCCATTTATAATGACGTTTTTTATTGCGTTGTTTGTGCTGATTATGCAGTTCTTGTGGAAATACATTGACGACATTGTAGGCAAAGGTTTGGATGTCTCGGTCATCCTCGAATTACTATTTTACCTGTCCACCTCACTCATTCCAATGGCATTACCCATTGCCGTATTGATTTCCTCTGTCATGGTCATGGGCAATCTTGGCGAACGTTACGAACTCGCCAGTATCAAGTCTGCCGGTATCCCACTCCTACGAGTCATGTTGCCTTTGATATTTTTGACCGGCTTAGTCAGCATCGGCTCTTTTATGGCATCCGATTATCTGATACCTTATTCCAACCTAAAATTCAAATCACGCCTCTACGATATTCGCAAACAAAAACCTACGTTTGACCTCGATACAGGCATATTTAATGATGATTTTGGAGAAACCGTCATTCGAATCGGCAGTAAAAGCGAGGACGGTGACAAACTCCACGATGTAATGATATATGACCACAGCGAAAGTCGTGGCAACGTCAATCAAATGCAAGCCGATCAAGGAGAAATGTACTCTACAACCGACAAACAATTCCTTGTTTTGAAACTATATAATGGCGAACAATACCAAGAAATCAAGCCCGGCAGTCGCGACAAATCAGACAATTACGAACACTTACACATTCGTTTCAAAGAATGGGAAAAGGTTTTTGATATGAGCGAATTTGACTTGAATCAAACCAATATTGAACAATTCAAAAGTCACCATAGCATGTTGAATACCAGTCAATTAAACGTAGCCTTAGATTCATTAGAACGACGAAAAAGCAAACGCAACCAACAACTTTTCAAAAACACTTCTCCCTACTTCTACATCAGTCGTCGTCCTGATAGCATACGACAAGCTATCGCCGAACACATCGACGCTGACACCACGCCACGCGCCAAAGTCGATACCTTGATTAACCTCTTTCGTGAAGGCGATAGAGGTCGCTTCACCAACCGCGCCATCACCCTCGCCCGCAACGTAAAAAACTACGCAGAAACAACCATCAACGACCTACCGAGAATCGACGAATCCATTGCCCGTCACTCCATAGAATGGCATCGCAAATTCAGCATGGCTTATGCCTGTCTGATGTTTCTCTTCATCGGTGCGCCGATGGGAGCCATCATACGAAAAGGAGGATTTGGTTGGCCCATGCTCGTCTCCATTTTCTTTTTCGTCACCTTTATAATGATGATGATTATGGGCGAAAAATCAGCAAAAATAATGGCAATCAGCTCATCGCTTGGTATGTGGTTGCCTTGCATTGTACTTAGTCCAGTTGGTATTATCCTTACTCGTCAGGCAATGCGCGACTCAAAAGTTCTGAACATTGATACCTACATCGCGCCAATCCAAAGAATATTCAATCGAATAGCGAAAGGAGGTTAAGTGCTATTTTAGGACAGACTTGTTTTATATCAAATTATACCATACCTTTATGATATGAAAAATATATCACTAAAATTACAAGAAAATATTTTAAAAGACACTAATTATCTATTAGAGCATTTCAAAACAAGTCGTAATAAATACATTAACGATGCTATTTCTTTTTACAATCAACATCAAAAAAGAATATTAATAAAAGAGCAATTAATCCGTGAGTCAAAATTAGTCGCTAAAGACTCTATGGAAGTTCTTAAAGAATTTGAAGCCATAGATCATGCATAAACAATTCGAAATTTGGACTGCTGATTTGAACCCTAAATTTGGAACAGAGCCGGGCAAAACACGCCCTGTTTTGATACTACAAAATGATATACTCAATCAAATACACCCTTCATGCCTCATCTGCCCTATAACTACTGTAACAAGAAATAATGTGAGTATTTTAAGGGTAAATATTTTAAAAAAAAGTAGCGGTCTCAAAAAAGACAGCGCAGTAATGATAGACCAAATTCGGGCAATTGACAACAAAAGACTCCTCAAAAAAATCGGTGACTTACCTATCGACTTACACGATACCGTAAAAGAAAATATAAAGATTATTATGAATTTGTAAAATAATAATAAGTAGTTGGGCAAAAATAAACAAACAACATTTTGAACCACTAAACGCACTAAAGACACGAAGGTCGAATTAACGAAAAAGAAAACAAAGGACATAAAGTATTTATAATCAGTATTTTATAAAGTTTGTTAGTGCTCTCTGCGTTAATTCGACCTTCGTGTATTTCGTGTTCTTAGTGGTTAGACATTTTTGTCGTACTACTTAATTTTATAAAAACACCAATCACGCTACAAACTTAATCGGTATCTTTACCGCATGAAAAAGCGCGTTTTACTCGTCATTTTGGATGGTTGGGGGCATGGCAAAGACCCCAAAGCCAGTGCCATAGCTCAAGCCAATACACCTTTTGTGGATAGTTTATACCGTGATTATCCAAATTCCGAACTCGTAACTTACGGCGAAGAAGTTGGGCTACCCTACGGGCAAATGGGCAACTCAGAAGTCGGACATTTGAATCTCGGCGCCGGGCGAGTCGTCTATCAAGAATTAGCGCGTATCAACAAAGCCATTCGTGAGCGCACCTTACACGAGCATCCACTTCTGATAAAGACCTTACAAAAAGCACATCAAGAAAACAAAGCCGTTCACCTCATGGGCTTACTTTCTGACGGCGGCGTACACTCCCACATCAATCACCTCAAAGCCCTCTGCGACATCATTGAGACACACGGACCTGGCAGGTCATACATACATGCCTTTACAGATGGTCGCGACGTAGCTCCCACAAGTGGCATTGATTATATTACTGATTTACAAGAATTTTTAAATAATAAAAAAACAAAACTATCGACAGTCATCGGACGATATTATGCGATGGATAGAGATAATCGTTGGGAACGCATTAAGCTCGCATATAATCTATTGACCAAAGGAATCGGTACGCCTGTACGCGATTTTGGTGCAGCGATTCGTCAGTCTTACCAAACGAAAGATAAAGATGGGAAATACACTACCGACGAATTTCTTCCGCCACTCGTAGGTATCAATGCAATGGGCAAACCCATTGCCACGATTCAAGGTGGAGATGTATTAATTTGTTTTAACTTTCGGACAGATCGCCCTCGTCAAATCTCGCAAGTACTCACCCAAGTGGATATGCCCGAACACGATATGCACCGCCTTGACCTCACCTACCTCACCATGACTCGCTACGGTGAAGGCTTTAAAAATGTCGATATTTTATTTAAAAAAGAAGATATTAAAAATACACTCGGCGAGGTTCTCGCGGAAGCCGGACGTACGCAAGTTCGCATTGCCGAAACCGAAAAATATCCACATGTCACCTTCTTTTTTTCCGGTGGACGCGAGGCAGAATATCAAGACGAAAGACGTATCCTTATCCCATCTCCAAAGGTCAACACCTACGATCTACAACCAGAAATGAGTGCCATCGAAATCACTGATGCCATCATCAAAGACATCGAACAAAACCAAGCTGATTTTATTTGTCTGAATTATGCAAATGCGGATATGGTTGGACACACAGGCATTTTCGAAGCTGCTATTAAAGCTGTCGAAATCGTCGATATATCTCTTAAACGCTTGATTAACAGCGCAGTCGCACACGATTATAGTACTATCGTCATTGCCGACCACGGCAATGCAGATATTATGGTCAATGAAGACGGCACACCACATACTGCACATACAACAAATCCCGTCCCTTGTTTTTTTATTAATAAAAACACGAAAAACGTCCATTTAAAAAATGGTAAATTAGCAGACATTGCACCTACGATACTACAAATTATGGGTATCGAACAACCAGAAGAAATGGATGGAGAAAATTTGCTTTTTTGAAAAAAGAGGTAGGCAGAGGGCTCGAACCCCATACCCGAAGGTACCACCGGTTTTCAAGACCGGGCTTGTCCCAATGACTCATTTACCTACCTTTTAAATGCTACAATGAGAATGAGTGAATTTCACCTCGATTCATTCACTCATTCATTCAGTCATTCAAAATTCACTCATTAATTGCCACATTTAAGCATTATCTCATTACTCTGCACTCCGAGTGAGACTTGAACTCACAAACCCAATACTGGATAGCGGGGCTTAAACCCACTGCGTTTACCATTTTCGCCATCGGAGCATCTTTGTTAAAATATTGTACTTCGAGTGAGATTCGAACTCACACGTCCGTTGCCGGATAACAGGGTCTTAAGGGAAGAGGAAGAAAATAATCTACCCCAAATGAAGCCGTTATTTTTTTTATATGTTTGGCTAAATTTGACGCGCATAGCCGAGCTACGTAAGGAAGATTTAGTGAAACATATAAGAAAAAGAAAAATTCAGACGGGTAGATTATTTTTTCGTCTTCCCTAAGCCACCCAGAATCCGAAATTATCCTTTCATTCATAGCGACATAAAAAAATGTTATATAAAATAATGTTCGTTTAAATGCACCAAATCAAACATTTATACACAAAAGTACGTTAAAGACCTTAGAAAATTTTGCGAAAAAAGCCGCATAAAATTCAATTTTTGCACGATGTTTGTATATTTGCTACTTGTTCTGCTCTATGTGGCGAAGCCACTACAATGAGTGAGTGAGTGAATTTCGAATGAATGAATCAAATTATATTATATGGATTCGTCATTCGCTCATTCAAAATTCACTCATTTTACTGGAGTAAATAACAAACGCCTAATGTGAAAGAAAATGAGTTACAGGAAACGCATCGTACTATTACCCGGATTTGGTGAAGATAAGCGAATTTTTAGAAAAATTGCCCCGTATTTGAGCAATTACGAGCTGCTACATATTGATTATCGAAGTGTCTTGGATAGGTTTACGCCCGAAGATATTGAGATGAAACATTTTATAGAAGCACTCCAACAGCAACACAACATTACGAAGGATGACATTTTAATAGGTCATTCTTTGGGTGGTTTTATTGCTCATCAATTTCGTCAACTACTCGGTTGCGACAATTGCCTAATTGCTTCATTTACCAATCCGAAAAAGATAAAACTGCCCTATAATTATCGTAAACTTACCAAGTGGATTACGAACAATAAAGGCTTGTTTACATCCGGTACTTTCAAAAATATTATACGGCTCAAATACCACAATCATCCTGCCATGCCCGAACTCGAAAATTCGCTTGAAGTATTCGAGCAATATGGCAAAAAAGACATTTACAAACTCTTGCTCTTGTTGCAGCCAAAACGCAAGAGTTTCCTGAAATGGCTGCTCCCCGACCCTATCCAAATCACCCCATCGCTCATCCTACATCCTATAAAAGACAGCATTGTAGCCTCACCAGACGAACCACACATCCAACTTCCCGGTAATCACTTCAGCCCAGCTACACAACCAGAACTCGTCGGTCAACATTTAGAACAATGGCTCATCCGTCTCAAACGTGAAAAAGCCCTTGACATGGAACTCGAAGCCGAACTAAACGGTTCAGACGGATTTGCAGACTTGGTTGGGGTGTAGTTTATTAGTTTATGAAGTTTACAGTGTTTATAAAGTTTATTTGGTAGTTAGCTAAGATAATTTTACTTCGTAGAACTATCTTTCACTTTTTTGTAGCTAATCATTCATTACCCAAACAACACAAACATAAACACCTAATAATCAGCATTTTATTCACAACATTTTTTCACTTTCAACTTTAATTGCTTACAAATTCCCCCTTTATAAACCTTATAAACTTCACAAACTCTACAAACTCTATAAACTTCCTCCACCAATTAAGCGGAAAAAGTTGTATTTTCGCCTATTCAACAAACTCAAAGCACGTGCAAGTAACAAAATTTAGCTGGAGAACCAAAGATAGACTCAATATTCACGCAGTAGATTGGCATCCCGAAGCCGAGCCTAAAGCCATTATTGCTTTAGTGCATGGCTTCGCCGAGCATGTCGAACGCTATCATCATGTCGCCGAATTTTTTGGGCGAGACAATTATGATACCGTCGGCTATGATCGTCGTGGACATGGAAAGTCAGAAGGTAAACGCGGACATACGACCAACTACGAAGCATTTTTAGAAGAAATCGACGAACTACTCGACTATATCAGAAAACGCTATCCGAACAAACCTATTATTTTGTATGGACATAGCATGGGCGGCAATCTCGTCCTTTCATACATGCTGCGACGCAAGCCAGATATTAAAGGCATCGTTGCCTCTGCGCCTTGGATTCGTCTCGCATTTTCACCACCTGCTGCCCTAATTGCTATTGGTAAATTAACTCGGCGATTGATGCCCGGCTTCACACAAGATAATCAACTCAATACCAAACATTTATCACGAGATGCATCCGTCGGCGAACGCTATGTCGCAGACCCTTTGGTACACAATAAAATCACTTCGGCAACTGGTATAGATATGTTAGAATCTTGTAATTGGCTACTTTCCAATGCAGGAGAAGTTCATCGCCCTTTGTTGGTCATGCACGGTACTGACGATAAGATTATTTCGATAGGTGGTACGCGCGAATTTGTACAAAAATCAAGCGGCGATATTACCTTTAAAGAGTGGGAAGGCGCGTATCACGAAATACATAATGAAACCAATAAAGAAGACGTATTACAATATACTTTGGATTGGATGAACAGCTTAGTCAATTAAGTTAATTGTTAAATTGCTTGACTGTTAAATTGTTATTACGGTTTTTTGCTACGCAAAAAAATCATTTAACAATCTAACAATCAGCGCAGCGAAACAATCTAACAATCATAAATAAAAGAATGAAGACAGCAAAAGAATTACTAAAAGATGTAGAAAGTCAATTCGATGCTTCAAAAGTACCGGGTGTAAATTCTGTATTTCATTTCATAATTAATGGAAAAAACGGTGGTGATTTCACAGTATTAATTGAAAATGATACCTGCAAAATCATAGAGGGACTAACTAAAGACGCTAAATGCACTGTAAAAAGTTCTGCCGAAGTTTTTGAAATGGTCATGACCGGTAAAATGAACCCAACCATGGCTGTCATGGGTGGCAAACTCAAAATCAGTAACATCGGTGAAATCATGAAATTTGCTGAACCATTTGGGATTGTGTAATTGTGAAATTGAATGATTGTAAAATTGTGTAATTACTGATAATCAACGTATTACAATCATACAATTATTCAATCATACAATTTCACAATTTTACATTCATTCAATTTTAACAGAAAATATTATCAATGTATTTTATAAAAAATATTTTAATTGCTTTTTTGATGTTTTTCGCAATATCTATCTATGCGAATGACGAAACAAAAATAGCTGTATCGCCCCAGCAAGAAGGTTGTATCAAAGGCAATTGTGAAGACGGCACAGGCATATTTATCTATCCAAATGGAGATATTTATAAAGGTGAGTGGCTTGACAATATGCGACACGGAGAAGGTACAATCACTTATGAAGGCAGTGCTGCCCGAAGGGGTGATATTTACGACGGTACATGGAAAGAAAATATGCGACACGGAAAGGGCATTTACTCATGGTCGAACGGAGATGTATATGAAGGACAATGGAAAAATGACCGCATGGATGGAAAAGGTAAATTATACAGAAGCAGTGGTGAGTGGTATGATGGCGAGTGGCGTGCCAATCTCAAACACGGAAAAGGAACATACAAACACAATAAGACCACCGAATGGGAAGATCATCTATACGTAGGCGGATGGGAAAGTGATAAGCCCTGCTGCTCAGGCGAATACCGTTATTTGGACGGTAGTGTTTTCTCCAAAGATAAAAAATCTTCTGGTGTAGGCTGCAAAATGGGCAATTGCAAAAACGGCTACGGCGAATACCAATACAGTCGCGGTCGTCGTTTTGAAGGCAGTTGGCGCAATGGCTTATTTGACGGAGAAGGAACGTTTTTCTATGAAACGGGAGAAAAATATGTCGGTAGTTGGATAGCCAATCAGCGTGACGGTGAAGGACAGTTTTTTAGCGTTGAAGGAAAGCTCATCTATGATGGCAATTGGAAAGAAGACGTGCAGAGTGGTTACGGCATTTACCACTATCCAAACGGTACACGATATGCCGGACAATGGGAAAAAGGTGTGCGTGGCGGAAAAGGAAGATTTACGATTCCTAATGTTGGTTATTATGAAGGCGAATTTAAAAAAGACCGTTTCAATGGACAGGGTTCTTTTTACTATGCCGATCGCTCTCGCTACGACGGCGAATGGAAAGACAATGTCAAACACGGGAAAGGTAAAGTATATGACCCGGATGGCAAATTGTACCGAGAAGGAACTTGGGCAAATGGTGATTTTGTAGAATAGTTGCGGAAACCGCAACAGTCGATAGTTAGTAGTCCATAGTCCATAGGAAAACGTGAAACGCGGTAGAAATTCACGTTTTCCTATGGACTATCGACCACTAACTACGGACTATTTGCGCCATTCGCAACTAATAAGCATTAGGCAAATTAAATATTATTTGTTTAACTACACCAATTTTCCATTTTGGCACAATATTTACAACATGCTTGCCAAACCCTTTCATTAATAGCAAAAAAATAACGAATCAGAATGTATAAAGTAATTATTACGCTAACAATACTTGTCATGGGATATTCGATAAGTATAGCCCAAACCTCAAAGGAAGGTAAAACGGTATCCGAAACACTCAAACTTATTGACGGACAGTGGCGCATGATGTACAAAATCATTGACGGAAATGTCATATATGACAGACGCTACCAACTCAATAACCAAACCAGTACAATGCAACTCCACGTAGATACCATGAGTATTCATACTTATCGTATAGACGATAGAGGGCGCACGAAATACACCGTCAATTGGGAAAACCCTGATGGTCAAGTTATCATTAATGACTGGGATGTGTCCGGCTCATGGGATGTCAAACAAACCGCCGACGGTATTGACATTCATGTGATGGATGCCTACTATCCGGGTTGTCCGAATATCATTCGTCGAGTTGTCAACATCAATGAAAAACAACTCTTACTCCAAGACAGTCAGACCGGAGATCAGTATTACTTCACGAGGCGTTAGAGTGAGTTTAAAAAGAAATACAATGAAAAAGGACATTTTGCTCATGCAAAATGTCCTTTTATTATTAAAAGACTAATATGATTTAAATGCAAATCAAGGTAAAAGCAACGTACACCTAAATGCGTATTGGTCAAACACGAAATTGAATTGTCGATACAAATTAATAGCAGGTTCATTATCTACCGTTGTTTCCAGTTCAATACCTTTTATGTCGTGCTTTCTACACCAAGCTATCAACTCTCCCAACATAAAAGCAGCGACTCCTTTTCTTCGATATTTTTCAGCAACAAAAAGCTCGTTAATCCAGATATAATTACCCGCCTTCGCTATACTGCTTCCTACATTTCCGAAAGATACCCCACAGATAACATCGTCTTCTTCTACGTAAAATATTTTTGTAAAAACTGCATTATCCAAAGCATTTTCAACGCCTTTCATGATATGTTCCACCGAAGATTCAACACCATGTACCCGTCGTTGAACGAGTAACAAATCTGCAATAGCGACTTTCATAGATGGCGTATCTGTCTTGTCTAATATTTTAAATGTCATCTGTTTTCTCTTATGGATTAAGTTGCAGGGCAACTTGGGTGATTGATTTTTATTAGATTTTACGAAGCAAAATTATGTATTGACCAGTCACCAATCACCGTTCTACCTTCTCTTTTTCTTCCTTTTCAATTTGCGACGAGAAGTACCTCCGAGAGCTCCGCCCCCCGGACCGCCACCTTGTTGTTTGGTAAATTGGTGCATCATCTTACGCATTTCATCAAACTGTTTTAAAAACTGATTGACTTCTATAATACCGTTGCCACTTCCTTTGGCAAGACGATTTTTTCGACTGGTATTAATAGCTTCGGGATGCTCTCGTTCGTAGGGTGTCATTGAGTCGATGATGGCTTCTACTTTATTGAAAGCACTATCGTCGATTTCGCCAACTTGCTTGGCGATTTTATTAAAACCCGGTATCATTTTCATCAAATCTTTGATATTACCCATTCGTTTGATTTGGGCAATTTGAGACTTAAAATCATTAAAATCAAATTTATTTTTACGAATTTTCTTTTCGAGACGAGCCGCTTCTTTTTCATCAAATTGTTCTTGCGCTTTTTCCACGAAAGAAACAATATCACCCATGCCGAGGATACGCTGCGCCATTCTGTCCGGATGAAAAACATCTATCGTCTCCAATGTCTCTCCCGTACTGACAAATTTGATGGGTTTGCCGACCGTATATTTGATCGTCAATGCCGCACCACCGCGCGTATCACCGTCGAGTTTGGTGAGTACTACACCGTCAAAATTGATGATGTCGTTGAACGCCTTAGCCGTATTGACAGCATCTTGCCCCGTCATCGAATCCACCACAAATAAGGTCTCCGTAGGATTGATTCCAGATTTGATATTCCCGATTTCGGTCATCATCGCCTCATCCACCGCCAAGCGTCCTGCCGTATCCACAATGACCACATCGTGTTTGCCTTTCGCCATTGCTATGGCTTCTTGAGCAATCTGTACAGGGTCTTTACTTTCCAAGTTTTTATAAACCGGAACACCTATCTGACCACCCAAAACTTCCAACTGATCAACAGCAGCCGGACGATAGACATCGCAGGCAACCATGAGCGGCGTTTTGTTCTTTTTCTCTTTGAGGTATTTCGCCAATTTTGCCGAAAAAGTCGTCTTACCCGACCCTTGCAAACCCGAAATCAATATAATGCCCGGATTGGCTTTGATATTGATACCGACACTCTGACCGCCCATCAATTCGATGAGTTCGTCCTGCACAATTTTCACCATCAATTGACCGGGAGAAACCGATTTCAAGACGTTTTTTTCGCCCAGTGCTTGGTCTTTTATTTTGTCTGTAAATTCTTTAGCTATTTTATAATTCACATCTGCGCCGACCAAAGCGCGACGAATTTCCTTGACAGAATTCGCAATATTTAACTCCGTGATACGCCCCTGACCGGATAGGTCTTTAAAGGCGGATTCGAGTTTATCTGATAAATTATCAAACATTTTTTGTCGTGATTTGTGATTGGGGGATTAGTAATTCGTGATTCGTTTATCCATTATTTCTAACTCATTGAGGTGTTTTTTTGTTTTTGCCTTCGGCAAAATTTCTATTTTCTTTTTTTGTAAAAACCTGATAATCAATTCAAAACCTATAAGGTTTTCAAAACTTTATAGGTTTTAATCGTAGATTATTTTGTTTATCAATGAATTATCTAAAGGAAAATAGTCTGCAAAGATAGTGTTTTCATAGATTTTAATTCAAAAAATGGAAAAGCCATTTTTACAAACTCTTAAAGCAGCAAAATTATTAGGCTTTCAAAACGGTCTTTTTACAAAATTTGTTTTAAAAATCAACTTTAGTCCTACTTTTGCGGTTTAAGGGAAGAGGAAGAAAATAATCTACCCCAAATGAAGAAGTTATTTTTTCTATATGTTTGGCTAAATTTGACGCACATAGCCGGGCTACGTAAGGAAAACTTAGTGAAACATATAGGAAAAAGAACGATTCAGGCGGGTAGATTATTCTCTTCCTCTTCACTCAATATAGAATTAAAATTGCTGAACATATTTTATGAAAAAATACCTATTTGGAGTCGCATTAATTGTACTGTTTGCGGCTTGCCAATCCGATAATACACCCCTGCCAATACTCGGACACAAAGATATTGTAGAAAAAACAGTCAAGGGTCAGGTCGTCAAAGACACCATTTATCACACCATTCCCAATTTTAAATTTACGAATCAATATGGCAAGGCAGTGACTCTGGCTACCTTTGAGGACAAAATTTATGTATCCGATTTCTTTTTTACTTCATGCCCGACTATTTGTCCAACCGTAAAAGCACAGATGCACAGAATTTATGAAAAGTATCAAAACGATGACAGATTATTGATGCTTTCCCATACGCTTGACCCCAAACGAGATAATGTAGAAAAGCTACATAAATACGCTAAAAAACTCCAACTCGAAGGCGACAAATGGAATTTTGTAACGGGCGATAAGGAGGAATTGTACGATATGGCGATGAAATACCTCGTTGCTGCCAGCGAAGATGCGGACGCACCCGGTGGCATCACACATAGTGGCAAAATTGTATTGATAGACAAGCAGAAACGCATACGCACTTATGCTGATGGAACGGAAGCAAAACAAGTCACC